>JAESFH010000174.1_pt1 | contig 42759 bp, 58 predicted proteins | sample 9269381 | NCBI WGS metagenome assembly JAESFH01 (sample SAMN14504062, study PRJNA617094) | algae metagenome | isolation source: Aphanothece sp. CMT-3BRIN-NPC111 and co-occurring heterotrophs from well... | place: USA: Clark Mountains Wilderness, California | collected 2010-04-18
GTAGCCTACTGCTTGATAAGCGGATGCGATGGCGCAATCGTTCCTAATAAGCCTCTTGGGTGCGCATGGCGCATCGTTATTTTGGCTTCGGGCAGCCCAATGGTTGACGGGAGCGACAAGGCCAACCTCGACCTTTGCTTCGAGCAGCTTGACGCCATTGGCTATGCGACGATGCGCTCGCAGGCCACCAACCTATATGAGGCAGTTTATGGACAGCCGATCGATCCAGCATGGATTGCCGGCTAGGCCATCAACTCGCTTATGTGCTTGAGACGAATCCCAAGGTACGTGTGAACCCGACCTCTGCTCTTCTCGACACCGAGCGCATCTAGGCACATCGCAAGCGCTCGCTCAGTCATTGCGGGCGCTTCGTTTTCTCTTGCCCATTCAGCATAGCGCTGATGGAGCATTCGCGCCTGCACATGGCCGTTGCCATCCTCGACAGTGCAGTCGGCGAGAAACTGCTGTACGAAATCGACGCCCTGTGTTGCAGGCGTACGATCGACAGCTTGTAGACCTGCGATCGGCAGCCCGATCTCGGCCCAGATTGCGGCTGCAGCCTTTCGACCGAGGGTGAGCCGCGTTTCTTTGACCACCTGGAGCTTAAGGCCGATCTGCTCCCAGTCCCAATTGTTTGCGTCGTCGGTTTGACGGTAGCTGCCGGTTTTACGGATCTGCGGCAGCAACTCGCCCGTCACCCATCTACGAAACCGGTGCGCTGTCGAGCCCGGCGTGGTCGCTTGCCGTGAACGCAGGATCAGAGTGTAAAGACCGCCTTCTGAAACAATCAGTGTATCGCGGCCCTGCTCGACGCCGTTCGAGCTGGTATATGTTAAACATACAGCAGCCTTTTCGTCGTCGTCCAAGGCTTCGGTCGCTTGCGAGACGTTCGTGATCTCAAGAACTGCGCAAATGTCCTTTGCGACAAACCAGGGATCATCCCGGCGGAGCACAACCCGCAGCCCATGAGGCTGGTCATCGTCAAAGATGAAATTCTGCACAGCGCTCATACTAGCGACTTCGCTTGGATGACCATCAGGTGAGACATCAGGCCCGTTTCGTCGTCTATGTCTTTGCAGAATTCGACCCTGCTCGGCGACAAATCGCGGATTGCCTGTTTCAGCCCTTCAAGGTGGTGCTTGTATCGAGCCTGAGCATCGTCAGCTATTGCTGGCGCTACCGCGAGCGGTATAGCGGCGAGTGGCATTGCGGCAAGGCCTGACAGAACGGCACGCCGCGTGGTATGAAGCTTTTCAGCCATATCGATCCTCACATGATCGGTTTCGGTTAGCGCCGACGTGAAGTTTCCAGCTTCCCGTCGGCGCGATGTTTTGATATCAGGCTATCAAAGTACATGTCAATATTTTTATATCAGGATAGCAAAGTGTCAGAAGAGAAGTCGACGCCCGTTATGGTCCGATTATCGCCAGAGCAACTGAAAGCAGTCGACGAATGGCGGCGGCGAGCAGATGACTTGCCCGGTCGACCTGAAGCCATCCGGCGCCTAGTCGAACAGGCACTCAAAAAATAATGGCCGCGTTCCGCCGACGCCTATCCGTTCTGATCAACTCGATCGCGTTTCTAATTTTCATCTTCGGTGCTTTTGACCCTCGGCTGGATCTAGGTGCCAAGATCATGCTTGGCCTGGTGCTAGGGCCGCCGGCATGGGGCCTGACCAAACTGCTCGTGCCCTCAGATAAGCCAAAGGTGCAGCAAACTGCGCAGCCCAGCCAGGCGAGCCGCTCAACACCCGAGCCTGCGTCTTACCCGATCCGCAACCCCGCGAGCCCAAGAGGCGCCTTCCGCGAATACCGGATTGAGTATTCTGATCGGCATAGTGAAATTACCGATCGAGATATCTATGTTCTGGCCTTGGATGAAGATGATCCCGACTTGATCAAGGCCTGGTGCTATGCGGTAAACGACACGCGCAGCTTCCGCTCTAGCCGGATCCTGAAGGCTATGCACCTCCCGACCGGTGCAAAGGTCGACAACGTCGCCAGACACCACGCCCGGACCTCTTGAGGGATGAAGGGTGTCAGTTGAACTGACACCCTTAGCCAGACGCTACGCCCCTAGCGCCCGACGCTCTTCCTCGAACATGTCCACGCCGTTGACGCGCAGCACACGCTCGAAAAAGTCGACATAGAACAGCTCTTTGTCGCCCAGGTGGAACTCATAATGCGTCACATCGGTGAAGCTATGGTTGCACCCCTGAAACTCGGCCGGATCGCTTTCATCGGGCTCCCAGACCGAGACGGCACCTTCGATGATGGCACGGGCGCCAACCGTTGAGCCACCGCCTGGGCGCTTTTCACGATAGGCGCCGGCAAAGACCCAGCGATCCTGCTGCCCCAGGCCACGGAAGATATCGAGATCGAGCCCCTTGGCCTCGAACTTCGGCTCGATCACCTCGAGTCTCGGCTGGCTGAACTTGACGGCCAGGACGCCACCGCCAGGCGAATGCTCGGCGCCGGCAAAGGTGAGCCCAGGCAAGGTAAGCTTGGTGATGATAGTAGCACGCGAGGTGCCGGCTTCCTCGGCCCGGCGCACATCGACGGCAGTCAGCTGATAAAGCGGCTGCATTTCAGATCCTTATGTCTTGAGCAAATTCGGCTGGCCAGTAGATCCGCTGGCCAGCAATGACGCGTCGCGCGATTAAGCCGCGACCGAGTTGAGGCGGGCGATGATATCGCCGACCAGAGCGTCGAGGGCAGGGCGGTAGCGCTCCACTTCATGGTTGGCGACCTTGAAGGCTGGCACCGGCTCAATCCCAAGATTGACTGTCAGGTGGCCCAGCCGAATGTTTTCCGGGCTGTTCTTGTCGGCGCGGAACTTGAGGTCATAGCCCAAGATATCGTCGTCGATCTTATGGTCGCGCAGCATGAACTTGAGCGAATTCAGCCAGGCCTCAACACCGTCCGCATAGATCTTCCGGCCGAGAAACTGCCGGGTAATCTCCATCAGTTTGACGGTGATGTAATCAGCGCCGCGCACCTGGTGGATTTGCTTCCACAGCTCGCCGGTCGTGGTGTTATCGGTGCCGATGAAAACAAAGCCGCCATCGGCCACTGCGCCGTCGACACCGGTTTCACCCTGCACCACGATTGCTACTTCGCTTTCAAGCATCTGCTGCCCTTCGGTCGAGCCGTCGAGTAGCGAGAACGGGATCTTGCGCGAAACGCCCGACAGCCCCAGCACCGGCCGGTTGGCGAACGGGTTGAAAGGCTTGCCTTCGAACAGATTATCGACCCGGATGATCAGACCGAGGATGCGTGGACCCATAGCGCGGGTGACTAGTGCAACGCCTTCGAACACGCGGGCTGCCACGCCGATCGGCAGGATCCGTTCGGAGTTGAAGGCCTCACGTTGCGTGATGGCCTTTGCCTGATCGGTCGGGTCGACGTCAACCACGGCAATGGCCAAGAGTTTCTCGCAGGCGATCGGCAGTGCCGCCCAGATCGGATTGGGCGTGTCCGCGTCAGGTTGCCAGCTGGTACGGCCAACCCAGATCAGGCGCGGCGTAGCGCCAGTCGCTGAGGCGATTGCCGCGATCGAGGTCGGCGCGAGAGCGGCCACGATATTGGCGACAGTGAGCGCCACGGTGGCCTCTTCCTTGACGCGCAGCACCGTCACATCGGCGCCGCCGTTGAGGCCGCCGAGCTGCGCTGCGATCGCTTTGACAGCATCGGCTAACAGACCAGTGCCGAGGGCCGCGATCTTTGCCGGGTCACTGGTTGAGATCCGCACCGGCGTATTGAGCGGATAGGTGCCGGCATTAGCATCTTCCGAAGTCTCGATCACCAGAGCCTTGGAAAAGTCGGCCCCAAGTGCTGGCAACGCCTCGTTTTCGGGGCGCGAAAAAGTCATGCCGAAAACCGGTGCGGTCATCGGGATCTCCTTAGTTGAGATGAAAGAAAAAAGCCCGGCGCAAAGGCCGGGCAGTTGGCGGCCTATCCAGAGGCCGATCTATGAATTTGTTACCAGTCGTCGATCGCCGCCACGACAGCGACGGCGATCAGTTTGCGTTTCCCTTGCGGAGCGCCGAGCGCCCGCATGGCCTCATAGAGTTGGCTTGCGGCAAACGGCTGACAGGCGGGGCCAAACTCGGCCAGGATCCAATCATGTAGGATGAACGCCTTGGCGAGCTGCGGATCCGCTGGGTTAACCGCCCAGCGGCACCACCATGGGATGGAGCCCAGATCCGAGACAAAGCCCTGCGGCACCGTCAGGTCGAAACCTCGGCCGGCGCCCCGCACCTCCCAAACAAGCGGCTCACCGAGCGCCCACGTCCATGCATCGGTGTCGGCAGCACGAAAAGGATAAATCGTGCCGCCTTTGGTGAAGGCGCTCATGGCTAGACCGGCCAGCCTTGGTCGATCTCGGCCTCGGCTGCATCCATGGCAGCGTGTGTGACGGCAGCCTGTATGGCTTCGCTCACAACGCGAGCGCGGCTGAAACACGCTTGCACGTGCCGTCCAACCAGGACACCCAGGCCTTCGATGGTCGGCGGATCAAGGGTGATCCAAACGCCCGGCTGCGCCTCCCAGTCGATCGCCGCTAGAGTGGGATCATTGTCGAATAGGGCGAGCGCTCCGGTCAGCTTAGCTTGCCCCACTTCATCGGTACGCACCGGAACGCCCATGGCGACGATGCCTCCCGTTTCTACTTCCCAACGCTTCTGCGCCAAGCGCGGCAACAAAGTGCTACGCCTTTCTGAGAGCGTCAGGATAGGTGCACTAACAAGGGCGTGCACAAAGCGAACCGTCCCGTTGACGCGCTTGACACCAATGCCGTTGCTGACCTTGCCATGCGGAATGGGCTCGGCCTCGGCGGGCAGGTAGAGCTTAAGGTCTACCAGCTCGGTTTCACTGAGTTGTTCGGCACTTTCAGGAGCAAGAAGCACGCCGCTAGGCAGCCGCTCGCCTTGCCAAGGATCAAAGATCCCCGGCTTCGATTCAACGTAGAGCATAGTTTCTCCTGCTAAGCGGGCACCACGGCGGCATTCGGGAAGCTCAGACCATCACCCCAGACGATGCGCACCGCGCCGACGCCGCCAGGCTGGGTGTTGTAAGACAGACTGTCCGAGCGGCACCCCATCCCGCCGCCGCCGTAGGGCATGCCCGGACTAATATTCCCCGTGGTGGGATTGCCTGCTGTGCTGCCATTCAACAAGGCGCCCGGTCCGCTCCTAGAATTGGTGTTGGCGAGCGGTGTGCCGTTGTAATTTCCCGCTCCGCCGCCCGACAAACCTTCACTTGTGGAACGATTAGCTCCGCCGTTGCCGGTACTGCCACCGTCAAAAGTGCCCGAGCGAGCCCCGCCACTGCCCCCAAAAGCCGAGACAGATGCAGACTGACCAGCGCTGCCTCCGCCAGCCTGGGTCAAAACACCACCAACAGTAACAGATGAGTTTCCGCCGGCAGTGCCACTGCCGTTCGACTTAGCGCCATTGTTGCCTGCTGCACCAACCACGACCGCAATCGATTGACCCGGCGTGACTGCCACATTGTTGCGATAGGCAAGGGCGCCACCGCCGGCGCCATTGCCTGAGTTCGAACCAGAGCCGCCACCGCCACCCCCGCCGGCGCCGACAACCACGAATGAAATGCTATAAACGCCGTCGGGTACGATGAAATTGTACGACCCTGCGGTTGTATAGCTTTGCTCGCCTTTAGGAATGACAAGTCGGCCGAGCAGCATGCCGTTGGCTAGGACTGGCACTGCTACACCTTTGCCATTGAGAAGTGGGTCCGGTTCGCTGCCACGATATGATAGTCGATCCGGAATTCGGCGTTAGCGGCAGTCGGTGCCGCCGGCGCAGTGCCCCCGCCGATCACCGCCCATGTGGATTGGAAGCCAAGGGTGCGCCCGCCGGTCGCATCCTGCTTGCAGTAGACCGACCCTTTCTGACCAACTGCACCCGCAATGTTCGCGAAGTTGCCAAGCACCGCGTTGTGAGACAGCACCAGCGAGAAGTCATTTGCCGCATCTGCGTCGATTACGATAGCCGCCGCACTGACTAGGGGCACCATAGGAGACCGTTGCGGCTTGCTCCATTGCTGCACTTGGTTCAGCTTGGCTGTGTACTGATCGAATGCTTGGACCGAAACGCCAACGGCGCCGGTAGTTAGCACGTTTTCGAAAAGCCCGCCGATGCCTTCAACAAGTTCGTCATAGTCAGCCCGCAGCTGCCCAATCTCAGCTTTTTGCGCGGGCGTCACGAAAACTCGTGTTCCTGTTTCCGTGACCGACGCCGCCGAAACAGCGCCTTGCTGAAGCTCCAACAGGGCATCCTCGGCGAGAGCGATCTGCTGCAGCAGCGTTTGTAGCCCATCAACGACCGGTTGCAGTTGCGGCTGGATGCCAGCCTGAATGGCATTGATGGCAGCGGCTGTGCCCTCGACGATCAATGCCTGGAAGCTAGCCTCAAGCGTCTCTCGATCAAGCAAACGCTCATGAATATCGCCGAACACGGCATTAAGCGTTGCTTGATCCAGATAGTTGTCGGAATTGACCAGGTAACCGTTAGACCGGCTCGGCAGAGGTGACGGCATCAGCCCCATTCTCCTCGATCAACAGGTTGAGGTGCTGCCCGGTGAGGCGGGGCCTTTCCCTGGGCAGGTACTTGAATGGCCCTACCTTCACCGGCCGGGCAAGCTGCACCAGGTAGATCGTTTCCGGCTCATAGGGAGCCGATGCCTGTTCGCTCATGGTGTTGCCTCCTAGAAGCCGTTCAACTGGATATCTTGGACGAACGGGACGTTGATCACGTCGTCAGTTTCGACGTTGACACGCACCACGGCCGAGGTGGCCGAGGCAAACGTGTAGTTGCAAACGAACTTGACCCGGCCCGGCTTTGCCGGGTCAGGCGTCGGCGTGATGCTGGCGGCGTTGACCAATCCACCATTGACCACCAGCTTGGCGTCGATCGAGTGCTGCACCGGATCGAAGTTATCCATGTTGATGACCAGCGAAGCCGCCGTGGTGGCGAAGCCAAAATCAATCTGCTCGGTCAAAGCCCTCATGTCAGGCCGAAGCCGGCCGGAGATTACGCGGGCATAGGTGTCCAGATTGATGGCGGGCTGCACGTCCTCTGTGCCGAGGAATGTAGCGCGCAGCCGCACCTGGTTCGGCAAGCCAGCAAGAGGGTTAGGATCCCGATCATCCAGAGGGAACCAAACGTCCATTCCAACGGGCGACACTTCCCACACCAGGCGGGTCGCAGCTGGTTCCCACGCCTGATAGATCATGTCGATCTCGCTCATTCCACCTTCCAGCGTAATGGAGTCGAACTCCACTACTGTGCGCGACGCCGAGAACTTGGCGGCGTTGACCCGGAAGGCGAAATCTTCCGTTGTTGAGCCCTGCGCCCAGGCACCGTCAGTCGAGACGAACCGCGAGCCACCCGAATAGGCATTGCCACTATTCATTGCGATCTGGTGGTTGCCGGTTGTCACCGTAAACCAGGCGTGCCTGCCTTGATCAAGCAAGGTTGGCTCATAGGAGAACTTGACCCAGCCTAGGGACAAATCCGACGGTGCCAGCGTGACCTTGGTCAACACGGCCTCGAAGTCCGGAGCGCCTGCGGCATTGATCTCGCAAAGCACCAAGGTTACATCGCCGACCGTTCCAACACGTGTGAAGAACAAGTCGATCGAGGTCGATACCATCAGTTGCGACGTTAGGAACGTCTGCCCGAAAATGGCGCCAGAGAGCCCCACTTGCTCGGTGTTATAGTCGACATAGGTCGTGGTGTACGTGTCTTTGATGACCCGCCGCACGGCTACTTCCTTGTGACCGCCCTCGCTGCGCGGATCGTTATTCCAAGGATTGTTGGTGACGCCGACCTTCACATACGAGACCCCATTGACCTTGAAGGTTTCGCCGGCGCGACGATCCTTGAGATTTGCGCTCTCCCAACCCGCCCGATTTTCACAGACGGTGATTGTCTCACCATATCGGATCCGCTGATGGGTCACCTTACGCTCAATTGCGGTGACCGTCGTGTGCACGGTGTTGGCCAGATCCTGCCGCCCCGCCCCTTCCGGTGAGGTGATGCGAGGCACTTCTGTCCAAGCCGGCAAAGCCAGCCGGTTTGAAAAGAGCTTCATGGCTGGATTGTTGTTGTCCAGCAATCGCAACTGCGCGTCGCGCTTCGTTGCAAACCCAAACCGCACACCTTCGTCGATCCGGAAAAAGGCGGCCGGATTGTCCGTGTCCCATTCGTCGGGCACGAGTGCCCAGTCGAACCAATAGTTGCGTGCCTCTTCCGGCATGTTGAGCGCCTGGTTGTGGCGCGCGGTGTCGCGCACGACCTGGGCGATCAAAGCAGGCTTCGGCACGTTGCCAAGCTGTGCAGCGATGTTGGTGAGATCCGTGCGGATCGTCGCGATGCTCTCGATAATTGTTTCGATCAGCAGCTCGACAGCCGTGAGCCGCCCATCGATCTCGAACACGGTTTTAACGCGGCCCGCTTCGTTGGCGACGATCTCGACGACACCAGTGGTTTTGAGCCGCACAAAGGCGATGCAACAGTCGTTTTCGTTGATTGCAGGTCGCAAGGCCGGCGCGGGTTGCACCGTGCCTTGCTGCACAATCACCGACATGATGCGGCTGACGCGCTTAGGGCGTGACATAACTACTGGCACCGAAGAGTTGAGTGGCTCTTCGCTGGTTTCCACCGAGACGTTGGCAGCCACGGTTTGCTCGGTGCCGCGCAGGATCAAGGCAATCCAATGTTCGTCGCTGACCAGGATTGGCTTGTAGATCTGCAGGTTGACGTCGATAGGATCGCTCGACGCGAAGATCTTTGGACCGGCATGGTATTCACCTGCCGAGATCCGCACAACGTCGGGTGTGGCAGTCGCGGCAACAGTGATCCGCGCCCAATGGGCGGGCCAGGCAATCGCGCCACCGACGACAGCATCGGTCGCGCCCTGGGCAAATTCGCCCACCTGAGTGAAATGCTCCGGATCCGCGATCTCGGAATCGGTGAAAACTAGACGGTTGCTCATTGGCTCTCACAATCGTTCGCGGTTATCGAAGCCGCCGACTTTGTAGGATCCGTCGGCCGCGATGCTGTCGCCGACGGTTATGGGGCGCCGCCACGCAAAGGTGACGACGTATTCGGCTTCCGGTGCACGGGCGACCTGCAGCGCCAGCTTGGCGCGCCGGATCGGTTCGAGATCGACCGGGCGCAGACTGGCTTGCCCAAGCGCCGATCGACCGAAGATCAGCGAATTAGCTCGCCGATCTAAAGTGACGCGAACCAAGTACCGGGCCTTGAAGGGCGGATGATCAATGGGCGTGACGCCGATCGCTGACTGGCCGAACACAAAGCGTGCAGGGTAGGAGATCGTGTCCAGCACTTCAGCGTCGACAAAACCGAGGAAGCGAACAGCACCCTGGTGGGTGCCGATCAGCTCGGCAAGTTGTGGCGCCTGCTCGACCATGTCTCGCTTGCGTTGCTCGGCCCAGTCCGTGAACCAGAGCTTTACAGATCGGTGTGCCGCCAGAAACGGCAGGAAAGCAGCCGGCGTTACCTGCGGATCCATGATCTGCCGGATCGGCACGGGCAGTTCATCGCCGATACCTGCAGCGATAGCGCTTTCCCAAATGCCGGAGTTGCCGGGCAGGAGATTGCTCGCGTCCATCAGCGCACCTCAATCGCAATGTTGATCCCATTAAGGATCGGCACTGTGTACGGGTCGGGCTCGATTACGACTGGCGCCAGATCTCGCACCTTGATCACAGACGTTCCGTAAGCGGCGCCCGCAATAAGGCCTTCGGGCACCTCGCCCCCGACAATCATGCGAGCGTGACCCGTTTTGCGGACCCGATCAGCAGCCTCCGCACGAACCAGATCCGGGTCAGGGCCGCTGGGAAGTTCCAGCACCAGCTGAGCCGAGTAGAACCGCTGGGTTGCGGCGCGCACCGCAACAGAGACGGCTTCGGGTTTCACATGAGGCGCGCTAACCACACCTTGGATCGCCGCGCGCTCGCCTTCAGTCGGCAGGCGACCGCCTGGGCCGATGATCACCACATCAGTGTCGCCTCGGCGGCCGTGGACGGCATGTCCGTTCACCCGCGCATCGAGCAGCCCGTGCAGCTTGTCATCGCTTTGCGGCCAAACCGTCCAAGCTTCCAGCAAGTACCGGTCGCGGGTTCCTGCAGCTGGCTTGGCAAAGCTCAAAAGGTAGCGGCGCAACAGCGCTGCATCGCCTTCGAGTATCGCCGGCGCCCCTGTTTGAGGATTAGCCGGCACCACCACCAGGCGCTCGATATTTCGACCGGCAGCGATGTTGTCGAGATCGGTGCCTGCCGAGAGTGGCGCCAGGACGGCGCGCACCGCGTCGTTCACGCGAGATCGGTCAAGCGTTCGCAGGTAGGCGAAAGCCTGCCCCACGATCATAGCCGGATCGGTTTCCAGTGAGCCAACGTCGTATGCCGGCAGGGTAGGGTCCGATACTCTCGCGCTTTCCCAATACTGCAGGAACCGGGTTTTAAAGCCGTCGAGCAGCTGATCATACGACAGCAGCTCGATAGCTGCCGGCAGCGGAATGCGCGAGAGGTCAATGGTGGATGTTTCATCCCACTGGTACATGCTTGAGCTGCCCCGATTAGGTCACCACGGCACGGCTGCCGATCGACGTGATACGAATGCGTCTTTGCCCCTCGACGGTGAAGTCGCCGAGATGCGCGCGAGGTCGCCAATCAACCTCGACTTCAATGCCGGCATGGCCCAGCCGAATGGCGTCTGCCGTGGCGTTGACACGAACCCAGCGAACCCGGAAGCGGGGTTCCCAAAGGTCAATGCCCACGGCAATCAACAGCTTCCAAGCTTCGAACAGGCGCAGCGTCGTTGCCCGCCCGAGAAGCTCAATCAATCCAGCACCGAAGTGGCGGCGCATGACGCGCTCGCCGATCCGGGTAGTGAAGATGACTTCCACCGATTGCAGGGCCGACGAATAGTTGTCGATCGGCCGGCCGGTGCGGCGATCAATTCCGCCCATCGCTTTTCACCTTCCGTGATTTTCGTGTCGGCGCCAGCGACAGTCGACCATGGGCGAGGTCGAAAAGCGCCTCTGCCTTCGTCAGCGACATGCGGCGACTTCTCGGCACGTCGACGCCGTTTATTTTCTCGACGCCAGCGGCCACCAAGTAGATCTGTTTCATCAGCCTTCTTCCTCAGAGTGGCAGCGGCACGCCAGTGGTGCCTGGGCCAGGCATGACGTCCCGGTGGCGATGATCCTTGCCGACGTTCATACCGTCATGGCTTTTGCTGCCGCCGATCTGCTCTTCGCCGTCACCACTGAGCGTCCAAGTCACATCGCCGATCGCGATGATCAGCTGACCGCTTCGCACCGTGATGGTGACGCCATTGAAGCTATAGACGTTCTCTTCGAGGCTCTGACTCGGTGGGGGGTTTTCATCCGAGAACCCACCCCGCAGAAGCACCCCTCGGCGAGCATCGCCGCCCGGATTGATGATCCCAACAATCTGCCCCTTGCTCAAAGGCGCCCAGGTCGAGGTCGCTCCACCTGACTCCGGATGCGGATAGAAGGGCGAAAGATACGGCTTTCCCCCTTGGCCCTCGCCCAGCTTGATGCGGAAACCTCTTTCCGCATCGACTACTTCTACCGGCCCCACCTTCAGCGATCGCCCGAACAGTGTTTTGAGCTGCTCGATATCTGCGCGCTGCGCAATGATTTCCGAGATCATGAGGGGCTGACCTCGATTGAGACGGTTTCCAGTGTCGCGGGGTCCTCGCCGTCAGACGTGGCCAACGGTTGACCGCCGAGCGCAACTGACTGGCTATTCGTCAGCCCCAGCTCTCGCTGCACCAGCTGCCAGTCAGCAGCCGTGCCCGATAGCGCCGTTTCGAAGGTTTGTTTGACCTTGACCAGCCGAAGATCAGAATTGCCAGCCAGCATGGCGAGAAACTTGGCAAAGATCGAGCCGGTGAGATCCGCTCCTTTGACGGGATCGGCGAGTAGTCCGGCAGTGATCCTTACTTCCTGCGCCGCCACCCGCGTGCCGTTTTGTTTTTGGCCGATGCGCGAGCGCTCGACGCTTTTGACGTCGCCCATGATCTCGCGCGCCAAGTCCGCCCAGTCGCCCTCAGAAACCAGAGCATCAGCAACTTGCCGCATCATCAGGTCGAGTGACATTTCCATGTTGGCATCAGTATCGGGCAGGCCGATGCCGATTATGTTGGTTGCCCCAGTGTCCGGATCTTGCTCGATCATCGCTGCAGACATGCCTGCCTCGATCACCAGCTCGACGGTTGGATCGTCGCCGAACAGCGACAGGAAACCATTCCCGGCGCCGATACGTCCCCCATCGGTGTAGACCGAGATAAAAGGCCGATCCTGATCAGTGCGCAGGTTGCCGTCGTGGTCGAGATCCAGAGCCGTGAACTGGCTGTCCAGTACGTTGTCGCCGGCGAGAGTGGCGCCGCGCAGCGCTTCCTGCACAGCAATGCGCAGCGCAATGCGTGTCAGCATGAAAACCTCAATCAGGGTGTGAGCTAGAGTGCAGGCCTCGCTTTGGTGGAGAGCGAGATCTGGGCGACGATCTGGCCAGGGCCTTTCGCGTCGACCGTGAGAATTTCGAACCAGGGCTGACCGTCGCGCGCATCAGCGCGGACCTTGTCACCTTGCCGCAGATCGCCGTCGAAGGCGGCTTTCTGAATGATTAGCAGACCGGCGCCGCCCACTAGGTGCGTCGTGAACGATGAATTCCCACGCGCCGGAAGCACGTCGGTTTCGCCAGGCAGATGGACCTGCGCCCGCAGATCCACGATCGCCCGCTCTGGATCCGGCTGCCCGCCTTTGAGAAAGGAAAGGCGAACCGGCTCCCCGAACAGTCGGTCGGCCGTTCGGGTCGCCATAGCTGTCAGTTTGAGCCAGTTCGCCATGGCGGTTAGTTCGACAGGCGCACAACGCCGACAGCATCGGCGTTAACCGCAGCTTCGGTCGCATGACCAATCGCCTTGAGGGCACCGGCAGCAGTGGTGCAAACTCCAGCGGCATCGTCCCAGTAAAGCTTGACGCCTACCGCCCAGGCCTGCCCAGCAGCCTTGGGCAGCTGATACTCGCCGATAAGGTGCAGAACCACGGGTTCATTGGTAAGGGCGTCGTGGCCGGCAACGCCGACCAGTTCGCCGGCTGCATAGGGGGTGCCGGACTTCTTGGCACCGGCCGAGGTGAGGGTGATCGTCGCACCGCTCGAAAGAAAATTCTTCATGTTGATCCCCTTGGATCTTTGATGACGGGAAGGCTCAATCGACCGCGCCAACAAAGGCGCGGCCGATCGTCAGGCGTACGAGTTACGCGGCGCCCGGATTCTTGTAGGCAAAGCGCGAGTCGACGGCGCCGGCGCCGAAGTCATGCTCCACCGACATGCCAAAGCCCTGAGTACCGAAGGGCTCTTCCATACGAACGCGGGGCGCCTCGTAGCCTTCGAGATAGCCCCAGCGCCAGTTGCTCCCCATTTCCGGTGCGCCGATAAGGTGCCAGGCGTTGCCGGCAATCTGGCTGCTCTCGATCGGCACAAGCTTGCCCGAGAATGGGTTCACCGAAGCGGCATTCGCAGGCGCTACCGTAGCCAAAAGCTTTTCGGCTTCGGTAGCCTTGTCAGGACCGGTCAGCAGGAAGCGTGGCGAGTTGGCGAGCAGCGGATTGCCATCGAGCGACTTTTGCTTGGCCATGCCAGCACGAGCCTTGCCAACGTTGTCTACGTCGATCGCCGTTCCGGCGCCTGCCAGGTTCGCATGATCAGCATGGAACACTTCTTTGCCGTCGGCCAATTTGCCGTTGAAGGCGGTCGCGTAAAACGTGACTTCCTCAAACAGCGCCACGGTCGCACCGTAGCTGGCGAGCAAATCGGCGATTGCACCCAGATCGTCATTGATCAGCATCTGGCGCGAGATGTGGATGCGGCGTGCATAGCTGAAGGCCTGCACCGACTCCTTGCCTTCTCCGAAGGTGCCGGCCTTGATCTCGCCGGTTTCAAGCACCTTGAGCAACATCGGGAAGTCGCCGACGCTAACCGACTTGTGCGGACGGAAATCCTTAAAGTTCCGCTGGCGTGCGAACTGCTTGAAAGTCGGCTGCGCCAGAGCGTAACGACCCTCAAGAGAGCGGTTCAACGCGTTCTCAAAGATCGCGGGGAAGTCCGAGGTCGAGTGCGAAGCACGGGTCAGGATCTCATCGATCTGACGGGCGTTCAAAACACGGCCACCCCGATAGTTGATGCTTTCAGCAGCAAGGTCGATCAGGCCACGACCGACATACTGGCGAGCGGCTTCGCTTGGGCCGGCTTCAGGCATCCGAACGCCAAGGCCATAAGACAGAGCCTCAGTCATGGCAGCGCGGGTCGTTTCCGTTGCGTCGGTGCCGATCTGGGTACGAGCAGTGCCATTGACCGGTGCTTGGTTGCCGACCAGCTGGTCGAACAGCTGCGCACGGAAATTCTCTACACTGACGTTGCCGTCAATTGCGGCACGGGTCAGCTCGGTCCGGCCGGCGCGTGCTGCCAAATCCATGATTGCAGTCACACGCGCAGTTTCAGCAGCGCGAGTAGCTTCAGGGTTCGGCGGCGTCTGTTGCGTGGGGGCAGGGTCCGTATCCGTTTCGCCCGCCGCTTCGCGCTGCTTGATCTCCATCGCTAACGCGCGGATCTGGCCGAGCAGCGTTTCATGCTCGCCTTCGATCGCCCGAACCTTGTCGGCGTCCAAGCCGTCCGTCAGCTCGCCGATCTTGGTAGTGGCCTTGTTCTGCAGCTCGGTCAGGTTGGTGCGCAGAACGGCAAGCGGTGTAAATGCCAAGGCGTGGGGCGCATTGGTGAACATGTCGGTGAGCAGTTGACCGCCTGCGGCCAGATGCTGGGTTGCATTGAGAGCGTCGGGCAGGAAAGAGATCGTCGCAGCGAAGGCAGCGGCCAGCATCAGGCCTACCGCCAGAAAAAGGGGGCGTTTCATAGCCAACTCCAGTTTGAGATTTCGGGGCTTGTGACCGTCTCCCTGCTGCCCCGAGGCGCAGGCGGTAGCTAATGGCGTCAGGCCGCGAATTGGGCCTGACGCATCCGCATGCGGGCCGCAGCGACCGCAGCGTGGTTGGTGTCCAGCTCGACATTGAAGAGCTGCTTGCCATCGTCGGCCCGCACGCCCGAGGCGTGGTCGGCCGGCACGGTGACGAACGAAATTTCGAATGGTGTCCAGCGTTGCGCGATGACTTTCTGCACCTCGCCCCGCTTTTCGGCCTCAACGATTTTGATTTTCTGCAGGGTGTAGCCGGCCGACACATTCCGCACGATGCCGTCGGAGATCAGGGCGAACAGCCGGTCAGCATCGAGGTCAATGCCGACGGTGGGAAAACGGAGCAAAGCGCGCGCCTCGCTGCCGTCAATCCAAGCCTTTTCAACCACGGCACGCTGGCTGCTGGTCGAGAACCGTGAATGGCTATCGAGAACAGGCGCGCCAGCGTTGAGCCGGGTGAAGTCGATTGCCGCTCGGCTCACCGTTAGGATCTCATCGAAATCGACGATCTTTTCCCAGCCTTCATAGCGGCGCCGGCGAACCGGAGTTTCAGTGGCGAAAACCACCTCGACCGTCCGCTTGTCGGCATCCACAAGATTGGTGCTGGCGAACGCGCGCACCTGCATAGGCAGCGAAGTCAGCGTCATTCCTCGTTTTCCTTTGAGTTGTCGACCGGCGCCGAAGGCGGCTTTTGCAACTGCCCTGCTTGCGACATGGTCCGAGGGTCGACGTCCAGCACCAGGCCCAGATCGTCAAACCGTTTGTTGTCCTTAGCGAGCTGTTGAGCAGTCGCTTCCGGATCCTCGCCCCGCTCGGCCACGGCGGCCGACCAGGACTTGAAGCCGGCGCGTACTTCCGCCTTTTGAGCGTTGAGATCGCGCATCGGGTCAGCCGAATAGAACCGGGGCGGAACCCAGTCATACTCGACGTCGGGCTTGTCGATCGCACCGGCGAGCCAGGCCGCGTCAAGGAACCAGCCGATCATCGGCTCACACAGCATCGGGATGATCGACAGCCACTGCAGTTGCGAGATCTCGCGCTTGAAAACCTCGATCCCGACCTTGCTCGACGAATAGTTCACCTTGTCGAGGCGACCCGTCAGGATGAAATGCGGCGTCCGAAAGCCTGCGGCGATCGCATGCTCTTCCGACTCCACATAGCTGGGATAGTCACCTGTCGCGGCCGGCTGCGTGAACTTCACGTCCCTGCCGCCGATTGCGTTATAGAACATTCCGGGCGCGAACTTTTCTACCCGTTGGCCGTGCACATCATAAATGCCAGGCTGCTGCCCCTGCGCTGTCGGAAGGCCGATCGCATCGTCGGCCTCGCCTCCAGTCATCACGCCGACCAGGCAGGCCTCAAGCCGTTTCCGCATCCGTTCGGCGGCACGATACTCTTCGAGGTCATGCAGGTGCGCGATCGCCGGCGCACCCCACGGAACCCCGCGCACCTGAGTGCGCTGTTTTTCGAACACGTGCGCGATTTCGCTCGCAGAAACCGCCGTCGACAACAGCGCGCCCATGCCTCCTAGCAGCTTGCTGCCGGGGTGATCCTTGAACAGCCAATAGGACTTCGGTCGGCCGCCTTCAATTTCGATCCCTTGGATCGCGTTCTGGCTCGCGCCCCCGAAGCTTGCATCCTTGCGGCTGTCGATCTGATCGGCTTCAAGCACCTGCAGCTGCAGGGGCACCTCGGCGGATCCGAGCGGTAGCCATTCCCGGCGCACCAGGCCCTCGCCGGCCTCGATCATTTCGCGAACCGCGAGGGCCTGCACGCCGTAGAAGTTTACCCGCTTGGCCCAGCGATCAAACACCGCCTTGACCTTGGGATCCTTAAACACTGGCACGATGCCGTCGCCGATAGCATGGGTGACCAGCAAGGCCACGGCATTGGCGGCAAGTGGATTGTTACGGACCAGGTCGCGCATGCGATCCCGCAGCAGCTGGCCAGCCGCCGCGATCTCAGTGTCGGCCGAAGTCGCGCGTGTCTGCCAGCCGCCGCGAAACCGGCCACGGTCGGCGCCGGCATATCCCCGCTGCAGTTCGGTCATCATTGCCCGTCGAGCAACGCGTTTCACGGCTCTCGCCGGGTCGAGATACCCGATGGCGCGGTCGAGCATGTTGAGTTTGAAAGCCATCAGAACCCCGCCAGGATGGTGCGCGGCCCCTTGTTCTGCTGCGCCTTGAGCTTCGCCAGTGCCCGTTCCATCTGGTCGGTCGACTGGTATTCGATTTCGGTGCGGACGCCGTTCGACTGGGTCACCACCTTGCGCACGCCGCTGGCGATCGCTTCCTCAAGGGCAGCGATCCTTTCCTCGATCGTCATGGTCCGAAATCCTTTAGAGCCACTCGCTCTTGGCGATGGCCGGCTTTGTCGTTGTTGCTTCGACCGGCTTCGGCTCGAATGGGCTGCTGCCACTGTCGAACAGATCCGGCGTCTGCTGCTGGCCATGAACGGCGAGCAACAGTTCGGCCCAGCGTTGCTCATCGAGCTTCATCCGGGCCTGCAGGTGCCAGGCGAGCGCCTTTGCGTACACGGCAACGTCGAGCCAGTCGTTTTGCCGTCCGACGATCTTTTTCCACTCGCGCGGAGCGTGCGGATTGATCAGCTTGCGCGCCCGGCGCGACACCGAGTTGCGGGCCTCTTCATCAGGATCCACCAGCCTTTCGGCCGTTAGTTCCTTGATGAAGTTTTCGTCGGCCAGTTCGGGCGACAGGTGCAGCGTGTTTCGCGGCCACTGGCCAACGTTGCTCGGCCCAGCGACCAAGTTGGCGAGGCCGGCCATGACCGCCGACTTGATGTCGTGGCCATAGACTGGGTAAACCAGAGCCTTGGCGATCGCCCGGCCGCGCTGATCCTTGACCGTCTGCTTGGTCGGGCTGCCCAACCAGGCGGCACCGGCTTTGCGTGGCCGCCCGTCGAGGGCGAAAACGTTCGGTCTTGCCCGCGTGAACAGATAGACCCGGTTTGTCGCATAGCCCGAGTCCACACCTGACAGGTCTATGCCACGCTCGCCGCTACCAGCTCGATAGGTTCGCCCGAGCGCATCCGCCAGGGCAATCCAAGGTTTGTCTGTCTGGTCGGGCGCACCTTCGAACACTTCCCGGTCGAGCAGATACATCTGGTCGCGCGGGCCGATCGCCCATGCCGCCCATTTGATCCCGTAGCTTTGCACGTCGGCTGTCGACACGATTAGGCCAGCATCAGCCGGCACCGAGTTTCGAACGTAGTGCACCGACCGCGAGGCCTCGGCGATCTTTTCCCAGTCGACGGCTTCGCCACCAGGATCATAGGGCAGAGCCAGATCCTGCTGCGAAAAGGTGCGCATCTTGGTGGTATCACCCTGCGCCTTCTCCCAGCGATCCCAGATCTCTGACCAGCGTTCACGCGGGGCATATGCTGCCCAGAGGTGATAGCTCGGCTGCCAATCACGGCAACGCCCCTCGCATGGGTCGCAGCGCCATTGATCGAGGTCGGTCGGCTTGATCACCGTCGGCACCTTTTCGCCGGCGTCGTCGGCTACCCGCAGCGGGATCCAAACGCCATCGGCAAGCATATCGGCCTTGTGGCCGTCTAGTAGAACCCCATCACAGCTAAGGCAGCGCATATGCACCGGCAGGCCAAGGGCGTCATCGGCGGGGCGCATCTGCTCGAACCGCAGTGGATGATAGTCGCCGCAGTGCGGGCAGGGCACGAAATACTCGCGCTGATCGCCCGCCTCGTAATCCTCGGTGATCGCACATTCGCCGACTTCGCCGGGCGTTGAGCCTTCCCATTCCTTGGCGAGATCGCCGTACATTTTCTGACGGGCGCGCGCCTGATCGCGCGGGCTACCGCGACCGTCGACGTCGCGCGGATAGCCCGTCACTTCGTCCATGGCCAGATACTTGATCGAGACCATCTGCAGGCCCTTGGAAGAGCCGGCATTCACGATCTGACAGAAGCCACCAGCGAAGCGCTTGAAAGCCGTCGTCGATCCCTGTTCGTCGCGGCTGCTGACCGGGCGCACCTTGTGCTGGATCTGCTTTGAGACGTCGATCGTCGGCTGCAGCTTCACGCGGTTGAACTTGGTCGCCTCTTCCAAGGTTGGCAGCACAACCATCATTGAACCGGGCGCCTGGTCGACGACGTACACAAACCAGTTCTCTATCGCCGTTGACTTGCCGAGTTGGGCGGCCCAGCGGGCCGTCACGCGCCGAGCCGGATGGTCGGGGTGCAAGCAATCCTGCGGCTCGCGCAAATAGGGCACGCGGCTGATCTTAAAATCACCGGGCCAGGGCGAACCTGATTCCGGAGACACTTTGCGATGCCGCTCGGCATGCTCGGTGATCGTGAGGTTCTCGATCGGCTTGCTGGCCTTCGCCAGGGCGGCAAACAGCACCTGCTCGCCGCGAGGCATAGCGGGAAACTGCTCGCGCAGCGAAAAGTGCAAGCTCATTGGAGAACCGCTGTTTCTTCCTGATACGGCTCGCCGGCATCTTCCGCGCGCTGCAGCGCGTCGAGCCGACCGAGCATTTCTCGGTGAAAGACTTCAAGCCCAGCCTGGGCGAAGGTCTTGAGGGCGAGGCGAACCTTGCGTTCATCCCAGCCATGTTTGAGCGCCAGCGATCCCGCCTCGCCCTCGACAGCACGTTCGAAGGCGCCGCGCATTCGGACGATTGCAGTCTGGGCCGCGTCCGCAACTTCGCGAACGCTGGTGATCTGGCGCAGCTCGCGCGCAAGCTCTAGCTCGCGCAGCGCAGCCGAAGCCTCTTTATCACGCGCCGCCGCACTGATTTGCGTCGGCAGACGCGGCCCAGCATCCGGCGCTGCAGCGGGCGCAACCTCAACAGGGCGCCGCGACTGCTGCAGCCGGATATTCTCGGCCCGGTGCTGGGCCAAGGATCCAAACTCGATCAAGTTCGATTTGCCTTCGCGCTTCGTTGGCAGAGCCTCGGCGTGTTGGCTGACATAGCGCGACAAGGTCGAGCGATCGACCACGTCACCGGCAGCGGTCAACCGCTTCGCCGCATCCGTGATGGAGATCCAAACTTCCGACATGTGTCGCCTTCCGTGCAAGCACACGTGCAACACGTGTGATGCGTGTACCTCTTGCAAAGTCGCGCACTAGAGAAATCCCGCAAGTCCGCCGACCCGCCTGACCAAAAAGGCCAGAAAGGACCCACCGAGGGGGGGGTGGTCAGCGTCCAAACCGCTTGATCAGCATGGCCTCGACCCGCTCCCGCAGGAGCGGCGCGGCGGTGCGTTCGAACGCCGCCTTGGTTGCACCCACGGTCATCTCGTGCGGGATGCGCACCGTCGATCGTACCTGGGTGAGCCTGCGCCCGGCTGTGTCCAGCCGCTGCATGACATGACCGCCGAACTTCGACACAGCCACACGGCGGGGGAATGCGCCGCCCTTCATGAACGCCCCAGCGAACAGCGTTGGCTGCCCGAACGGTCGCGCCACCACGCCCGGCCGCGTCTCGCGAGGCCGCAGATACTTCAGGCGTATGAAGCCGCCCTTGGTGGTCATGGTATAGGACAATCGCCCGTTGGCCCTTGCCGTCTCAGGATTGCCGACGGCCGCGACGATAGTCTTGCGCGGCAGCCCAGTCTGGGCTGTCAGCGTCCGGATGACGATTGTCTTGGCCCGGTTGCCGACCTGATTGACGATGCGCGGCAGGATCACAGGATTTTCCTGTGCAACCTTTTCCAGCTGTCGAGCGTAGATCTGCAGATAATCGTCAGCCCACCGGGTTGTGACCGACATGGTGCCTCCGAAATGGTTCGCGCGGGAACTGTTCGCTGGCACTTTGGCCAGAGCGAAAAGGCAACAAAAAAGGCGGGCCGCTGTGCGACTCGCCTCTAAACCTGTTTCGTTGTGGTGAAGCTACGTCAAATTTCTTCTCCACGTCAACCAGCCTCTAAATGCGCTCCCACAGGATCGTACCACGGCTCTGGTGAAGCGGCCGGCCAGCGAGCGCGGAATGACACCAGCTCGCGATTGACGATCCCTACAAGCTCGCAAAGCGCAGTGTGCCAGAGGCGGTAAACAGCGCGGGATTCCTCGACAAAGGCTGGATCGACACCAACCAGTTCCGGCGGCGCCTCGCCGATCGGGTCGCGCCGTCGCACCGGGTCGCGATAAAGCATCTTTGGTCGACCAGTCTTGTCGCGCGGCGTCTCCCATCGGCCTGCGCCTTCCGGATACCAGAATGGTCGCAGGTTCGATCGAGCGCACTTGATCACCTCGACCCAAGCCTCTGGCGGTAGTGCCATTACCGCCTCATAAATCGTTAGTGCGTCATCATGGCACCGAGCGCCGACCCAAACGGCGCCTGCCGAGCTGCTGTCGACCCGCGTGCCTAGCAACAGCAGCTGCGCCAGGGTGTCGGTGCTGGATCTAGGCGAGGGCGCCGGACCAAAGGCGCCGCCCCGGAGCGTCGCCACAAACCGCTCAACCTGCTGCTCGCGAAAAGCCCACGCCAAAAGCTCTTCAATGTCCCTGTATTCAGCCATGTCCCTGCTCTTTCGAGGTTTAGCGATAGTTGATCTCAACCCTCGCAAATAGAAAACGTAGTTAGAACAATGAGGTAGCGAGTGTGGAGACAGTAGCGAGGGTTGCCCCATACGCAGTGAGTCAAAACAAGCTTCATTCATGCTCAGGAAGAGGCACCCCGGCCCCCTCTTGTACGATATAGGCGAGATCAAACCCCGCAAAGGTCGCAAAAAGACGATAAGCCCATGAAAAGGCTATTGTTTTCGTCCGCGAGATTTCGGATTGCACCCTCGCTTAACTCTCGCAACCCTCGTATGGCCCGCGTCAGCGGGGCGAGGGTTGCGACTTCCGCTTTCTCTGCCCCTTGAGGGGGTGGGGGGCGCGGCGCTAGGCGAGTTTGACCTAGAATCAGGTTGCCGATCGCGAGGGTTGCGGCGGGCACGGTGGCCCAATTGGGGGTGCGGGGTCTAGGGCGCGGGTGATTGTTGCACGAGATCTTGGATAAGCTCGGCTTCTCGATCGAGCGCGGCTTCGTTCTGCCGCACCAGGTGAAACTCGTATGAGAGTAAGAGCTGCAGCAGCCGATCGCGCTGCTGAGTGGTCAGTGTCAACTCGTTAAAGTTCTCTCGCACCTCTCGGCCGCTCAACTTGAAAAGCATCCACGTCTTGTTCGCAACGCGGCGCGCGTCATTGATCATCACCATTTCACCCCAGATACATGTCGCCACGCTTGACCCATGCTGGCAGCGTAGCCGGCACCTCGGCGCACTTGTGCAGCTTTACGCGATCGGCAATTGGCTGCGCCTCGATCCGTTCTGGTTTGACGCCGGCGTTCTCAATCCAGGCGGCCCAATCGTCGGGTGCCTGGTCGAGGTTGATAAACAGATCTTGGCGATCGATGCCGTCGTACATAGCTAGGCCTCTGCTTTGCGCGCCTCGCGCGGCACTTCCCTGTCGATCGTCATCCGCCAGGACGTGTCGACCACGATATCCTGATAGATATACGTCCGGCCGGTGATCTTTTTGAAGCCCAGCTCGCCAAGGCGATCGCCGAACGAACGCTGCTTCGCCGCCGTGACGCCGTTGAGGGCGCACCATTCCTCATAAAGTTTGAAGAGCGGTCCGGCTTGCATGGTCTTGCCTTCCTCGCGCGTAATGCATTGGTCGGCAAACACCCCGACATTGTCGCGATCGTTCCGATATTCCTTTGTGAAGTCGGTCACCTCTTCCGGAATGAAGCCCGTCAGCCCTGCGCCGAGGTAGGTCACCAGGCCATCGAGCAGCCAGTTGAGGATTCCGGATCGCTCGCTGTCGAGTTTTTCAGCCAGGCGCGAGGGCGTCATGCGCTCGCCCTCTGGAATGGTGACGCCCCAAAGGACAATCAGCACACGCCGCCAGATCCCGTAGTCACTGCCCGAGATCGACGGTTTGAAATTGCCCGTCAAGATCGGCGTGAAGATCGGCTCGAATTCGAAGATCTCCTTTTGCAGAAATCGCGCTGTCATTTTTGTGCCGCCCGAAAGCGCCTTGATCAGTTCCTCTTTCAGCGGCGCGTTGCGCGGCAATTCCTCGATCGTGGCCAAACGGGCATTGTGCAGGCGGGCAATGTCAGGGCTGGCCTGCTGGCCAGCGCGCTGCCCGTCTCCGGTGATTGTTTCCGGAGCCACGACGGTACGATAGGTGCCGGCCATTCGTCCGAGAACCTCGACGAAAGCCGACTTGCCGTTTGCGCCGGTGCCGTAGTGATAAACCACCTTCTGTTCATCATTGCCGCCGATCAGCAGGGCATAGGCGTGGAACACCTGCAGAAACACCTGCATGCGCCGATCGGGCTGAAGTTTGGCTAGGAACTCTGTTTCGAAAAAAGGGCACTTGGCATCGGGATCATAGTCGACGTCGGCCATCTTGGTGATCATGTCGCCACGCTGATGTGGCACGAATTCGTAATGACCAACTAGACGGTCGCTGTCGAAGCCTTCGGCCGGCGCGTCTGGATCCGGCACTCTTGAGAAAACCAGTGTCCCATTTCGCACATTGAAGCGCATGCGGTCACAGTCAAGGCGATCGGCCTCAAGCGAACGATGACTTGCCGCCTGCTGCAGCATGGCGGCCGTCTTTCCGGCATTGCCCGAGCTGATCGCGTGTTTCACCCGCTGCGCCCGTTTCGTGGCGCGTTGCTTGATCGCCTGATCGGCATTGATGATCAGCTCTTTGTCGGCTTGGCTGCGCTCTTCCGGTGTGATCTTGCGCTTGGGCTTGGCCGCTTCGAGCAGCCGTTCCTGCGCCGGCGTATAATCGATGAACTCCTTTTCGAGCTTGATCAGGTCGACCAGATTCTGCGCCATCAAACGGGCTGCCAGCTCGCCGTCGTCGCGCTGCCAGAACTTGCCTTCCCAAACCAGCCAGCCCATGCCCTGCACATAGGCAAGGTTGCCGCCGTAGTGTAGCACCAGGCGCCGGCCATTGTCGCGATCGTTAGGATCAAGCGCGGCGCACTCGCGCAGCGTCTCGATCAACATCGGATCGAGACCATCGGGCAAGCCTTCGTCGTCATCGTCGAGCGTGAGATCGTCCTGCAGATCCGGACCCGGATCATCAGGATCCGACGGCGGCGGGCCGCTCTCTTCCGCAGCTTCGGTAGCCAAGCCGCCCTCGGCTTCCTCAATTTCGCTCGCCTCGACCTTGCGCGTCCGCTTCATGGCGCGCTTGACCGAGCCGGATCCACCGGCCTCTGCTGTTTTGTCTGTCTGCCCCATTTGCCCCTTGGTCCCCTAGTCTGAATTATTCGCCGTCGTGTTCGATGAATTGCTGGTGTGGATTGTCATCCGGGCCGTCCAGATACATCCAATAATGAGCCTCGACGGCCTGCCTGACTTGAGCATCGTCAAGGTTGAAAACCTCACCGACCTTGCGCACCGAGTGGCGGTAAGGCGGGTTGAACATCGTCCAGATCTGGATTGCCAAGGCGACGGAATTGATATCCGGGTGGCCTTCGTCCTGGTCCCATTCGTCCGGGAACACCACGCCGGCATACGGCCGGGAATTCAGTTCGCTCATTCTCTTACCCTCACAAGATCATTGAGATCGCCCCCGCCTTCGGGCGGTTCGACAAAAGCCGTCTCAAGCTTGGGGAGATCTGGATTGGTTTCTCGCGCACGCCGGCGCAGGATCTGGGCGCGCAACAGTCCCCGGATCAGCTTTTCGTTGGTGTTGCGCTCGGCCTTTTCGGTTTCGCCGAGATAGATCAGCTCGGCGCACCAGTCGGGCGGCTGCCAGCAGTCGAGATCGTCGAGATCGGGCAGATCCTGCCGCAGTTTGCCGTCATCATCGCGCCGCGCCCGGCCGACCATGTTGCCGACGTCGACACCGGCCCAATAGGCAGTTTCGGGTTCGAAGTTGTGCGCTAGGGCGGTGAGCGTGGTTTCGATGCCCTCACCCATGACGATGCGACCCGCATCTGCCGGCGTAAAGAGCCGGATGGCGCCACCCTGCTTGATCCCCCAAGCCTTCTTGGTTTCGAGATCTTTGCCGGTGTCGGGATGCTTGAGCTGCAGCCGGCCCTTTGGGCTTTCAAGATCCAACCAGGTGCGATGCACGGCGCCGAAGCGGCCGTCAGCCATCTGGATCGGCGCGAGCATCGCCGGCACTTTTGCGAGCTGCACCCATGGCCCGGTCGTGGTGCGATCCATATAAGGCAGGGCATCATGCTGACCGAGGCGGATCTGGTTGAAAACCAGCATTAGATCCGAGGTTAGAACGCCGCGGATCCGCAGATATTCCAGCACGAGCAGGCGGGCCGGATCTTTCGATCGCGCCTGCCAGATCTCGTAACCTTCTTTGCGGGCCTTCTGTCGATAGCGCTCGGCCTCGGCCGCACGCTGCGCCTCGGCCGCTTCGTTTTCGCGCCGGATCTCCGCCGCCCGTTCGGGGTCGAACGGCGCGTCGGCCTTGCGGCCGGTGATGATCTCGCATGCCGGCGTGAAGTCGACGCCTTGCGTCAGCATGACCAGCTTGATCACGCCCTCGCCGGCGATATCGCATTGCCGACAGCGGAACAGGTTTTTCTTGGTATGGATGGAGAACCTGTCGGTGCCACCACAGCCCGGCATCGGGCATGGCCCGGCGCGATCGAGACCGGGCGAGAGTTTCCACCCTTGCCGCTTGGCCCAGCTCTCGCACGACGTCTGCAGCGCTTCATCCCGCAGGGCGACCAGGTGATCGGGGAGGGTCATGCTACACCTTCCAACAGCGTGAGCTGCGAGCGTTCAGCTTTGAGGCGCGAGGCGCAGTGCGGGTTGATCCAGATAACCTCGATGCGGTCCAACGCCCCATCAGCGTGAGCAGCGATTTCGAACCGGTCCCAGCCTATCAAGCGCCGGTCGTATGTGTCGCTTGGGTAGCCGGATAGGACCACTGAGGCCTTGCAGTCGGCGATGCGATCAAGCAGCTCAGCATGCTGCTCGCCCGTCAGTTCGTGGGCGTAGGCGTGAAAGGATTTGCCACCTCGCCGCTTCTGCGACCGAGTTTCGGTGACATAAGGCGGATCAAGGTAGATCAAGGCGTCAGCCTCGTCGTATCGATCTATGACCTGAAGCGCCGGCCGGTTCTCAATCAAGACACCCTGCAAGCGCTCAGTGACCGCAGCGAGAGCCCCCGGCAACGTCGGCCAATCGCCGGCCGGCAGAGCGCCCCCACGATTGACTAAGCTGGCGCGAAAGCCGGTGCTTTTTTGGCTGATCGCCGAACTGGATCCGTGACCCATATAGGAACGCACAACTAGCCGCCGCGCGCGCTCGACCGACCCGTCAGCCGTCACGAATGCGGCATCATATTCCTCACGTGAAAAGGGCGTGAGGCTAACCAAGCGCTGAAGTTCGGCAGCACTGACAGGATCTCGCAGCACGCGGAACAGGTTTACCACCTCACCGTCGAGATCGTTATAGCACTCACCAACCGCCCGGCGCTTGCGCAGCAACACCGAGGCGGCCCCGCCGAAAGGCTCGACGTAAAGACGGTGAGCGGGAAAGTGGCTGATTATCCAGGGAGCAAGGCGCCACTTACCGCCGAGGTAACGCAGAACTGGGCGAGTCACATTCATGTCGCGATCGCCTCTCTGAAAAACCCATCTTCCTGCAGCTGCCGTAGCAGGCGCCGGGCTTGCTTCTGCGCCGAGCTGTCAATCGCGTCGGTGCCGGCGATCTCGACGATTGAGCCCTCCTCGCTGTAGATCGCGCGCTGCGCCTGGTCGAAAGCCGAGCTAGGCTCGAAAAGGTAGATCTCCTGCGCTTCAAGCTCGGCGAGCAGGTAAAAGACAATCAGCCCGAACTTGGCGCAGGCCGTTTCGCTGTCGAGGTATGGCTTAATTGCCCGGTCATAGGCCGACCAAGAGCGCCGGGCGATCTTTACCCGCTCCCGATCGGCGCGGCCGTCGAGCAGATCCAGCTCGGCCGCCTTGAGCCAAGCTAGCACCTGCTGCGCTTCCGGATCCTGCCGATCCACGGCGCCGAAGTGCACAACCGACGATAGCATCCGAACCGGCAGCAGCGCCTCGGTAATCTGGCGATCGCTGCGATACATCAGAGGGCGCCTTCCACAAGGGCTTGCGCCTCGATATCGACCAGAGCATCGAGCAGCGTCCCGGCAGGCGATTGGGCAACCTCGACGATCCGACCGAGGTGGTTGATTTCGCCGCGCGACATGGCGCTGCTCAATTCGGTCAGCGTGGCGCCTCGCTGCAGCGCTATCGAGACAATGATGCCGATATCGTGCCAGAGGCCGATCGAGCGCTCGCTGCGCCGGTTCTCGCAGTTGACGAACACTTCGCCGATCCGCCATGCTGGGCAGCCGACAGGTGCGGCACCACCAACCCATGCGCATCACGCGCAGCGGTGATCGTGTTGAACGGTGTGTCGAGCCCTTGCCCACGGAACCAGTCGCCGCCATGGTTGCAAGTGACGACGAAAGGCTTGGCCGCGCGCATGACATAGCGCTCGATTCCGCGCTCCAAAGTATACCCAGCGGCCCCTCGCTTTCACTGCTCACCACGATGTCGAGATAGATCACCGCATCAGCCAATTCGTCGGCGAGATCGGCGAGCAGTTGATCGCGGCTTCGGGTGTTGCCAAGCTGGCCGTCGCGATCGCGGTTGAGCTTTTTGACAACGTTGAGGGCCTCGCCGACTTCGCCACCAGTGGCGATAACCCAGTCGGCCAGGCTCCACTCATTGAGCCCGGTTTTATGCCAGCGCAGGCACCTGGTTGAATTCACGGCACGCAACGCCTCAAACGTCAGCTTCATCTGCCCACCTCGATTGGAACCACGCGCCGGTTGTAGAAATCCGGCCCGCCATCGGCGCGCGTGGTCAGGGCTCGGAATTGTTCAATTGCAGCCTCAAGAGCTGGCAGCGTGGCCGCGTCATAAACGGCGATCATCAGGCCGCCCGTAGTGGCGACTTCCAACTGATGCGAACCGTTAGGATCCAGCACACAGCGGGCGACAATCTCACCAGGGCGATAGCGCGGAGGCGGGCGGGTCATTTGGCAGCCCGCCGACGATTGGCCTCGGCCACGGCCTCGCGCTGCCGATCGCGGCTGGCGATGCCCAGTTTCTTGCGGCGCTTCTTTACCTGGTCGCGGGTCAGTCCGGTGCGTTGCATCTGGTTGGCGAGCGAAGCTTTCTCGGCATCGCAGGCGCGCAGAATGTCGTCGATCTGGTCAGGGGTGAGGGGCGCAGGCTCACTGATTGGCGCCGCACCATCTTCATCTTCCCAGTCGAGCGGATCGCGAAATTGCGCATCACTGGTGACCTGGTGGATGGGGGCGACGTTTTCAGTCACTGCGGTTAACCTGCGGCCGTCGCTGGCCTGATCTTGCTCCGGAGCCTCATAACCCCAGCGAACCCAGCCCGGCCGCGCCACGCGAGCATTCAGCTCGATCTTGGGCAGCGTCGGGAAATAGGCCTCGATAATCTCATAGAATTTTTCGGGCTTGGCCGAGTGTACGCCCACGGGCGCCTCGATCGAGCTGTCGAACTGCTCACCCATTGCTGGCGCCGGGATCTTGCCGCGCGTGCCGATCAGCAGGTGTTCATGGCGATTGCGGTTCCAGTAGCCGGTGCCGATCTGGTCTTTCCGCCAGTCAAAGTTCGACTTGTACGCAAAGCCCCACGCAGCCATCACCTCCAGAGCTTGCGGCAGCATGGGCACCGTGGCCCAAAGAAACAGCACGCAATCGTCGGCGGCGAGCGAGCCGACGTCGCGGCTCTTGATCGCCTCCAGCGCCGAGGTCGGATAGTGATTGTCGGCCGCCCGATCCATGCCGGTTTCGTCCGAATAGGCCTCGAACTTCCATTCCGGATCCGCGTAGATGACGCCGAACCGCGCTTCCGGCAGCGCCATCTGCTTGGCGCCCAGCTCGATCTCGCGCGCTCGGCGCCGCGATTTCTTCTCTGCGGTCGACAGATCCTTGAGCGGGTTCACCACCACGGCGCCACCTGCTAGGATTTTTTCGCGCGCCGAGAGCAGCGCCGCCTCGAAAGCCGTCTCGGCCACGGCCGCGAACTTCTGCGATCGGGTCGAGAGCTTTTTGCTAATGCCGGCTTCCTTGAGTGTCACCCGTTGCGGTCGCACCACCTCGACGGTTTCGGCTTCCTCTTCCGGCGCCTCTTCCCCTTCGTCGAGGTTCGAGCGGGTTGGCCGGCCTATGCCGAGCTGCCCGGTTTCGTGTGCACTGCGCAGCAGCTCGCCCAGCCGGCGTTCGGCGCGCATGATGATCTCGGTGGCGTCGGCGATGATCGTGCGATCGTTAGCCTGCTGCCCATAGAGGCGGATCCGCTCGGCATGATCACGAACGTCTTTGACTTCGTCGACCTTGACCGCCTCGGCGAGCGCCTCTTTGGCAACAGAGAAAAGCGCCAGCTCGGTGCTGCTCATACCTCTGCCTCCGCTTCGATCTGCACCTGCAGCTTGAGGGCGGCGAGCTTCGCCAGCGCTTCGTCGATTTCGCGCCCGATATGCGTGGCGTCGTCGGCACACAGCTTCCCATCGCCGAGCCGGTCGGCAAGGGCGACGAAAACTTCGCTGGTTTCCTTGAGGGCGCCGGCCGTGACCATGCCAAGTGCAGTGCCCGAGCGGACAACATGCGGCACCGGCACCAGGAGGTGCCCAGAAAGCCGGGCCAACTCTTTGGTTAGAACCGGCTGTTCGCATTCGCTTTCGAGGTCAGCCAGCACATCAACCGGCATGAACCTGTCGGAATGGTCAGCATGGGCCGAGCCATAGCGGCTGATGCTCTGATGATCGCCGCGCGTGACCGCAGCAGCCGCAACGGGACCGCCTGCAGCATTCACCAGCTGGCGGGTTGCGGCTTTTAGAGCCTGATAGTCACGGTCGGGAAGCTGCCGGCCTTTACCCATGGCGCAGCACCTTTCGTTCTGCGCCATGACAGCCACACAAAGGCCATGACACAACACCGGCATGAACAGATTTTCGGACTATCGACCCAGCCGAGCGATGATCGAGGCCCTGCGCGACGTTCGGGCGGCGAGAGAAAGGCTGGCGCGCGAAGAGGGACACGCGCGCCAGCCAGTTGCCCGCACCGAGGGAGGAGTTGCCGAGCCCGAGGGAGGTCAGGACGAACACGGCGTTTGCAGGTGCGGGAGTGGGGGAAATTGAAAGGGTCAAAGCGACACCTCTTGAGCAATCAGGGCGTCGATCTCGCGCTCGGCGCGGCTCTGACGCTTGGGCCAGTGCGCAGTGCGGCGCAGCTCGCGCGTAAACTGGGCGCGCTTTTTCGCCAGCAGATCCGCTATTGCTGCGTCCTCGATGGCCACACGGTTGAGCGCATCTTCACGACGCTTGCGGGCAGCTTCGATCTTGATCGTGAGCAGGTCGCGAGCGCCGTTCATTCGACAGCGCCCTGGAAAAGCGCTTTAACGCGGGCCGCGACGTCATGGAGATAACGATGGACGAAACGGCCGAAACTCAGTTGGTCGCCGAACTGGCCTTGAGCAGCACCCTGATGCGCTTGGCGATCAATCTTGCGGCCGAGCTGGTCGTTCGCGACGGCGGCAATATGAGCCATCTGCGCGCCGTGCTCTCCAACGCCCTGCCAGGCGAGCGGCTTGGCCCGGAGATCCCCGGCATCATACCAGCCGCAGGGCAGGGATATGATGCGACGTCGGCCATCGATCTCGCCAATGACAAGGCAGCCAAGGGGATGCAGTTCATCGCCGAGCAGGCGGCGGCCGCCGTAGTAAAACAGGGCATTGCCCTGCGCCGGCAGTGACAATGCGCGGCCGCGTTCAAGATCAGCAGCGTCGAGGCGTGCAATCGAGGCGATCATTGAGAGCCCCCAGCAGGCACGAAGAAATCCGGCCGAAGTTCATGGCGCGGCACGCCCGAAATCCGCTCTACGTCTGGGACGCGCTTGATTGGAACTTCGTCCCACTGCAGGACGGCGGCCGGGGTGATGCCGAGACGGCGGGCCAGCTCGCTGGCACTGCCGACATTGGCGATGACTTTTTCCAGAGGCGAAGCATGTGCGTTCATGTCGCCGATATAAGCTAAACTGTAAAAAGAATGCAAGCCACTCTTACATGGACGCAAGCCGATGCAAGGATATCAATGCGCACCATGGAAAAGAGCGATCGCGCAGTACTGGTGGGGCGCGCTATCCGTCAGGCACGGAAGCAACGCGGCAAGGTTATGCGTGAGGTTGCCGAGTTTCTCGGCGTCAATGTTGCTGCTGAAGGCAATTGGGAAGGCGGGCAAAACCTGCCGTCGCATGACAACCTAGTCAGGACTGCAGAGTACCTTGGAATTGATGCCGTAGCTTTAGGGCGTGGGGACGTCGTGTTTGCTGATAGCAGCGACCAGGATCCACCAAGCGATGCCGAATTTGTCACGCAAGGCGGACGTCCAAACCTTGGGCCAATGGACGTCGAGCTGATGGGCATCACTGTCGGCGGCGATGATGGTGACTTTTCGTTCAATGGCGAAGTCGCCGGCTTGGTGCGGCGGCCGCCCGGAATAGCTCATCTTAGAAACGTGTTCGCGCTGCATATTTTAAGCGACAGCATGGTGCCGCGCTATGATCCCGGCGAACTGATCTATGTCGGCGGACGAGAGCCAGTGCCGGGTGACCATGTAGTGATCGAGATGTTTCCGCCAGAGGGCGCAAAGGTTGGGAAGTCGTTCGTCAAGAAACTGCTGCGCCGCACGGAAAAAGAAATCATTGTCAGCCAGTACAATCCTGCAAAGGAATTCAGCTATGACCGCTACGCGGTCAAGCGCGTCTGGCGCGTGATACCGACCCGTGAGTTGCTTGGATTTTAATAGCTCGCCAGCGTTCTGCTCGTGCCTTTGCGCTTTCGTTTGCAAAGGCTGCTTGCACCGAAATGCTCTTGCCCGGCAACCCGTCTGCCCTGCAGTAGGAACACGAAAGCCGCTCTGATAGCCGCGTAAGCGGCGTGGAGCCACCGACCCCGAAAGCGCTCAACTGCTGTGGCCTCAACCATCGCGTATGACCGCAGTCGGTGCATTCCACCTCGATAGAGATCGTGTCTCCAACTGTAGGTTCTATTGATGGAAGCGCCATTCCAGTCTCTCGATGTTCTCTTAACGTTCTATTGTTGATTCCTTTTCGCCGGGAGTCGAGTCAGTTTTATCAGCGCAGTTGATATAAGTTCGGCTTGCATCAATTTTCTAGTTTAGCTTATATCGCCTTCTAGTAATCACTGGAGGGCACAATGCTCACTTCAAACCAACCATCGCAGCCACGATTGCCGACCCGGCGCACCGGCGACGTTACCAAGAGAATTCACATCCTGGCTGCAGATCTCGTTGATCTCAATGCTGAAGGGGATGCGCGTCGTCAGCGCTTGCTCGAACTGGGCTGGCCTGCTGCATTCCTGGACACCTACGAAGCCGAGGCGCGCCAAGCCGCCAACCTCTTGTTTGTTCGCGACGTCAACGACGATCGCTCTCTTTCCCCGCGACAGGCAGAAGATCGGATGGTCGAGATCATCGGCCAGATGTTTCCTTCCACACAATACTTGGTCGCCGAGCTGCAGGCGCGCGGCGTATCGGTTAGCGCCATCAACCTTCACCTTCGCAAGGCTAAGGCTCGGGCCGCTCTGTCTTTTATCCACCAAGGCGTGCACTGAATGAGCGTGGCATTGGCATATCTGATTGGGTTCGCCTTCGTAGCCGCAGTCTATCTGGCAGCGGAGACGCTCTGATGCCTTTTTTCATGACGTTGGCAAGCGGCCGCGACTTCTATTTCTCTCGGCCAGCCCCGGAAATGGTGAGCTTGCGTGACATTGCTCATCATCTGTCACGGCTTAATCGCTGGCGCGAGAACATCGAATGGCCAAGCTATTCCGTGGCTCAACACTCAATGCTTGTCGCACAGACGTGTCGCCTGCCGCAGTCTCGCCCCTACGCGCTGTTGCACGATGCTCCGGAAATGATCACGGGCGACAACATCACGCCGTGGAAAGGCTTTCTGCTCTCGCTTGGGACGGACCTGGTTGCCTATGAACATCGCGTTCTCAAAGAGGCGATCTATCCCGCCTTTGGGCTCCCTCCACCGACTCCTGAAATCAACGCCGATGTTCACAATGCCGATCAGGCGGCCCTCGCTACCGAGTTTCGCGACGTCGTGGCCGGCCGGGGCAGCTTCCAGCCCAAGGCGAAGCCGCTTTCGACTCGCATTAGGTTTATGACACAGCCGATGGTGGAAGAGAGATTCCGCCTAGCACTAGAGGGCGCCCTGCGCCCGTTCGGCAAGGTGGCCTAGAAGCATGGCCGTCCGCCAAGCTCCTGTTACCGTCGAGCGCATCGAGCGCGCCATGGATGAAGTGGCGCTTGCCATCGACATGGCCGGCGACAGGGGCGTTGTCTATCTGCCGATCTATGAGCGCTTAGAGCGCGAGCTGCAGGAATGTCGGGCTAAGCGAACCACGCTCTCATCGGTTAGGGCGCGTTTAGATAGGCTAGGTTCCAAGCAGGTAAACCTTGCATCCGGTTCGTGAAGCACAATCATCGTTGATCCGTCCTGGTAACGCCTAGCAAGCTTTCTTTATGTCGGTCTTGACCTAGAAGCGGGGCCATCATCATTTTGCTCCCGGTGTAGCAAATGCCGAGGACTAAGAATGTTCGAGATTGTGCAGGATGTGGTTAACTTCATTGGCCGTGAGCAGGTTTGGGGGCCTTATCTGCTCGGACTGGTGACCGCACCTGCGTTACAGTTCATTCGTTGGATCTGGGGTAAGTTGACAGCTCCAAGTCCTTACGCGGGTCCAACGTTTTGGAGCTTAGGCCGCAAATACAAGATCTCGGCTGTTTGCCCTCAGTATCCTGATGACACTACCGGCACGGGATGGCGTCAAGAACAGTATGGGCGCCCAGACCAATGGAGCAAGTTTTTCGAGGTCAAGTCACAGTTGGGCATTCGACATACAATCGTTCCCAAAGATCCAATGCAGCGCATGTTCATCCAGATAAGCCGCAACGGCAAGGAACCCGAGAAGACTGTTCGGTTCGCGTGGTCATGAAAGGCCTTTAAGAACCTCTGGCACAAACGGCAGGGCGACCTTGAGTAGCTCCTGCCTTCTCCACTCCAGAGAGCCACCAGTGCCATATTCCTCTCGATCAATCCGGTGCCCTAAAAGAATACGCCGCAGATCGTCGCCGATGCCGGCTTCTTTCATCCGATCTTCCATTGAGTGCCGCAGTCCATAGAGGGTGTGGCGAGGCGTCGGAGCTAGCCCATTGTTTCGCAGATACTTATTGACCAGCTGCGACAGCGATTCCTCGCGCTCGCGATATCTAGGGAAACCGTTGGGGAAGCGGCGAAACACCTCAAGCGCAACCCCGACCAGTGGAACCACGCGGATCGAGGCCGCCGACTTGAGTTCGCGCGGATCGTCAGGATCGTCGCGCTCTTCAAAAGCTAGGTGGGGAACGGGTGCGCCAATGCGGATCTGCTCGCTGGTGAGATTGCAAGTTTCACTCGGCCGAGCGCCCAGCTCGATCGTTGCTAGGACGATGGCGCGTGCCTCATCGTTGAGCCGATCGAGGGCGCCGGGCTGCAAGATCTTGGTGCGGATCCAGTCGGTGGGGAAGGGAGGGCGCAGTTTCTTTTGCTTGGCTTTCTCGGTGAAGGACAAGCCGGCGAATGGATTGACCCGATCCATTTGACCAATGTGGGCAAAATACTCGCCATAGATCGTGCGCAGCGAACCCAATTCCCGATTGCCAGAAGAGGGCGTGTGTGTCGATCGACCCTCTTTAGGCGCGATCCGCTGCTGCCAATAGCGCCAAAACTTTAGCGCATGCTCGCGCGACAGCTTGTTCATGTCGACATCGCCGACCACTTCGACGAACCGATCGACGGCTCGTTTTTTGACGTTGACCCACTTGCGCCGCTGTTGCGCGCTCTTGGTCCGCAGCTCGGCCGTGGCAATTTCGTCGACATAGATCTGATATACTGACGTTAACACCAGCGGCGGCGGCGCCTCGCCACCCAGTAGGGCGGATTGCTGCTCTACTGTTCTGCCGGCGTCGGCGATCGTCTCAGTACGGGCCAGCAGATCCTCGATCGGCAACTCGGCCACTTCTGCAGCTGGGCGATAGGTAAAGCCCATTGCTTCTGCGCGCCGCACAGCCGCCTCATAAATCTTGCGGGCGCGCACCTGGTCATCGCCGGCGAGCATTGACCCCCAAAGCTGATTGTCGGCAGCTTCATATGCATCGCGGCGCGGCCGAGCCTCGCCGATATTCCTAGTTTCAAGGGAAACACGCACTAACGGGGCACGACCGTCAACGTCGCGAAGGGCCTTCGGCACCTTGCGGTGATAATACCAGATCCCCCGCTTTTGCTGCAGGAAGCGATCGGCGTCAGTACTATCTTTTCGGCCGCCCAAAGTTGTCAGGTATCCCCGTAAGTCTCCCCACAGGGAACACCACAGCGGCTCCGGCTGTCAAGCGTAGCTTATAGGCGGGCCAAAAAGCCCAACTAAATGAACTAGTTAAGGGAGCTAAGTAAGGGAGATTTCTGGAGCGGGTGAAGGGCTCGAAACCTACTCACCTGACTACTGAAATTAATGTATTATGTGGGTTCGGAGCAGATGAGGTATCCCCGCAGGGATCCCCGCAGGTATCACCATGATTGGGGTCGATTTTCTGGCTTCGACAACGCGTGCACGTTCTTTTGAAACTTCGCAAAACGTCGCTTCTGCAGGGTCCAATCGTCCACGACATTACCGAGCTTGTAGATCCAGGAAGGCTTGGTGAGACGGTCGACAACTCCGTGCCAGAGCTCATCTGGAAACTCTCGCTGAGATCCATCAGCGAAATTTAGATTGGCGCCACCAACAATGTGCATGCCTTTGGCGGCGTGAGCGAACTGAGTGCCGCTTCCATAAAGAGACACAATCCAAGGATCGATCTCGCTAGGCGTACCCGCCTTCTCATAAGCTTCGAAGAGTAGTTCATAGATCTCATTCGATCCCACTCTTTCAATGAAGCTGGTGACGATCGACAACTCCGGATCAACATTGTTTCCGGTGCCGGCGATTGTCCACATCATGGTCTCGGTCAAAAACCCCAGCCCATCGAGTGCTGCGAGATAATCCCGCCCCGCTTCCAAGCGGCTTAAACTGACAATGTCATCAGCCATGTGAAAATTCCATCTGCGGGGTCGAAGGCGGCGGTGTGCATATCTTGTGCGACTTTGCGAGGCATTCGATCCCCGACATAGTCATGTGCACGGTTCCAGTTTAACACAGTTTTGGCATAGGCACGTTGCTGCGAACCTAAGGTAGTTAAGTCTATATTTGCAGCAGCAAATAGACTTTTGAGATCGTGAACGTGCAAATCAGGGCGGCTGTTGCGGTCGGGCCATTGATTAAAGCGACCATTTTTCATGATGATCGCTTTCAAAGCGAACTCAATGGCAATGCCGGTATTGTACCAAGCCTCTTTGCAGGCAAAGCGATCGCCGACCATTGCGTCGGCGACTGCCTTTTTTTGCCGCGCGCCTCTTCGCCAATCGTCAACTGAGTCCATGCCGCCCTCTGACGGCACCGGTAATACCGAAGCTAGGCAATTGTCTAGCCTCAATGAAGCGGAAGGCGATGGCCTCCAAACAACAGAAGCGCGACGGCGACAGACACTGCAATCACGAGACCAAACTTCGCTACAGCTCTCGCACGACGCTTCGCTTCAACGCGCGCCATGCGAGTGACTGCGGCAAGTAACACCGGATTATGCTTGGCCATCGGGCGTGCCTCCCTGCTGCTTGAGCAGCCTGCGACGAAGCTGCCATATATCGATCAGGAATCCCGAAACCAGAATTCCACCGATGCCGACCAGGAAACCACCGAGGCCTTGCATGGCATCGGGGTCAACGCCGGCGAAATCGACCACCGGCCGCAGCAACGGGTGGATGGCCGGGCCGACATAGAGTGCGCAGATCGCGCCCACGATGACGCTGATCAAACCATCAAGGGGCGGCTGCTTGAGCGTGAGCCACCGAACCACGCCGCCGAGCGCGCCGGCGATCGCCAGCTTGGCCATTGGCGAAAACAGCCAGGTGAAGTTGAGATCCATATTAGCGCGCCGCCCCCAGGTCGGACTTAAGTGTGTCGTAATGGTCGGCGCAGCGTTGGATCACGCTGTTGGCTCGATCCAGCTGCACCCGCTCGCGCGCCAGCACCACGACAGCGTTTGCCCCCAGCTCGGCCGGCGCGTGCGGCACCGCGTTCCGGCATTCTCCGGGCAGGGCAGGGAGGTAGATCCCTGCCTTTGCCTTGCCCACTTCACTGGCTGCCAGAGCCAGTCGATTGGGCGGCTTCGCGCACGCCGATAAGCTGAAGGTCAGCATCGTCGAGAGCGCAAATGCGCCCAGTATCCCGCGCATGTTGCGCATAACGTTCAAGCTCCAGTTCCAACATGTCCTGCTTGGCTTGGGCGTCGTCGGCCGCCGCCCGGCTCTCTTGTTCGAAGCGATCCGATGCCGCCTCGCCGATCTTGAACTGGCGCAGCTGCTCGGCAGCCACGGCTTCAGCCGCGCGGCGTTCGGTCACTTGCTCGCAGATTTCGGCCTGCTGCTTGATCACACGCGGGATCTCGATGCGATCGACAACGACACCGCGCGTTAGCCAACCCGCTGCGCCAGCCAGCCCGGCAACAACTAGGCCGGCGACAATGGATGACAGGCGAATGTTGCCGATCATCCGATTTTGGCCGCTTGGAAGTGCATGCCGTCGCCATTCGACCACAGGCCACCCCAGACCCAGCCTTCGGCTTCAAAGATCTTGACTGCCTGCATAGGCATCATGTTCGGCCGACTGCCATACGTGACTTTGAAGGGATTGAGTGCAGGCGCGAGGTCAATCGCACACGCATATGCGTGTGTGGAAAGTGAACTGCCGGCGCGTTTGCGACGAAAGTTGTGCACGCCACCAAACTGGTCGAGGCCATAGCGCTTGATATCGGCGGTCGGAACTTCCTTGCCAATCCGGGTCAGGATCCGCAGCAGGCTATCAGCAACCAGCTTATGAACGCGGATCTTTTTGACCGGCTTGCCATCGTAGAACATGGCGTAGGGCGGCGTGATCGTGATCAGGTTTGCCGCTTCCCACTTGGGATCTGCGGATCCGTCAGCAGCGGCAGGGTTGCCGTAAAAAGCCGCCATCTGGGATTGCTTGGGCCAGGCTTGCATTCGTTGCTCCATGAAAAACAAAAGCCCCGCTGTTGCGGGGCTTGGTTGAGACTTGAAGGCCGATCTTCTCGACCTATCTATTGGCGGCGCGGGGCTACTCGTTGGGCACGGCATAGGGTCTGTAAAACCCAAATGTACCGGTTCGATTCCGGTTAGCTCCGCGCAGCTTGATCAGGTCATTGCAGCTTCGCCCACCTTGCGATCGTCGGTGCCAGCACCATTGCCAGGCTGCTTGAGATCCAGTGACGTTGTAGCACCGCCGCCGCGACTGGCACTGTGTTTGACCGTTTCAATCAAATAGGTGCCATCGACACCGGGCCGCGTGCCGACAAGGCGACACTGCCCCTCGACGACGGCGCCGACGGTGAGATCAAGCTGCACCGAACCCGTGCCACCTTCCCGATCACCGTCGCGCTTGCGCGCATCGAGAACCGCTTCCGCTTCACCCTTGTCGGCCGAGAGCGTTCGAACCAGGTGCAGCGCGTCCAGATCCTGATTTCCGAAATCCAGATCGCTTTCCTTGAACGACGCGCTTGGTCGGTCGAACCATCGAGCCTTACCAGAAGAGAACTTCCGGCGCGGATCTTTTGGTGTGATCGACCAGCTGATCAGGTTCTGTCCAAACACCGCCTCAATCACACCGAGCGCGAGCCCATCGGGCGTTTGCCCGCTGCCTCGCTTGGCAAAGATGGCCTGGTCACCGCGGATCTTGAAAGTGCCGCCGTACTTGCGTGCCAAACGCTCGCCGATCGCAATGAAGCTTTCGCCGTCAGCAGCCCAGTAGTCCTGCTGCAGAGCGCCGAGATCAGGATCAACGGTAATCCCCATCCCGGCACCTTCAGCAAGCTTTCCGAGATAGCCGGCGAGATCGGTATGGTCGAGGTGAAAGGCTTGAGGTTCCTTGGCCTTGCCGCCAGTATCGAAACCCTTCGCCTTCACCTTCAAAAGGCGTCCGCCGCCTCGTGATCCCGAGCTTTCAACCTTTTCAACGAACCCTCGAAAAGCGCGGGCGCCCTCAAGGGTGACGATGATCGGCATTCTCTTAGCCGGCATGCGTACCTTGCCGCCGCTATCGTCGATCGTCAGATCGCAGCTGTCGGACGCCTCGCCAGCTTTGTCCGTGATCGAGATATCAATCAGCGTCGGCGCCCACGCATTGGTGAGATCCTGCCCGGCAAGGGTCACGCCCCATTTAACCTTCCAGGGCAATCAACCCTCCCCAAACAGATCAACGACTTGAACCTGCTGCGCGGCCGATCCTGTCGGCAGCTCCGGCAACTTCACCGTCGTGCCGATCGGCAGCTCGGCGCCGAGATCGGCGACACCGGGATTAGCCTGCAGCGTGGCCTCGAAGAGCGCAGCGCCAGCGATGCCGTGCTGGCGCCACAACAGTAGATCGAGGGTGGTACGCGTGCGTTGCACGGTGATCTCAATCATCAGAGGGCCTCGAACAAATTAAGCAACATGCCGACCAGGCCGCCGGCATTGCTGCTGCCGGCGGCGCCGTCGGTCGGCACCTTCGTCATATTGAGGGTATAGCGCACCACAAAGCCCACGCCGAACCGCGTCAGATCGGTATGTTTTTCGGTGACTTTGTCGATCGCGTACCAGCCGAACATGCGGCCGTCACCCCGCATAAGCGGCACCTTTGTGCCCGAAGTGGAAAGGCTATAAGCCAGCTCCAGCTCGGTCATGCCGCCGAGACGCGTCGGCAGGAGCTGCCCCGACAGTGATATGATTTCGTCCGCTTCGCCCGTGTATTCGGCCGGGCGAAGCGTTCCCATCACGTCCTTTCTTGCCAGGGTAGCTCCGGCCGTGCGGTCGAAACTCTCAGCAGCGAAGGGCAGGGTATCGAGCGTTAGAGGTCCGATTTGAAACAGCATGTCCTTTACCCTGCATATTCGATATCAGCGTAGATGCCCCCGAGGGCGTCCCTGAGTTTGGCCGTAAGCCGATCTTCAAGCTGTTGCAGAACTTGTTCGGGATCCGACACGCCGGTGATGCTGACGCCACCGAGGTGAATAGAGACGTCGCCAATTCCGGAGCGAGCGCCCATTGCGGCTGAGGACCCAGCAGCAAGGCTGCCGACGTTTCCAGAGTTGATGCCGTCGAGCAGACCGGAATACTGACGGGCCGCATCGGCCGTTACGACATACTCACCGTCGGATAGCCAAGCCAGAATGCTGTCACTGGTGCCCGATCCCGGCCCGCTAACCCAGCCGCCGTTGCTGAAGCCTGGTAGTGAGCGATCAACCGCCTGCGGCAATGCTGGCCCAGAGGTTCGGATCGGAATGGTTACGCCGGCAGCTGCAGCGGCTCGCATTCGCGCCAACATGGAGCCGAACTCTGCAGCAACAGTGTTGCTGCTCGCCGCCAGCTCGGCTTCCATCGCCGTAAGCTTCTCGGCGAGACCGGCCCTACGCGCCTCCATGCCCTCTTCAGGCCATTCTGCGATTTCGGCATCGAGCTGCGCAATCTGCTGCTTGAGCGCGTCGATCTGCCCCTGCGTGGCGCCTGTATAGCCGCCGCCAATGCCGCCTTCGCTGTCGGGTCGGTGAAAAGCATTGCTGAACGCATCCATGGCGGCGAATGGCTTCACGCCACCAACGTCGAGCCCGAGCAGCCAGTCGTTAATCTGCTTGTCGCGGGCATTTCGTTCGGCGAACCAGGCTGCCCCGCCATCTTGCTTCACCGCATCACTAAATGACGCCATGTCAGACCCGATGCCAAGGGCGTTGAAGCCCAGCAGACCCCAGCCACCAAAGTTCGGCCCAGTCTTTGCGCCGCCAACAGCAGGCCCAGTGCCGCCAGCACCTGGTCGCCCATTACTCCCCCCGCCTAGCCCGCCAAAGCCGAGGGATGGTTTTTTGCCGCCCAGGCCGAAGAACGCCCCGGCGAACCCAAGCGCCGCCGCTGCAACCCGCAGGGCCACAATAGCAGCGACCATTTCCAAAATGGCGGCAACCAGCTGGTCATTCGCGTCGACGAACCGAGCAACGCCATCCACCATGGGTGTCACGGCGTTGATGAACTCGGTCAGCTTCGGAAGCAGGGCTTCACCGACGGTAAGATTGAAATTCTCGATCGACGCTTGGAAGCGGGAAATAGCGCCGCCAGGTGTTTGAAGGCGCGATTCAAAGTCGGCTTGAACGACGCCTTCCGCGTCGAGCGCCGACTGCCGGATGCGGCGGTATTCTTCCATGTAGGTAAGCATGGGACGAATAAACTTCTGAACTTCGGAGTCGGCGAAGAACTGACCGAGCAGTTCCTGCTTCCCGCCATCCGTAAGCTCTCCTAGAATTTCTAAGGATCGTTCCAGCGGCGAGAGGCCTGCTTCCGATGCCGCACGCATTTCCTTGACGATATCAACGCCGGCTGCCCCAAACTTCTTGATAGCGTCCGGAGCCATGATCTTGTTCATGTAGTTCGCAAGATTAGTCGCGGCTTCAGCTGGCGACCCGGCGCCTTTTTCTGCAACTTCAAGAGCTGCTAGTAGGTCTGCTAGACCTTCAGTCCCTGCGACACCGATTGCCACCGCGCCAGCCGTTATCGCCGGGAACTCTCTCGCCATGTCCTTCAGCTCGAAGTTACCCTCTTGTCCAGCTTGGGCCATCATGTCGTAGGCCCTCTCGACTTCGTTCACCCCGATTTTCATGTTGCCAACCAGAGACGCGGTGGCCCGTGCAACGTCAGTCGTATCTGCTTCATAAGCAGTAGCAACCCGTCCAAGCGGACCGGCCACACTAAGTGCCTGTTGTTCATCGAAAATGCCGGTGCCTAACAACACATCGATTGCGTTCGTTATGCGTGTGGCACCCTGCGCAGTATCGAGGCCGAGCTGCCGAGCCTCGGTGCCTAGCGCGACAACCGCCTCGCGTGTGAGATCAGCTTTCTGGCGGATGTTCTCAAGTTGACGCTCGAAATCGACAGCAGCTTCGGTGGGTGCTGAAAACGCCTCATAGGCTGCCCAGCCAACCGCCACAGCATCCAGCATGCGGCCGCGCGCATCCGCCATCGCGCGCGATTGCGCCTCGGCAGCAGCTTCCATTTCCTTGACTGCGCCGGCAACGCGCCTCGCCTCGGCCGACACCTGGTCATCCAGTGTGACGCGCAGTTTGGATTCGATGACGGCCATGTTTCTAGGCTTTCCTCTTGGATTTTACGATGCGAGCCGCCACGCCCAGCCAGCGAACGCCTTCGTCCACTGGCAGATCTGCCCACATGATTGGCGGCATGTGCAGAACTGGTGCAGCGCGGCCGACTAGAGTGTCCCAGCGCTCGGTTTGGCCGCTGCTTCCCCGCTCTCGGCGGGTGAGGGCTTTCCCGAAAGGGCCGCGACCGCCCGCGCGGCGCCGGCCATGTCAGCATTGGTGATCTGCGCGACGACGTCGAACGGCACACCAGCCATAGAGGCATACAGTGCGCAGGTGCGGCGAGTGCCCCCCACCTGGTCATCCATGGCGAACATGTCGCGCATCTGCATCTCGCGGGTGAACGTCAGCTCCGTA
>JAESFH010000175.1_pt1 | contig 42508 bp, 35 predicted proteins | sample 9269381 | NCBI WGS metagenome assembly JAESFH01 (sample SAMN14504062, study PRJNA617094) | algae metagenome | isolation source: Aphanothece sp. CMT-3BRIN-NPC111 and co-occurring heterotrophs from well... | place: USA: Clark Mountains Wilderness, California | collected 2010-04-18
CTGTTGTAGGAGCGGGTTTTAATACCTGCCCTACTGATGAAAAACCATCTTTTTCTGATTGATGCACAGTTTCTAACATAAATATTTTTTGGCTAATTTGGAATAATAATTTAAATTATTTTTTTATAAATACCGTTGATAAAGATTTAATAATTTGTTTGTAGTGAATATTTTAGGCTTTTTTTGCCCAAATTTTTTGTCGGTTGTGAACCCCTGTTTCTCTTCCTTGACGCCCAACGAACAAGCCCCCACGGCTCCACCCGCCGCCGGAGAGTTGATCGTCCGTGCGGTTACTCAAACAGATCTCATCAGCCTTGCGGAGCTTCTTGCGGAGAGCTTTCACTCTCAAATGGGCATCTGGCGCTGGGCATATCCCTTATTGCGACTGGGAATATACGAAGATTTACGCAGTCGCCTGCGATCGCTCTCCCCAAACTACATTTTTTTAGTTGCCGTCGCCTTGATATACACTCCCGCAGGTTGCCAAGAATACCTGGTAGGCACAGTAGAAATGGGGCTGCGTTCTATCGCTTTTACTCAGCGCCGTAGTTCCCAGTGTCTTTACATCTCCAATTTGGCTGTCCGCAGGTCGTATCGGCGCTGCGGGGTGGCTCAGAAATTACTTTTGACCTGTGACCAAACAGCTATGGAATGGGGGTACCAAGACATCTACCTTCATGTGCTGGAAAACAATCATCAGGCACGGCAGTTATATCTCAAAACAGGATATCAACTCTACGAAATGGATAACAGCTGGAGTTCCTACCTGCTGAGACAGCCCAAGCGGATGTTATTGCACAAGCATTTTGCTGTAACAACAGGGTAGGGGGAATTATCCTTACAAAAAAGTTTACATCGTGGAGTTTAATTAAACTGATTTGTTTCACTAACGAATAACTACGTTAAGTTTATCCTCTGTTTTTTAGTAGACCTCCTGCATGAATCAAAAAATTATCCTCACCTTAATCGCGATCTCCCCCAATTATCTGCGTTCATCTGCGTCCATCTGCATTCATCTGCGGTAAAAAAGCTAAAAATTGCTATTTATGCAGGAAGTCTAGTCTTTAGTCATTACCTACATTCACCTTTTTCAAAACTCAAAACTATTGAGAATAGCCTGTACTCGATTGAGCGAGCGCGCATTTTCCTCAGTACTGCCAACTGTGATGCGTATTCCACCTCCGGTATGGCGTACCAAGGTTCCTTGGGCTTTTAGTTCTTGAGCCAATAGCGTTAAGGCCTCAGTTGTAGAACAATTTTTAGAAACCACAGGACGCAAATAGATGAAGTTAGCCGCACTGGGCCAAACTTGTAAGGCTGGATGCTGGGCTAGGGCGTGGATTAATCGCTCGCGCTCGGTAATAATTTGGGGAATTAATTCCAGCAGTAGCTGCCGATGGGCTAAGGCAACTTGGGCCGCTGCTTGTGTGAAACTAGGCAGGTTGTAGGGAAGGCGGATTTTTTCCAGGGCGGCAATTAGTTCCGGATGTGCGATCGCATAACCAATTCGGTGAGCAGCCAGCCGAAATGCTTTGGAAAATGTCCGTAGCACTACCCAATTAGGTCGCTGTGGCAATTCATCTACTACGGAAGTCTGGCTAAATTCAAAGTACGCCTCATCAATCACCACTAAGATAGATGTCGGCAAGCTACGCAGCCACTCTAGTTCTCTTAGCGTTAAGGCATTGGCGGTGGGAGAGTTGGGATGGACGACAAAGACAACACGAATTGGTGGGTTTTGTGTCTGTTCAACAGCTGCTTGAGCCGCAGCTAAATCGATTTCAAAATTGGTTTCCTGGCGAGCCACCGACATCACAGGTATGCCTAGGGTTTGAGCCAGAATCCCATACATGGAGAATGTGGGATTTGCCACTAAGATGGCACCCTCTCCCTTCAGGCAAGTGGCAATCAGCAGAGAGCGAATTAGTTCATCGGAGCCATTGCCTACGGAAATATTCGCGGGTGTCACAGAAACTTCTAGGGCAGCTGATTCGTTTACGTATTCTGCGATCGCCTGGCGTAGTGCTGCATGACCCCCATCGGGATAGCGGTTAGCCTCAATTAGCTGCTGATAAGTCCATGCCAGCTTTTCTTTTAACTCCCTGGGCAAATCAAAGGGACTCTCATTCGTATCTAGCCGGTCAATGGGAACTGAAGATGCAGCTGGCTCGCCTGATATGCCTCCAGGATGGGGCGTGTAGGCAGTGAGTTGGGCGAGATCTGACCGGATGAACGGGAGCATCAATTTTTCCTTTATTCATATCTTGCACCATTCTTAGTAGACAGCAAATCCTGGCTAAGAACTTATCTGAAAAGCCGATTAAAGATGTTTTTTACCGCAGATGAAAGCAGATGGACGCAGATAAACGCAGATAATTAGCCTTCTAAAATTATTGTTCCCATAGGTTCTAATAAAGATAGAAATAACAACAGATATTTTAAAATTGATTATTATATTATTTATGAACTAAAATAGCAAGTAATTAAATTAGTGACCCGAAGGTTACTTTCTACCCTACCCCATCTCTATTTATCTGCTGGAATATTAGATAAATATTGAAAGCTGATAACGCCTACATACAATAGCTACTGTTTATTTGGGCTATCTTATACTACGTAACGCTATAGTTATTTAACTGTTTAAATATAAAAATAGTAATAATTAAACTAATAATATCATTACCCTATAATACAGCTATTGCGATTATTGTCAACAAGCTGGATGACCGTAACTTCTGGCGGGCAAAACAGACGTCCTGGAAGATAGGTTCCCAATCCGCGATTGACATATAGCTGGTTACTTCCTACCTGATGCCACCCCTGCGCCCATTCCCAATGTTGCACGACTTTGTGACGGTCTTTTTTTAGGTAGGGCACCCAGCGCCGCACTGATTGGGGAATGTTGCCGCGCAGTTTATTCAGCCATGTCACAGCAGGCCCAATTCCTGGAATCACAATCTGACCACCATGAGTATGCCCGGATAGCTGTAAATCCACGCGCCATTGTTGTAAAACCTTGGCGGTATCTGGGTTGTGGGATAAGACGATCCGGGGGGTGGCGGCATCTAGCTGGGTCATCACTGGCACGGGAGCAAAATCACGCGACCAATAGTCCGCCAGTCCTATCAGCGCTAATTCTTGTCCTAAAGGATAGACGACCTCGTTCGACAGGACGCGAATGCCGATGCTATTGAGGGCGTCTGTAACTTCTGCTTTTGAGCGCCGATAATAAATGTCGTGATTGCCGAGTACGGCATAGATGCCAGCGCGACTTTGCAGGTGTTTGAGGCGCAGCACTAGCTTGTGAATTGGGGTTGGGTCGTCAGTCACGTAGTCGCCAGTCAAGAGGATAAGATCGGGTTCGGCTTTATTGCTGGCGGCGATCGCTTGTTCTAGTAGTTTTTCCGACAGTCGCAGGCCATCGTAATGGAAGTCGGACATCTGCACCAGCTTTGTACCTTGTAATGATGCTGGAAGATCGGCGATCACGATCGTCACTTTTTCCACACTCAATCGCCCCGACAATATCCAGTGCATAAGCCTGACTTGAGCCTCTCCATATCGGCGCTTCCAGGATAACGTAAGGGTGCGGTAGCCCGTAGGGGTATTTCCCGTCTCTACCCTAGCGATCGCCGAAAGCGGAAAAATTTATCTAGCAAAGTTTGAAGTGTCTGGTTTTTGGCGTATTTTTGCTTGGTTAGCTGAAGGGCGGCTTTGCTGTTGACTTCTGCCAGGGTGGGGTAGACGTGAATAATACCGCTAAGGGCAGAAACTTTTAGCTTGTGGAACATCGCTAAAACAACTTCATGGATTAACTCACCAGCAGCAGGGCCAACCAGATGGGCACCGAGAATTTCCCCATTCCCCCGCGTGATAATTTTGGCAAATCCAGCAGTTGCAGCTTCTGCTTGGGCGCGGTCAACATCGGCAAAGTCTTGCTTGAGAACGTAAACATCATCCCCGTATTGCTCTTTGGCTTGCTTTTGGGTCAAACCCACACGCGCTAGTTCGGGATCGGTAAACGTCGCCCAAGGAATTACCTTGTAGTTAGCTTTATTTAGGGGGAAGAATAGAGCATTTTTTAGCACTACGCTGGCTTCGTAACCTGCAACGTGGGTAAATTGGTAGCCGCCAATTACATCCCCGCAGGCATAGATGCGCGAATTAGTTGTTTGCAGTTTATCGTTAACGCGAATCCCCTGTTTGCCAACTTCAACACCAGCAGCTTCTAAGTTAAGGGATTCAATATTGGGTTGTCGTCCAGCCGCAACTAAGATTTCATCAACGACAATTTTTTGGTTTCCTGCCCAGAGATACTTTTTGCCATCAACCACCTCAACTCGTTCTGCTCGTGTTTTGGTGAGAACGCGAATATTTTCTGATTGAAATTGTTTCTGGACTACCTCAGCTGCTTCTGGGTCTTCTTTAGAGAGAATGCGATCGCCACTGGCAATAATTGTGACTTCAGAACCCAGGCGACTAAAAGCTTGCCCTAATTCGCAGCCAATTGGCCCACCACCAATTACTGCTAGGGATTCAGGACGCTGTTTTATTGAAAAGACTTGTTCATTTGTGAGATAACCTGCTTCTGCCAGTCCAGGAATCTCCGGTATTGCTGGTCGAGATCCAGTGGAAATGACAAATGCTCGTGCTTTCAGGTGTCTGCCATTAACTTCAAAAGTGTGCCGATCTACAAATTTCCCACTACCAAAAATTACCTCAACGCCCAATCCTGCAAATCGTTCTGGTGAGTCATTAGGTTGAATATTCGCGATCGCCTGCTCAACATGACCCATCGCTTTAGCAAAATCTATCTGGGTATCTTGGCAATAAATACCAAAGCGTGAAGCGTGTTTAACCTCGTAGGCGATGCGGGAAGCATGGATGAGAGATTTGCTGGGGACGCAGCCATACCAGAGACAGTCACCGCCAAGGCGATCGCGTTCTACTAGCGCAACTTTTGCTTTTAGTTGTGCGGCTGCACTGGCAACAACTAAACCCGCTGAACCGCCGCCAAGGATCACCACATCATATTCAACTGCCATGATTTTATAATCCTTTAAATCCGATTCTCGTTTCCATTTCTTTATCAGAATGACTCTTAGTAGCGGCGGGAGCGGCAGAATTCTGACGCCATACTCCAATTTGGCTGATAATAATACCGCCTATAATAATACTGCCACCAATATATTGAGCCAGCGTTGGTGCTTCGCCCAAAATGAAATAAGCTGCCACAATAGCAACAATCGGTGTAAAAGAACTAGCTAACGAGGCAACAGATGCAGTTGTTTTTTTTAAGCCAGTAAACCATGAGGATTGACCAGCTGCAACAATAACTGCACCGTAAACTAACATCCACTGCCATAATAAGGGCGAAAAAACATCCATAAAATGATTGTTCCCATATACATATAAAGCAATACAAAAAAATAATACTGTACCTAGTGCTGTACGAAATACCATAAAAATTCCCAAAGGAATATGCTCAATCCGAAGTTTACTGAAAATGGTGGAGACGGCTAAAGCCACAGCACCTGCGGCCGCCAGCATCTCACCGAATCCCAAACTAAGGAAAACTTCTGGCTTCATCATATCTTCCCATAAAGCCTGAAGCAATACAGTGATAATCACGCCAGTAAAGGAAACGATGGCTCCAGCAATTTTCCAATTATTAACTTTTTCTCCTAGTAACCAGACTGATAAAGCCAGAAACAGGGGTGGTTCTATTCGTCCGATTAAAACAACGTTCGTGACCATTGTACGAGCAAGAGCCTCAAAAGTTAAAGCTGGGGCTAGCATTCCAGACAATATTGCTACTGCTAACAAACTTCTCCAATCTTTCCAATTAAGCTGCTTTAAGGAGCGCAGGTTCCACTGTTTATGATAAATTAAAATCATAAGTAGTAAAGCGCAAAGATTGCCCACAAACAAAACATTGCAAAATGAGACAGGATTACTGCCCATAATGAGATTTTGAGAACCTATTTCCGTCAATCGTCGTGTAATTGAGTTAGAAGCGCCAAAAATAACGATCGCTAGGAATAGATAAAATTGTCCAGGTAATTTAGCAAAAAAGTTAGATGCTTTTTTTATTCTAAGCATGAAGTTTTTATCTATTTAATAAAAGATTTTATTTTAATTAGCAAATTAATAATTTGTGTTAAAAATATTTAATCGTTTTGTTTTTATTAAAAAATAATTATAACATTTTACTTACAATTATTAATTTGCATAATTGTTAAAATCACGACTTACCGGATTCGGGGAATAAGGTCATCGATTTTGACGGTTTGGCAATCGCGGTAGGTAGCGATCGCGCTGGTGAAGGGTGAAAGTGCGATCGCACCAGCTAACAGCAGAAAGATTAGCGATGAGCGATCGCTAATCTTGTGCCAAATAACAACGCTGTTACGGACAAAACGATTATTATCAATTTAAAATCTTTATTGACTTTGCACTTGGGGAAAATTGAGTCAATCCTCCTAGCTGCAAAGTACCATAGGCTGAGACACTATCACCAGACGGCTAGCATTGCTTATCTATGGGAGACATAGAAATCCCAAGTGTAAGAGAACTGCTGATTCTGGTCATTAGCAAATCGCACCTCGGCAACGTGCTTACCAGTAGAAAAGGGTTGAGGTGGCTGAAATGAGATTCCACCTCCACTAGAGGGAATGTCATCGGTAACCACAAGTCGCGATTGTGGGGTGACATCGACTCCGTCAATGAGCAACTGCACTGAAGGGGGAAGTATGGGGCGTTGTCCCCGCAGAAAGTCAAAACCGGCGTTTACGGTGACTTCAGGATTGACTCCAGTGGCGTTTTCCCCTGGGGTTAGTCCTACAAGCTGAATCGGTTTTTTCTGCGCCTGAACTGCGTAGCTGGGAGCCTGAGATTGAGGTGGAAGATCCGCACACCCTAACGTTAACAAACCACCCACCAGAGCAAGACTTAGAGAGGTTTTCATATAATTACCTATTTCTGCTTGTCGATTTAACCGATCTTCTATGTCTAGACATAAAAGATGAGGTCTAAGGTTCCGGACACAAATGGAAATTGAGAAGCAGAGGAGTCCGCCTCGCTTCTCCTTCTCAATTCTCAGCTGGGAAAACTGCTAATTTTTCTCGCGCGTTCCTTTCCAAACGGCAAAGCCCAGAAACTCAGAAGAACCGTCAAAGCGATAGGGGTTGACTTTGGCACTATAAGTTCCGGTTGCAGGAGCAGTGAATTCGACAATTTCGTAGGAGTTATCCCAACTAGAAGAGCTAGTCACGAAAGAACCGCTGGGACTGTAGATATCCAAGTCTAAGTCGGCTTTTAATACGTCTGTGGTAGGCGAAGTCGATAGGTCAGGAGTAGAGTCCCAGGCGATCACTACACGGACAGTTTGACCAGCATTAGCCGTGAAGGTGTATGTCTTGGGAAAGTCAGTTTTCACAAAGCTACCGTGAGACTCATAGCCAGCAGCTCCGCGCAACACATCATCAGCAGAGTCGCACTCAATGCCACCAGCTCCGTCTTTCTCGCTCAAGCGGGTGCTACCCTCCAGGTTGACGACGGCGGAGGCCATGAGGACGGCTCTGATCGACTCAGGCCAATACTGCAAGCTGGTATTACGTTGCATCATTAATGCTGAACAAGCAGCGGTTATAGGCGTGGAAAAGCTTGTGCCTGAGATGGAAGCAAAACAGCTAGTGGAGCCACTGCAAGTAGTCGTGATGTTTGACCCTGGAGCCGCCACCTCTGGCTTCTGCCGATCTCCACGCGGCGAGCTAGGATCTTCATAGCAGGAGAAACTGCTCATGATGTCGTCGCTGTTGCTAACAGTGTTTCTGTCGTCATAACTGCCAACGGTAATCATGTTCCAGCCCTTACCTGGGCTAGTAACATAGTTAGCACCAGAGCAGGTACTGCCTATATTCCCTGCCGATTTTGTTAGCGTCACGGCACGATTACGCACAACATAGTCTACATAACGATCCAGAGCTACCATTGAGCTACTGGAATCAACGCTGAAGCTGTAGTTAATTACGCGAGCGCCATTGTTAATAGCCCAGTCAGTGCATTTGATGATTTCGGCGTCACTATAACCAATAGTATTGCCGCTGAGTATAGCAGGAACGCCAAAGGCTACTCCCCTATAGGTGGCGTTTGTGCTGCCTATGGTTCCAGCAACTGCTGTTGCATGATTACCGATAGGTGAACTAGCAGTGCTGTTACAGTACGACCCATCTGCAAGATTTGAGTGAGCATAATATATACCATCACCCTCTACCACAGCTACCTTGACTCCAGTGCCTCTGATCAGCGCTCCACTGCTGGTAGTGCGTGACCAGACTTTGTTGGCGTCAATCGCCCCCGGCGCTACGTTTAAATCTGGCTTATAGGTTCGAGCTAATTGGATCGACTGTACGTCAGTTCGTTTTTCCAGGGCTGAAATTAAATGGTTAGGTACGCTGACTACTAACAGGGGGGCATTGTCTGATTGATACTTAACTTTTCCACCGCTTGCCTCTAAGAACTGCTTGACAGGTGCAGTGGTATTTTTATGAAAGGTTTTAAAAGCTTGAACTGCTGCGGCTTGACTTGGAATTGCAGCTAATGCTTGACTACCCCCTGAAGGTCGCTGAACTGCTGGTAGTGCTCCAGTAGTCTTAGCCCAAACAACGACGTCGGTTGTACTTGTGGGCTGCGCCTGACTCATCTTGGTAGCTAATTCCTTTTCTACCTTACCTTGGAAGTCTTGGGATCGTTTGTTTGCCAAAGTTTGTTGAACCTGAGCTAAGGGCACCTGACGGTTGCTGGAATCAAGATTTACGCTCTCTGTGCGACCTGTCTGAACATTCAGCACCTTGAGTTGCGTAATTCCGTCAATATTTGCTTGGGCAACAACTTTCAGGTTGCTCTCAGGTACTTGCAACTGGTTGGCAACCATCTTGATAGCTTGTTGCTCTTTACCAACTGTTGTCTGAGCCTGGACTAAAGTTTGTGTACTGGAGACGGTTGCCGCCAGAAGTGCCACCATACTGCTAAGTGCCAGAAATTTAGATCTGACCATAGTTTTAGCTCCTTGTCGAAAAGTTTGTGGAAGTGCAGTTGAACCCCGCCACCAGTCCAATAGGTCTGCTTCTGTTTTTTTATGCAGGGCTAAAAATTCTTCACCTTCTTTTAAAAGTAATAAGCTCTAAATGTTTGCGTTCATGTATACGCAAATGTATAACTTAAGATAGATGTATAACTTAAAATAAAAATTAACAGCTTCTAGCGTTCTGATTGACTTAGGTGCAACGAGACAGGATTAGTACCTCGAACGAAGTTTTGAGAGCCGATTTCGTCAAGCGTCGTGTAATTAAGTTAGAAGCACCAAAAATAATGATGGCTAGCCAAAGATAAAACTGTCCAGGTATCTTGGCAAAGAAATTATATATTTTTGCTACTATCATGGTCATGATGTAGTTTTTTATGTTTTTTACAAAAAAATGTGATTATTCATAAAATAAAGCAGCGCTTATACATTCTTAAAGTCGGACTAGATATTTTTTGCCAATATTATCAGCCAGAGAAGAGTTGAGTTAAAGAAGCGATCGCCTTCCCCAACCGCCGAGAAGATGAGGATGCGATCGCTACCCACCTAGAATCTCTTAGAATTCGTAGCGGACTGTGGCATTGAGCAGGTTGTCGCTCACCCTCTCTTGACCAATAATTGTCTCGTAGCCGATTTGACCTGCAACATTGTCAGAAAACTGCGCTTGCGCTCCCACACCCAATCGCACAAAGTTACGATCCGGGTCAGGTGTAGTCGTCTTAATCGGGATACCTGGTTGGGTGGCTAGTTCTGTTACTATCTGACGGCTATCATTGGCAGCCTCATGCTCAAAGCTAGCTCGTACAAAAGGAGTCACCGTACCAAAGTCTGTTGTCACAGCATAAGAAGCCTGAGCGCCTAAACTGAAATTAAGTGATTCCGCAGATTGATCGTGAACCACCATATTCAGGCTGCCAGCATTTTCCTCGGTGTAACCGTCGATATTCACTCGTGAGTAGCGAATAGCCGCCGTTGGCCCAACCGCAAATTTTCCGGAAGTAAAGTTGTAACCACCCCTCAAACTGGTGGCAAATTGATCTCCGTCAGTGGATGCAGTAGCCGTGCGGTTGTCAAAGGGAATTTTGCGGTTGATGTCAAAACCGTTCCGGCCATAGCTGACAATAGCGTCTGCGTAGAAGTTTTCCTGAGAGAAATTGCTATAGAGAGAGCCAGAAAAGCCATCGACATCGATTTCGCCTTGGTCGTTATTAAGATCGCTGTCATTGTTCACATAACTTAAGGCAGCTCCCACAGCTAGATTTCTGTTCAGAGGATAGTCAACACCAGCAGTAATACGTCTGCTATTAAAGTCGAATTTGCTTTGATTAGCAGTAGCATCTTGCTCTCCAAAGTTCAAGTCACCACTGACAAAAACACCTGGTCTAGTAGTTGTCCTTGGTTGACCTGCACGTAGCGCTAACAGGCGATCGTTAATATCACGAGTCTGCAACCGGGCGACATTCAAGGCAATGTCACCTAAAGGAGTAACAGCATTAGGACCAGTTAAAACGGCGAAAGTGTAGTCGGCTAAGAGTCTATGGGTGGCGGCAGAGGGATGAACTTCGTCTGAAAACAAATACTGATTTGGGTTAGTACAAGGTGTTTGAGGTCGAGTGATGCTGAAGCAACTATCAGTGACGTTTGTAAACCCAAATCTGGCTGGATCGGCAATAATTTCTTTAAATACAGCATTAACATCCAGCGGGATGACGTTCACTTCAGGATTGTTTTGTACAAAAGATTGCAGGGATGTCGTTAAGTTGCTGTTATGAGCGTTAGTCAAATTTGTCAGGGGGACAGAAGCTTGATTAAGGCGTGCAAACGGAGTCTGTCCCAGATCCGGCAGGTTAGGCACAAGGATAGTTCTCGCACCGGCTGTGGTAAGATTTGCCACGGCATTAGATATATTGCTGACCGTTGTTGCTGGATTTGGAGTTCCTAAGAAGCGGCTAAATATGTAGTCATTGCCACCAGCGTAAACTACATAAAGTCCATTCGGATCAGCGTTGGGATTTGCTCTAGTAAAGTTATTAACCTGAGTCTGCAAGCCTGGTAGAGGCGAGCCTGGTAACTGTAGAAAAATATTTGCAGCGTTAACAGTACCGCTTGTAGCACCACCAAAAGCAAAGTTGGTGTTCGGATTTGCGGTTAATCCCAGCTGAGGTGCAAGAAGTTCCACAAAGACAGGACCATTGGAGAAGCGCCCTTGGAAGTAGGGGGGGCTTGGGGGATATGCCCCGTTCGTTGCTCTAAACACGTTGCCATTATCGACCAGACTGTCGCCAAAGATATAAAACTCACTAAAATTCTGGGCTGAAGCCGTAATAGGGAAGCAGGCAGATAATAAGCAAAATCCTGTTACTAGAAGTTTTTTGTGCATAGTTACTGGGCTGCGGCTCTGAATTTCTATGGAGATTGTTTGTTAGGCAGATAGCCCTTAAAATCAGTTCCTAATTGTACTGCCTAAGTGTCAAACAACCTCTCTCCAACCCTCCAGCAACCAATTGCTTAACAAATTGCTCGCTCGGATACAATTAAAATCATGTCTTCCCGAAATACCCAAGATCTTTCTGAAATCCGATTTCTCCAGCGCCAAGCAGCCTCTCTGCTGCTTTACCAATCAATTCTCACAGACGAAGTCGGTCAAGCTTTCCTGAACCTGCTGCAAGCTATCCATCAAAGCTACTCTGGTGAAGCTAGTGCTTTGGATTGTCTTCAAGCCTACGGCAGTTGGTTTAAGGCTTTAGCCGCCAAAAATATTAGCTGGCAGGACTACTTAATTAGTCAAATTCTCACAGACGATAATCCCTTTACTCAGCAAGTCCAACAAGCGGAACTAGGGAATTTGCCCCCAGCCCTGGTAGCCGCAGCGCAGCAGGATTTACAAGCTTTGCAGAGTCTTTATAAATGCAGTAGCCATCAGTTGAGCCATTGGGTGCAAATTATCTCTCATCTGCCTGCTGCACCCATTGTCTGGAATCAGGAGGCAACTATTGTACGAACGTCGGAGGTTACGTCTCTAGAAAATATGGGGAATTGGGCGGATGCTGTGGAAGATTTGGCGGCCTACTATCGGCAGCATGGTACAGGTTTATTTGCTCAGTATCACGCTTTAGGCTGGCGTTCAGGGCAGCTAGTGGGCATTCCCCACCCCGACCCCGTGCAGTTGACAGAGTTATTTTGTTATGAATCCCAGCGGGATGTTTTACTGAAGAATACCGAATTTTTACTTGCGGGTTACTCAGCTTTGCACGTATTGCTCTACGGCAGTCGCGGTTCTGGCAAGTCTTCTTTAGTAAAGGGGTTGTTGAATAGGTACGGCGAAAGCGGTTTGCGCTTGATTGAAGTTACCAAATCTGACCTTAAAGACTTACCAACAATTGTTGAACAGTTGCGAGGCGTCCCCCAGAAGTTCATCATTTTTGTGGATGACCTCTCGTTTGAAGAAGATGACGATGCTTTCAAAGCCCTGAAAGTGGTACTTGAGGGTAATGTAACTGCACGACCTCAAAATGTGGTAGTTTATGCTACTTCCAATCGGCGACACTTGATTCGCGAGTTTTTTAGCGATCGCCCTCGTCCCAGCGACAATGAAGAAATCCACGTCTGGGATACTGTTCAGGAGAAACTTTCGTTTAGCGATCGCTTTGGTCTCACTTTAACCTTTGAACCAGCCGATCAAAACACCTACCTAGATATTGTCCAGAATCTCGCCGCACAAGCTGGCATCACCCTTAGTCAAGAAGATTTAAAGTATCGCGCCTTGCAGTGGGCGACTCGCCACAACGGTCGTTCTGGACGCACAGCCCGACAGTTTATTGACTTCTTAAGGGCAGAGTTAGCAATTTCTAGAATGTAGAGACGCGCCATGGCGCGTCTCTACTCTATTCTCGCCACATATCAAATTTATCTTCTGAGCATCCATTAATATATTGATTGGATACCCAAGCGTTTAGTGGTTCGTATCGTTCACTATTGCCAGAGCCTTCATAAACCCTTGCCGCAATGTTAACCCAGTTACCTTCCCTATTTAAGGCTCTAACACCATCTCCTATATTTAGTTGAGTGATTACTGGGTAATTAGTTCCCGGTCCCTTGCGGATATTGACCTGACTAGCGTTAATAAATGAACATACAGTATTGTTTTGGATCTCAATTCCATAATCGGGATCGTTTTGGGCTATGCGCTCACTTTGAGCTTTAGAGCCGATTTGTATATGTGCTAAAACTGGTAAGCCTGAAAGTGTAAAAGTTAAACTCGCGATCGGCAACGCTATCAGTAACGCTTTTAACTGATTCAGATAGAACATATGGTTAATTCCAGTAGGGAATTTCTGATTAATTAGCAAAGCTGCTGAAAACCAAAATTAATTTTGGCTTTATTTTAAATAATAGACTGCCAAACCTTTACTAGGTAATTTTTTTACAAAAATTTATTAATCTGTAGAGTAGAGGCTAGCGGTGACTGGGGAGTGCTGAGTAACTTATTGGAACTAAGCCGTGCGAAATCGTGTTAAATTAGCCATCTGTTGGGCAAGCATAAGCATAGCGCTGATACAAAGCGATTGCAATTATAGGGTGGACTGCACTTTAGAGCCTATCCGGTAAGTCAATTTGAAAGTTTTTTTTACCGCAGATAAAAGCAGATATTTAGGCTGCAAAAATTATTGTTTGGGTAGGATATTAGATATGCCATTTACTTACAACCGTACAATTCGCTTTCAAGATACTGATGCCGCTGGTGTTGTCTACTTTGCTAATGTACTCGCAATTTGTCATGAAGCTTATGAAGAATCCTTGGCTGCATCAGGCATCAATCTTAAGTCATTTTTCAGCAATCCCCCTATTGCCATTCCCATCGTCCATGCCAGTGTAGATTTCCGTCGCCCTATGTTTTGCGGTGATAAGATAGTTATTCAGTTATTGCCTAAATATCTAAGTGATAATACATTTGAAACTCATTATAAAATTGTTATACAGGATGCAGAAGAACTACTCGCCAATGCACTTACAAAGCATGTCTGCATCGATACAAGTAGCCGAAAAAGAAAAGAGATGCCAGCAGAAATTATTTCATGGCTACATCGCTGGGAGGATACTGCCGCCGCTTTATAGCAATTTGTTGTAGCTGTTCTCGGTTCAGTTTTCCCTGAGCGTTGCGGGGCAAGCTTTCAAGCTGCACCCAATATTTCGGAAGTTTAAACTTGCTTAATTTATCCTCAATTGCTGCTGCAACTAAGTTGGTAGTAACAGATGTATATAAAGGAACATAAATAGCTGTTACCACTTGCCCCCAATGCTTATCTGGTAATCCAATAACGCAAATATCAGCAACTAAATGGGTAGAACGAATAACTGATTCCACCTCAGATGGAAACACATTTTCGCCGCCAGTAATAATTTTAGAACTGCTGCGACCGACAATATTTAAATAACCATATTCATCGAAAAATCCCAGATCATCTACTTGTAAATGCTGCTTTTCAGGAAATAGGTGAGGATAATAGCCCAGCATCAGGGAATCTGCCTGGATAGCGATCGCGCCTATTTTGTTCTGGCTTAATATCTCGCCGCTAGAATTGCGAATTGTTACCTGGGCATGAGGTAAAACCTGACCACAACTGTTATTACCGCCAAGAAAATCTTGCGGTTTAAGCGTAACTATCTGGGAGGCTGTTTCTGTCATGCCATAGGTGGGCGCTAACCGGATGCTGTGGTATCTAGCTTGTTCCAGAAGTTCAGTCCAAGCAGGGGCACCGCCCAATAGTACCGTTTGGAAGCGAGACAGCCATGCCGGGGAATAGTGCAGGAGACGTTGCAGCTGAGTCGGTACTAAAGATAGGAAAAATTCCGCTGGTTCAATCTCACATCTTTCCCCAGCTTCTAATGCTTTGAAAGGTAGGATTGCTATACGACCGCCAGCTGTAAAGGAACGCATAAACTGCATTAAACCGCTGACATGATATAGCGGTAATACACAAAATGAATTTACTTGTTCCAGTTGGAAATAATGCTGAAAGCCTTGCACAGATGCCATCAATGTTTCCCAGGTATGGATGGCAAACCTAATTTTGCCAGATGAACCACCTGTGGGAATCATGATTTTATTTTCGATTTTGGATAAGGCAGAGGAAGGCAGAGAATTTCCTTCATCTTTACCAATATTTAGGAAATGCTCTTGCCCCCAGATTATGTCTGGTTGGACTAAATCAAAAACTTGTTGCCATTCAGCTTTTACCCAATCAGGATTACAAAGAAAAATAGGACAACCAGCGGCAGTTGCAGCCATAAAACCAGCCAAGAATTGCAGGGGGTCTCGCTCTGCCAGTAAAATTTTGGGTAATGTTCCGAAGGAACACAGTTGTCCTAATTCCTGAAACAACTGTTCGGTAATACGGTTGAATTGGCGGTTGTCATGATTAATCAACCAATTATCCCCAGCACGTTTTTCGAGATAAACTAATGGTCTTTCCATAGATGTCCCAGGCAGGTTTGATCATCTTCGTTAAACCAATGGTTGATACCAAAACCCAGCGCCCGGTTGTGGGGAAAAAGTTCAGCGGCAAGCTTTAAGGCAGCCTGTCTGCCAATTGCGGTTTCAAACACAGAGGAGAAAACGGCATCAATTTGGTGTTGTTGGCAGAATTGGCGCAGAAGCTTAGGGGAACCTGCGATCGCAGGTTTAAGGACAAAAATACCCCGCCAACCTTTCTGGTAACAAACTTGCAGCTGTTCTAGAGTAGCAACAGATTCATCTAAGGCTATGGGGGTGGAATATAAGTGACTCAACTCCAACATGGCGTCGAATCGATCCACGGGTAGCGGTTGCTCTAAAAATTCAACTCCAGCTAATTCGCAAACTTGTAGCCATGCTTTTGCTTCCTCCCAGCTAAGTCCGCCATTAGCATCCAATCGCAGCTTTCCCCCAGTCGGTAGAGCTTGAATTAACTGGCTAAACACCTTAATTTCATCCTTAATCGGTGCAACCCCAATTTTCCATTTAAACGTGCGATACCCCTGATTCCATAGAGTTTCCCATACCTGTAAAGCTCTTTCTCCTGCTGGCAATAGACTGCTATAGGAGAGCTTATTTTGTCCAGAACATCTGTGTTCATCTGTGTGTATCTGTGGTTCAAGATCTTCCCAAGCAGACTCAAAGCCAAATTGACAGGCGCGGAGTTTCGTGGGTATATAGAAAATCGTCTCTGTGGTAATTTCATCGCCTAACTGGTGGCAAAAATCCAGCGCTTCCTCCAGGGTTTCGGAACCAAACCAGGGGAGAGGGGCAATTTCACCCCAACCGACGCGCCCATTATCATCCCTAAGACGGATGATAATACCCTGGCGGATTTTCCAGATGCCGTGGCTGGTTTGCAATGGTTGCCTAAAAGGCCGCTGATAGGGACGAAACTCAAATCTGTAGTGCATCATCTATGCGATCGTAGACCCGTATGCCCTCAATCGCGCTTATTTACAAAATTCTGCCACATATCTAATCCATACATTTATATTCTCAAAATGAATATTATGACCGCAATCTTTAACTATTTTTAGCTCTGCAACTATACAACTACGGGCTATTTCTTCATTTATATTTTTAAATTTATCATCATATTCACCTACAAGCAGAAGTAAGGGTATTTCATTATATTCAAGTTGCTCCCATAAAGAAGGCTGGCTACCTGTTCCCATTTGACAAAGCGATTTAGCTAACTCTAAAGGATTACTTGCTAATCTGCTCTCGATTAAATACTCAAATTTAGGGTGGGTTTTTAAATACTTAAAAATTGGCTGATTGTACCAATTCACCAAAAATGAATAAAAATCACCCGTTGCTAGTTTTTTGGCTAATTGGGCATCAGCTTGTAGCCTTAATACTTTTTCTTCTATAGTATTTAAACCTGGAGAGGCTGATTCTATAACAACTTTGCGAAAGCGGTCTGGGAAATGAAGTGTCAGATATAAAGCTAATCTGCCACCCATAGAATAGCCAAGTAAATAGGATTTTTCTATATTTAACTGATCTAATAAGTAAATTAATGCCTGGGCAGTGTTCGGCATTGTGTAGCACTCCTCCCCACCCAATACTTGCGTTTTTCCGTGTCCAGGGAGGTCAATAGCAATACAATAAAATTGGTCAGCTAGTAATGCCATTGCATTTTTAAAGTCATCGCTGCTGCCCATAAATCCATGTAAAAGAAGGAGTGGCTGATTATCGCTGCTACCTGTAAGAGAGTAGTGAAATTGATAATCTTCAAACTTCACCATGTATGGGGATGATTAGGGATTAATTCTTAAACCTGTTTCACGCAGCAGATGAAATTTTTAACCCATCTGCGTTTATCTACCTTCTAAAAAAGCAAAATGAATATTTTTGCAATAAGCCTATTTTTTTAAATTTAAATTTGCAACATTATCATTAAGTGGATGGTGAGCAGTGGAATACACACGATAATGGTAGCTAAAGAGCATAATTAAAGCACTGCCCACTCTATATATTACCTCTGTCGTAGCGTATCAGAAGCCTGGAAGTAAGAACCCCAACCCTAGCAAAAACCCACTCCAAAAATGCAAAGCAACGGCAATAAACTTGCAATTGCTGACTTTTTCCGGCTGATTGTGATAAGTACCGACGTGCCGTACTAACTGGAGGGCAAAGGGTAAGCTGCCAATGATTAGTAACGTCCATACGGGGAAAATCCCCAAACCCACAAATATCGCAGCTATTGCATAAATGCTGCCACAGATCCAGATTAATAGTTGCGCTGCTTTTTCCGTACCAAGGCGGACGATTGGCGATTTTTTTCCTGCTGCCAAGTCATCATCAAGCTGGTGAAAGTGAGAGCAAAACAAAATTAAACTCGTAGCAATTCCCACAATGATAGATGCGGCCAAGCTGACGTATGACCATGTTTGGGCTTGACTGTAGTAAGCAGCCGTCACAACTAGGGGACCCAAGCAAATAAAGCAGATAATCTCCCCCAAACCCTGGTAGCCTAAGCGAAAGGGTGGTCCCTGGTAGGTATAGCCTATAGCACAGGAGAGCAGCACCAGCCCAATCACTGTCAGATCTTGTTGCCACCATGAAATCGCCAGTGTTCCCATTATGCCTAGAGCTAAAAACAGATTCCCCAGCCAGAAAACTAATGATTTATTCCCTGTTAAGTTAACAACGGAGTGGGCTTTATTTTTATCGATGCCTGTCTCGGAATCAAATACATCATTGCTGACATTCATCCAAGCAATAAACAAAATCGCTGAAATTAAAAAAGTTGAAAAAACTTCTGGGTGAAAGGTTTTAGTTTCAGCAAAAGCAACAGCAGTGCCTACCCAAATCGGAATTATGGCAACGCTGTACATTGGTGGCTTAATGGCCGCAAGCCACAGTTTACTGCTTGGATGTTTAATTAACTGTGTAGTCATCAGGCAAAATTGATGGCATTTGCATAAGCCTTGTCATTTTACGCTTTGAAGGTGGTGATAGGGAACTGGGGGAGAGGGGCAGAGGGATTCTAGGTGAAGATCTAGGGAATTACCGAAGAAGACGCTCCGAGTGGGAGAGTCATCAGTGTTTCCCCGTCGATCTCATTAGTAAGATAGCCCCTGTGTTTATACCTTGTCATTACCCACCTGTAGCGCTTACCCATCAGCCCGCTTCCGGTTTAAATGGTCGGCCAATAGCTTAAGTCCATTAAACTTGATCCCCCCTAGCCCCCCTTCGACAGGCTCAGGACATCGCCCTTAAAAAGGGAGGAACGCTCAAAGTCCCCCTTTTTAACTCTGATTTAGGGGGATCTCTGCGTAAGTCTTGATCTTGTTAAGTATGGTGAGTTGGAATAGCTAGCAGGTAAGATCGATTAGGTACTTCTGCGTTGCCGGAAACTACGTTCTACGAAGGTTTGGCGACAACGGAGAGTGCGGCTTTCACATTTGAAGGAAGGGGCACGGTATGTTAAAGGGTGTTTATTGGGATTTTAGAAGCCCGATGTCCGGTCACCGCCTGCCTCGACCGTTCAGCAAAATCTGCTATCCTTGCTTTCATGCCAGTCATACCATATCGCACTAATCTATTTCAAGACTGTAAGAATCTGCGTCAGTTTCTTTTAGCATTTAAGCAGGCTGCTATTCAAAAAAAGCAGGCAATAATTGTCAGTATATCCCAAGAAATTAAACCCATCGATCCGCTGGCTGTTATTCAGAAAATAGCCAAGCCCAACCAACTACACTTTTACTTCGAGAAAGCGGGTACAGGAGAAGCTATCGCCGCTATCGACACAGTGGTTTCTCTCAAATTGAAAGGGCGATCGCGCTTTTACCAATCCCAACAGTTTATCGACTCCTGCTTTGCCAATATTATTATTACTGGCACTTCCAATCTTCCTTTTGCTGGTCCTCATTTCTTTTGTAGCTTCACGTTTTATGACGATCTGCTTAAGGATGATTCTCCTTTTCCCTATGGCACCATCTTTTTACCACGTTTACAGGTATCATGTCGAGCCAATAAAGGCTATTTAATTAGTAATATAGTCATTAGTCCCCAGGCAAACGTTGAAGTTATAACCGAACAATTATGCCATCAATTTCAAGAAATTATCTCATCAGAATATAGCAGTGCCAAAAATACTAATAGTACTCAAGAAATAATTATAGATAAAAATATAAAAGATAAAAAGAAGTTTTATGATGCTGTTGTATCTTCATTAGAATCAATTAGGGTAAAGCAGTTACATAAAATTGTGCTTGCTCAGGCAGTAGATGTAATTTCCTCCGCTCCATTTAATTTGGTTCATTCTCTCCAAAATTTACGCATAAGTAATCCCGATTGCTATATATTTTCTACCAGTAATGGTAAGGGGCAAAACTTTATTGGTGCTAGCCCAGAACGTTTAATTAGTATTCAAAATCACGAGTTAGTGACAGATGCCTTGGCTGGCTCGGCACCACGAGGAAAAACGGCAGCTGAGGATGCGGAATTGGCCAATCGCCTACTAAGTAGCGAGAAAGAGCGACGGGAACACCGTGTTGTGCTTGATTTCATTACCCAACGCCTCACGGGGCTGGGTTTGACTCCCCAGATGGCATCAGTACCGCAGCTGCTGCAACTGTCTAACATCCAGCATTTATGGACACCGATTCAGGCGAAAGTGCCGGAGAAAGTGCATCCCCTAGAAATTTTAGCTGAACTCCATCCCACCCCAGCTGTTGCCGGTTTGCCCAGGGATATTGTCTACCAACAAATTCGCCGCTATGAAGCATTTGACCGCTCGCTTTATGCTGCGCCACTAGGCTGGATAGATCATCGGGGCAACAGCGAGTTTGTAGTTGGCATCAGGTCTGCCTTGATAGACGGCGATCGCGCTAGATTATACGCTGGTGCTGGTATCGTTGCTGGTTCCGATCCAGATAAAGAACTGGCAGAAATCCAACTCAAACTCCAGGCACTTCTCGAAGCCTTAGTCTAACAGCAGCTACCTTTTCTTCTTCTTCCTTTGCGATCTTTGCGTCTTCGCGGTTCATATATAAATTGAATGCCCATTAATTTTTGTAACACCAATTCCGTCTGGGCTTCAATCTTGACGGAAACATTAAAACGGCTGGGACTAACTACCGCCGTAATTTGTCCTGGATCGCGCTCAGCGCCTCTTGCGGTTGCCTTTGCCCAAGCTGACGAGGTAGAAGCTATCCCGGTTCTAGATGAACGCTCAGCTGCCTTTTTTGCCTTAGGAATTGCCAAAAAATCCCAACGTCCGGTTGTACTTGTTTGCACTTCTGGGACTGCGGGGGCCAATTTCTATCCCGCTGTTATTGAAGCCAGAGAAAGCCGAGTACCCCTGTTGGTGTTAACAGCTGATCGACCCCCGGAACTGCGAGATTGCCATTCTGGGCAGACGATAGATCAGCTGAAGTTATTTGGCACTTATCCTAACTGGCAAACAGAGTTAGCTGTCCCTTCTCTGGAAATGGGGATGCTCAGTTATCTGCGCCAGACAATAATTCATGCCTGGGAGCGATCGCTTTTTCCTGTTCCTGGCCCAGTCCATCTTAATCTTCCCTTTCGCGATCCTCTGGCACCTATCCCCCAATTAGACGCTGACGCCCTGAGACTACAGTTTCAGCCAGATGATTTCTTTGCTGGGGTTGAACCGCTAAATCTTGTAGAGACGCCAGCAATAGCCTTTCCCAAGGAATGGTCTGAATGCGCCAAGGGCATGATCATCGCTGGTACTGCTCAACCCCAGTCTCCACGCGAGTATTCTAGTGTGATCGCTAACCTTTCCAAATCTTTAGGATGGCCCGTCCTAGCCGAGGGACTATCCCCCTTGAGAAACTATGCCCAGCTCAATCCCTATTTGATTTCTACCTATGACTTAATTTTGCGGAATCAGCAGTTAGCACAACAGCTGGCACCGAAAATGGTGATTCAACTGGGTGATTTGCCTACCAGTAAAGAATTGCGTAGCTGGCTCGTAGCCACTCAGGCGCGACGCTGGATAATTGACCCTAGCCACCACAACCTCGACCCCCTGCATGGGCAAACGACACATCTGCGGCTATCTGTGGAACAACTGGCTGTAGAGACAAGTGCGATGGCATCAACACAAAAAGAATATCTCCATCTGTGGTGTGATGCTGAAGCCAAGGTGAGGTCATCTCTTGACCAAAAAATGACTGCAATCAACCACCTCTTTGAAGGCAAAGCCGCCTGGTTACTTTCGCAAACACTGCCACAGGGGACACCTATATTTGTTGCCAATAGTATGCCAGCGCGAGATGTAGAGTTTTTCTGGGCACCCAGTAACTCAGCAGTCCAGCCGTTTTTTAACCGGGGTGCCAATGGTATTGATGGTACTTTATCCGCTGCTTTGGGGATTGCCCATCGTCATCAAAGTAGCGTGATGCTAACGGGCGATTTAGCTTTGTTACACGATACGAACGGCTTTTTATTGCGAAACAAATTTGTAGGTCACCTGACGATTATTTTAATTAACAATAACGGTGGGGGCATATTTGAAGGATTGCCCATCGCCAAGTTTGACCCGCCATTTGAAGAGTTTTTTGCTACCCCGCAGGATATTAATTTTGCTCAGATGTGTGCTACTTACAATGTGGAGCATGAATTGGTTACTTCTTGGGAGGAGTTGAAACAACGTTTAAATCCCCTACCTACACATAAAATCCGGGTGCTAGAGTTGCAAACTAATCGAAAAGCAGATGCACAGTGGCGGCAAGAGAATTTAAAGAAAGTTGCCGCAATTTTGTCTTGACATTCCGGCGGAACGCCTCTGATAATTTTTGTGCGTTAAGGAATATTTTGGGGCGATCGCTGATTGGAAACAGCAGGCGAGTTTTATAACTCAGCTACGCACACTAGCACTATCAGCACCTTTGACAAAATCAAATAGATAATGCGCTAGCTGCAATTTACTGCAAGGTTCAATCTGCTGCTGGCGTCCTTGGGCGTCTAGAAAGATGGCTTGATTGTTGTCGCCACCAAAACCTGCATCTGGTCGATCGATCGGGTTAGCCGCGATCGCATCTAATTTCTTCTGCCGCAACTTCTCCAACGCTGGCGTGACAATATCCCCCGTCTGGGCAGCAAATCCGATTAACCTTTGATGCGGCTGCTTGAGGCGTCCCAGTTCAGCTAAGATATCCGGCACGGGTTCCAGAGGCAAGGAACTGGGGAGCGATCGCTTTGGCAACTTTTCTGCACTATACTCAGCTGGCTTTACATCTGCCACAGCAGCTGACATCACAATCAAATCTGCATCCGGGAAACACTCCAACATTGCCTGTCGCATCTGCTGGGCACTCACAACCGGGATAGTTTTCATTCCTCCCCCCGTTAACGGAGGGATAGAGAAAGATAAAGGGCCATGTACCAGCGTTACCGATGCCCCCCGGTGAACGGCTGCCTGTGCCAAAGCCAGCCCCATTTTACCTGTGGAGGGATTGCCAATAAAGCGCACGGGGTCTAAATGCTCTCGCGTTCCTCCAGCACTGATTAATACCCGCTTGCCTGCCAAGTCTCGCTTACCGCCTGTCTGCAATAAAGATTGAATTGACACCAAAATCTCAGCTGGTTCTGCCATACGACCAGTACCAGTGCGATCGCACGCCAACAACCCAGCACCTGGCCCAACGCCGTGATAGCGTGGGTCTAGTTGCAGCTGTTGCCAATTTCGCTGCACCGCCAGCTGTTCCCACATATCCGTATTCATTGCCGGTGCTAACAGCACTGGACAAGTTGAAGCCAGCACAGTGTTAGTCAGCAAGTTATCAGCCATACCGTAAGCTAACTTGGCCAACGTATTAGCCGTTAGAGGAGCAATAACAAAAACCTCCGCCCATTCTCCCAGTTCAATATGCAGTGGGCGTTCGTGAACTGGTTGCCAAAAGTTGTCATCTGTGTATGCCGGATGACGAGACAGCGTTGCGACTGTTAGAGGTGTGATAAATTCTTGAGCCGAACGGGTAAGAATTACTCGAACTTCTGCCCCAGCCTTAAAAAGTGTGGAAATTATCTCACAAACTTTATAGGCGGCGATGCCGCCGCCCAGACCAATTAAAACCCGTCTCGACTTTGGATTTTGGATTTTAGATTTTAGATTAATTGTTGACTCCATATGTAGATTTTGGACATCCGGGATTTTAGATTTTGAATTAACAATAGGACTTACGCACAACAGAGTTAAAAAGGAGGCTTTTCCGGTTCCCGCAATTGATGGCAGGGCTACTTCATTGTCTACAAAGGAAAAATCAGCATTAAACCGATCAAACCTTTCGGAGGGGGCTTGGGGGACGCGACCGTCCCCCAACGGGGGGTTTGGGGGGAGACCCCCCAAGCCTGGTTTTCTTAAGTGATAATTTTTTCTACCATGAAAATGAATCAGCCCTGCCTTTTGAAGGGGGGATCTAGGTTTCAGACTTCAACTGCGTAAGTCCTGAATACATTAAACGCTTGCCACGAACCAAAAATGGCGGGGCTGTGAACTTACCACTACCCCGCCATCCAAAATCTTAAATCAGTTAAGCTTCGTCAAAGGCTTCCAGATCTAGGAGGTGGATATAAGGCTCAACCAACTCTGGACGTTGAAAAGCGATCGCACGCAGCAAATGCCAATCATTCAATCCTTCAAAAGGATTGGTGTAATCATCCCGTTCCAGACGTACAGCCAACTGTCCCACGTCAGCTGCGGTGAGAGCAGAAATCTGCTGGCTAGAAATGCTTAAAGTTGTCATCGCTCACGCCTCCCTCGATCAGTATCTATCTCAACCGCTGTACAGACGCCACAGCCCCTCTTATATTACCCTCTGTACCTGAAATTGCCAGTTTCAGGTATTAGTCTTAACAAAATTTCGTATTAGCTGTAAAACCTCCGGTCGAATTTCATGCCCCATAGAAAATTCTTGATATTGCACAGCTACCCCCAGTCCTGTTAAAGTATCCCGTGCCTTTTGGGCAGAACTTACAGGCACAATTGAGTCTTGTGTACCATGCACAATTAATACTGGGGGAAAAGTATGCTCAGGTGGTTGAGAGATGGGATGCAAATAGCCGCTGAGAACAACCAACCCAGCTAGCGGCAAATAAAGTCCCACATCCAGCGTCATTGCCCCACCCTGAGAAAAGCCAATCAAAATTGTGCGCGAGAGGGGAACCCCGGTAGTACTTTCTAGGGACTTGAGCCATTCAGTAAGCAGTTCCGTGCTTTTTGCTAACTCCTGATAACCCTTTTGGGGTGATTCATCTGGTTGTGTAAAGGCATACCACATCCTTCCCGTTGCCCCATAGGGATGAGGAAGGGGAGCATTGGGACACAAAAATTGATAATCCGGCAAGTTCAACAATGGAGTTACGGATGCTAGTTCTTGAGCGTTGCCACCCCAGCCATGCAAAACCACTATTAACCCCGCAGGTGGTTGACCTGTTGCCGGAGGAATTGTAATAACATCTAGAGACAGAGGACTACTCCCGAATAACGCTACTCGCCAATTTTAGACACTAACAAAGCATCATCTTTTAGGATAATGTGCCGATTGGCGTCAATAGTAATCCATCCCTGGTCGTGTAGCTTGCTGAGGAGTCGCGTGATAGTTACCCTTGTCGTACCGATCGCATTGGCAATATGCTGATGTGTCAGGCGAGCGCTTAGACGAGTTCCTTCAGCTACAGGTTGACCCATTTCCTCTTTCAACAACAGCAGTATCTGGTGCAAGCGGCATTCAACGCGCCGCTGTCCATTTATAGCTAAAAGTGCCTCTGTCTGCCGTATTCGCTTACCCAGATGAGGTAACATCGTCTGAGCCAGACGCGGGGAAGTTTCTATCTCGCTGATAGAATACCACTTCAAGTAGACATTAGATAGCGTGTGGTATGAGACATATAAATTAGGCTGGATCTGAATCTCTTTTAGAGATGGAAATAAAGATTGAAATAACCAAAGACCAAAGAAAGTTGAAGGCCCAGCCCAACCTAGTACCACCTCTTCTCCATTGGGACAACAGGTACTCAGCTGTACCCAACCCTGACAAACTTGCCAAACCCCTTGCGTTACTAGAGGAACATTTTCCCCTTTGCCATAACAGTGCAAGTGGCGTTCTTCGTTCGCTTGGTATGAATGTATTTCTAGAGTCGCCTTAGAAGTTAGGGACATGAGGTGCAAGTATTCCCCGTAATGAAAAACTAGCCTAGCAATCCATCCCTAATTTAAGTTCGCAAGGTAAAGGTTAGGTAATAAAAAGATTACCTAATAGTTAAATCTCGTTTAATATTCAGTCCGAGCGCATCGGTTGTTTTAGCATGAGGGTGCTGGCGTGCATAAGCAAACCTTGTCCCCCTGCTTTTTACTAGGTGGATACAACCGGATACGATATAACTCCTACCCCCTAATTACGTCCGATATTGGTTTTAGCAATTCCAGATGCAATGCGTTCCGTATTCTGGGATTCAAGTATTTTTGATGTAAGGGTTGCCACTTTTGCCATGCCTGGTAACGGGTTTGCGCCAACTTATCTACAAGAGTGGGCAGCACTTTTTGACTTTTTGAGTCTAAGGCATTTGTGAGAAATTCTCCTAAAACGAAACAGTCTTGAATCTGACCCAAGATTTCTTGGATTTCCTTCAAGTCATTGACATAAGCCTCATAGGTTGGCTCATAAAAGTCAGTAAATAGCTCCATCTGATAGCGCGATCGCTTGGTTTGTTTGCGTAAGCTGTGGAGAACTAGTCCTTGAGCGCCTAATAATTCCTCTACCCTATCTTGCTCCAGAGGGCTGGGGACACCAAACCCTTTTGTTTCGCTGTGGACGCCCACTAACCAAGCCGGATGGAGGAAGAGTTTACTTGCCGACGGTAAGAGTAAATCCGGTAGGACATCACGAATCGGTACTTGAGCTAATTCCCGGTATTGGGGCTGCTTGAGCCACTTTTTAAAATCATGCTTTAGGTTCTGGTAGTCTTTATGCTCCAGAGTTGATTGCACCTGTTCGAGCGCCTTTTTACGTTGTTTAGCCAGATAATCCAAAACCGTTTTCAGAGACTTTTGTTCTGACTTCGGTAATGCTGGTTGGTATTGGTTTTGAAGGGCTTCTTTGAGAACGTCTAAATCGCGTAGCGCCCCCAGTACCCGGGCAACTTTGGCAATATTTTGTTCCTTAGCTGCTTTGGGCAAGTCTAGCGCTGGCGCAAAACCATTTACAGCTGAGCGCAGGCGACGCATCCCCACCCGCATCTGATGTAATGCTTCCGGATCGCGGTCTTTGAGGACGTCATCTTCGTGCTTAAGAGTTTTATCGAAGTGTTTGTCAACTGCCAGGTATGCCCAGTCTCCCAGAGTTTGGGCTTCTAGTTCTGTAGGTTTTTTCATAAAAATTCAGCTTCCAAACCGTTAAACACTAGCATTCTATTTTACTTTATTGGGGGGCATATTTGCTCGTTTTACCACATTAGAATATAAAAAAATTTAGAATAGGCGATATAGCAGAATATAGCCCATAACATACTTTTTAAGCATCTGCTATATGGGAGATTTATTATTGGTGTTAGTTTGCCTTATTAAATACTGGTAATAAACCTATTTTAAAATCAGCTGCAACCGATATTATTAAGAGCTTTCAATTGTAAACTTGTGTTTTTTTGTATATCAATCTCAATGTCTGATAATTGTTCACTGTCGCTGGTTTGCTCATTCATTAACTGTTCAAGGTGATCTAGAGCCACTTCTGCTCGTTTAATTTGCTGAATTGCAGTTTTAAATTTAGTCTCTCCAGTACTAGCGGCTTCTGTCAGTTCTTGAATACGGATTTTAAATCGATTAGCAATTTGATTGACTTTATTACTAGCTTCAAAGGTCTGACCTCCCAGCTTGCTGATTTCATTAACAACTTTACTAAAACTAGATATTTGTCCACTATCCTGATTGGCAAAAACAGCTGCTTGCACTCCTAAATGCATAACTTGCTTGCTTATCTTCTCAATTAATTTAGTTGCAGCATCAACAGTTGCCAATTCTTTGGCTAAAGCATTACCAGTGTAAAGAATTTTATCGGTACTGTGACCTATAGCTTTGACGCTTTCAAATGTGGATTTAAAAGCTCGTTTGCTCTCTACATAAAGTGTTTGGCTGATCTCAAGCAATCGCTGATTTAAAGCGTAAATTTGTCGCTCTTGTGCTACTAATTCAGTTTGCTGTTTCTCTAGGATCCGATTGCGTTTTTGAATCTCATTCTGTTTCGCCTCTAGCATTTGAGCATATTTTTTAACCTTTTCTTTTTCTTTTTCTAGTTTCTCCGCATATTGTTGAGACGCTAACTTTTGCTGTTGTGCTGAATTATTGAGAAAAGCAAGAATTTCTGATTGAGCTACTAACAAAGTATGTATGTTCAGCAACCGTAGTTTTTTATCTTCATTAACCACAATTATTGGTTCATATAGCAAATCGGGCGCTCGAGATAGAGCCATGGTAGCTGCGAAATCAATTCTAGAGGTATGTGAAAGCTGTAAATATTGGTTTTTTATAATATCTAAAAGAGCTTTAATAGGGCGCTTTAGGTAAAGTTCTAAACTATAAGGCTGGCTCATTTTTTCAAGGAACTTTTGTTTAGAAATCATTCCCAAAAAGTCGGAACCGCTAGTGACAAGAACTCCTGGAAGATCTGGCTGGGTTTTAAATCGTAAAGCAACTACTTGCCCTATTGTTTGAGCATCTACATGGAAGTCATGGCAGTAAAGATCCCCTATTGTTGAATAGGGAGATAGTTGAGCAACATCTAGTTGTAACACGGCGTTATTTGCGATTTAAAATATTGAATATAAATTCTAGCTATCCTAAGTTATGTAAAAGTTATCAGAAGGTTAAATCATAGTTAGGTATTACTGGGTTGTTCTTGGGAATGGGTTTGTTTTTGTTTGCCATTGCCGATAGCCAGATTTGGCAGCTAATTAATCCAGGGGGGATTGGCGAGTGCGATCGCCTTCGTAGTTTTCGCACTCACCAGTACCGCTGGGATAAGAACAAGACTTGAAAGAAATTTTCCAGGAAGCAGGTAGCTTCTTTGGCACGATCTTCAAGGGAAACAGTCAACGGGAGGCAGCCTTCAACGAACCGTAGGCACAACTAGCTACTAATCCTCATGATGCCCATTCCTATGAAAAACTAGAAGCCTCTTGATGGCTCATATTCAAGTCTAGTAGCATTGGTTGTATATGTAGCGCGCGGAGATGAGGTGGAAAAGTGTGTTTGAGGTCATCCTGATTTTTATTTTAAGCTTAATACCGCCAATGCTTTCAGTAATAGTGATGCGTAAAGCAGAGGCACGAGCAAGAGTTAGGCTGAGAGCAGCTATGGAAGCTACAGCCGTTAGGGGGTTGCAAAGAATCCGCCAGCCTCTTGAAGGTGCTGGCTATTTAATCGGCGACATTACCTGCCAATATAATGCCCGTTCTACCTACATTCGCTGCGCTGTTAATCCAGTTGGACCATGTGAGGAATGTCGCAATTATCAACCACGAGAATTCTCTTGATTATAAACGGGTTTGTTGATTGTTGTTGTTAGGGCGATCGCTCGACAACAGTGGTAGGTGTATTCCTAAAAAATAAATGAACAACCAGTGGTGTGGAATAATAGTTAAGCAGAACGTCTAGAAAGAAAATTCAAGCCTAAGAAAATAGCAGCAATGGTTCCAGAAACACAAATTTCTCCCTGAGATATTTCTTTCAAAACGTCTTCTAGGGGAATCAATACCACTTCAATTTCTTCCGTTACATCTAAAGTTTGCTTGCCAGAAGGATGAACCTTATCAGCGAGAAAAAGATGAATTTTATTTGTATCTTTAACTGGGTTATCATATAAAGTTGCTAGTTTAATTAGCGTTTCCGCAACATACCCAGTTTCTTCTTCTAGTTCCCTAGTGGCTGCCGTAACGCTATCCTCTTTCTGTGGGTGGAAAGCCCCAGCAGGTAGTTCTAATAAAATTTCACCGACTCCATGCCGATATTGACGGACGAAAACAATTTCTCTATTTTGGGTTACTGGTAAGATGAGAGCAATATCAGGTCTAACATTAACAAAAAAATCATCAATTACTTGACCACTTGGCAATTCTATTTCATCTTGTCTGACTCTACACCAGTTGTTATCAAATACAATGTGAGAATTTAAAAGTTTCCATTTAGCTAAAGCTTTCATATAGGTGTAGCGGGTATTGCTATCCGGCTCTTATCTTATACAAATATTAGAATAAAGCACAAAATCTGCCCCGTAAAGCCGCGCCTGACCTAACGATAGAAAACTAAGACACAAACTACCACTATGCACATTAGTGTTCAAACTTTTACAGTACCCAAGCGATTCCCTTTAACCATCAGTCGTGGCACCACATCTCAGACAACGAATGTTTGGGTGCAGGTGGAGGAAGATGGAATTGAGGGTTGGGGGGAGGCTTCACCGTTTTCAATTGGCGATCGCCCGCAAACCACAGACGCGATCGTAGAAGCATTGCAACAAGTTGCACCAATGCTAGAGAAGCTTAGCCCCTGGGAGAGGCAGCAGATTGAGCAGGTTTTCACACAAACCCAGATGCTGTCGGCAGCACAGGCAGCGCTGGATATGGCATTGCATGACTGGTTGGGCAAGCGAGTGGGATTACCACTATGGCAGATGTGGGGATTGAACCGCCGCCGCATTGTTCCAACTTCGGTGACAATTGGCATTAATTCGCCAGAAGGTGTTCGTCAGCGGGTGCGAGACTGGTTGGAATTTACAGATGTGCGGTTTTTAAAGGTGAAACTGGGTAGCCCGGATGGAATTGAAGCGGATCGGGCAATAGTGATGACAGTGCTGGAGTCAGCACCATCTAAGATGCCCCTGAGTATTGATGCCAATGGCGGTTGGAGTCTAGATGACGCTGTAAAAATGTGCAGCTGGCTTGCAGATCTGGGGGTTAAGTATGTGGAACAGCCGCTGGCGCGGGGAAAAGAGGAAAACTTATCTATACTGTACGAGCGATCGCCCGTTCCTATATTCGTAGATGAAAGCTGCTTTACCAGTGGCGATATTCCCAAGCTGGCAGATCGCGTTCATGGTATTAACATCAAACTCATGAAATCGGGTGGTTTAAGTGAGGCGATGCGTATGGTGAGTACAGCAAAAGCCTGTAGATTGCAAGTTATGTTCGGTTGCTATTCCGATAGCAGCCTTTCTAATACAGCAGCTGCCCAGCTATCACCACTCGCTGATTATCTAGATTTGGACAGCCACCTGAATTTGATTGATGACCCCTTTACAGGCGCTGTGATGCAGGATGGGCGTCTGCTGCCGAATGATTTACCAGGATTGGGAGTCAGAGTGAGGGAGACAAGGGGACAAGGGTTAATCAACGGTTAGTGGAAGAACGCCTACCACCTACTAACTACTAAGAACCTATATTTCAAAATAATTTTGAAATACCACATATCTGCGTTTATCTGCGTCTATCTGCTTTCATCTGCGGTAAAAAAACATCTTTAATCAACTTTTAGATAAGTTCTAACTACATATAGCAGTTGCCATAATGGTTCTTGACAATTGACCTTACACCTATGGACGCATCGAGATGCTGCTATAACTGAAAGATTGCTAAAAGCTAATTGCTAAAAGCTAAGTGCTAATTGCTATAACTACTAACAATCACCTTTTATGCTTAAAGCTAAACATCGGGTAGCAATCCTGCTGCATGAGGGAATTAAGGGCATTAACGGCAAAACTGGTTTAACGCTTTTGCGCTACAGCGAGGCGTCCATTGTGGCGGCGATCGATCGACAGTGTGCTGGTGAATCCTTAAGGCAATTAACCGGAATTGAGCGTGATGTTCCCATTGTCGCATCCGTGCAAGAGGCGCTAGCTTATAATCCTGACGTTCTGGCGATTGGCATTGCTCCGACTGGGGGGGCGCTGCCGGACGCTTGGTGGCAAGAGGTGAAGCAAGCCGTCGCTGCTGGGTTGTCGGTTGTGAATGGGCTGCATACCCCGATAGCATCCCATCCAGAGTTACGGGAGTTACTCAGAGAGGGGCAATGGATCTGGGATGTGCGCCAGGAACCAACAAAGTTACCAGTGGGGAGTGGTAAGGCGCGATCGCTTTCTTGTCGGCGTGTATTAACAGTCGGCACGGATATGGCGATTGGCAAAATGTCAACCAGTTTAGAACTGCAAAAAGCTTCGCGGCGGCGGGGGTTACGCTCCAAGTTCCTCGCCACTGGGCAAGCGGGTTTAATGATTGCTGGTGATGGAGTGCCACTTGATGCCGTGCGGGTAGACTTCGCCGCTGGTGCGGTGGAACAGATGGTGATGCAATTTGGAGATGACTATGAAATTCTCTACATTGAGGGGCAAGGTTCGCTGCTGCATCCAGGTTCAACGGCAACGCTGCCGCTAATACGCGGTTCCCAGCCAACTCATCTAATCTTGGTACATCGGGCGGGACAAACTCACATTCGGAATTGTCCTGATGTGCAGATTCCGCCTTTGCCAGAAGTAATTCGGGTATATGAGACGGTGGCGGCTGCGGGTGGTGCTTTTGCACCTGTGCGGGTGGTGGCGATCGCACTCAATACCCATCACCTTGATCAGGTAGCGGCACAGCAGGCAATCGAGCAGACAAAGGCAGAAACCGGGCTACCTTGCACTGATGCTGTGCGTTTTGGTGCTGATGTATTGTTGGATGCGGTGATGGATAGCTAAGGGCGATCGCATCTTAACAAAAGCTTTGACGGTTTCTCTATTCCCTAAGTATCTTATTGAAGCTGCTGGCTATAAGTGGTTGGAGTGTCAAGATAGAGTTAATCTCTTGGTTATTCCCATGAGCTACTGCTTAAATCCCAACTGCCCTCATCCCCAAAACCCGAAAGCAAATAAATTTTGCCAAAGTTGCGGTGCAAAGCTGTTGTTGGCAGAACGATATCGTGCCATCAAGCTAATCGGCGAAGGGGGTTTTGGCAGAACTCTTTTAGCAGAGGATGAGTACAAACCATCCAAACCCTGGTGTGTAATTAAGCAATTTTATCCCCAAGGACAAAACAACGGTCGCAAAGCAGCGGAATTATTTCACCAAGAAGCACAGCGCTTAGAAGAGTTGGGCAAACATCCCCAAATTCCGGAACTGTTCGCCCATTTTGAGCAAGGCGATCGCCTTTATATTGTGCAGGAATTTATCGACGGGCAAGACTTAGCTCAAGAGTTGGCAGAAAAAGGAGCTTTCCAAGAAGCTCAGATCGAGAGCATCCTGAGTGACTTATTGCCTGTGCTGCAATTTATCCACGCTGGAGAAGTAATTCATCGAGATATCAAGCCAGAGAATATTATCCGGCGTCGCTCAGATGACAGACTCGTGCTGGTAGATTTTGGTGCCGCCAAATATGGCAATGCAGCAGTTTTAGCCAAAACAGGGACAAGCATCGGCTCTGCGGGTTATGCGGCTCCAGAACAGGCGTTTGGCAAAGCAGTGTTTGCCAGCGACATCTACAGTTTGGGTGTCACCTGCATTCATCTATTAACCCAAATGGAGCCTTTTGATTTATATGATCCCAGCGAAAGTACCTTTGTGTGGCGGCATTACTTAATCAACAATCCGCTCAGTAACAAACTAGCTGGCATTTTGGACAAAATGACTCAAAGCGCTGTTAAGCAGCGATATCAATCTGCATTGGAAGTGATGCAAGATTTACTAAAAAGCGAAACACCCACTCCTGAGCCAGTCTCCCAGAATCCGAGTGAAACTTCCACCAATTCCAAGAGAACCTTGTTACAGGTGTCGAATACTATAAAAACCTTTTCAAAAAAGGTATCCACCAATGTATCGGCGGCAATGGTGCTAGATTGGACTTCGTTTCGCCTTCACTATGAAGACTGCATAGAGCTATATGCGCCCCTAGCGACGGTGGCTGAATACGTAACCCAGCATCCCACTTGGTTCCCTCGCTGTGCTTCCCCGATGAAAGTGTCACCTATTGGAGCGAACGGCTACGATTTGCTCCTGGGACGTTATGGAGCTTTTAATTTTGAAATAGAGGCGAGAATTGGTTTGGAACTGCTACCCCCAGATCCACAGAAAGTTTATCGGATTAGAAGCATTACCTTGCCGAATTATTCCCCTCGCGGCTATCGGGTGGACTTTGATGGGAGTTTTCGGTTAAAGGAAGTTCCTGTCGATCCCTCCACTCTGGAGTTTAAAGCTTTGCCTGACATAAATATGGCCCATATCCCCTCTGTGATGACCAGATGGGAGTATAAGTTAGACCTGGAAGTGGAAATTGAGTTTCCCAAATTTATTCGCGATATGCCTAAGTGGCTAGTGAAAATGACTGGCGATCGCATTATTCTCCAAATTGTGCGGGAAGTGTCGCGTCGCTTAAACAACAAAGTGCAAACAGATTTTCACACAGCTTTGGGTATACCTTTTTCTAAAAAACCGGAGAAAAAATAGATTTTACAGGTCATCACCACTTCAGGAATGCAGCGTCAACTCCTTGTTCTTGCCTAATTTTTCCATCCTCCTCAAACCAGGAAATTACTTGTTCTGCTGTCAAATCTTCAACACTAACACCACGATCTTGAGCAATATGCTTCAACAGCTTCAATGAGGAAATTGTCAATCTTGTTAAAAACTTTTCATGGATATGCAAGAGGGCGGCGTCTACCTTAGCTGATTCTTCTAGTGTTAAAAATTGCGTAGATGGTTGCTGTTGTTCAGCCATAAATATTTATACTTCCTGAGCTTTAATTAAATAACCGCAGCGATGTTCTCCATTAATAATCCAGTGCGTCCGCTCAACTTGACAATCTTGTAAGGCAGCGGCAAACATTTCTAACTCATGTCCACAAACACTAGGAAACGATGTCACAATGTGGGAAATCGCACAGTTATGTTCCGTCAAAATAAACTGTGAGTGTGTATCACCGTGAGCATCGCCGGATTCTATAGGATACCACTCTGCCATATAACCTTCCTCTCGCCGGAGTTCTACTAACTTAGCAACGCGCTGTTGCAAGGAACCTTTACCTAAGCGATCGCGGTATTCGTTCCCCTTGCGTTCCCAGTGCTTACGTAAAAGTGAGCCAGCTTGCTCATGCCCCAGCGTTTCTACCAGCGTATCTAGGAAAGAAATTGCAAACTGATTATAGCTGTTAGGAAAGCGATCGCGCCCCTCCTGACTTAGCTCATAGACGTGCTGCGGGCGTCCCATCCCTGCTGGCACAGGCTGATGCACAATGAGATCTTCTGTCTCCAAATCCTTTAAATGACGGCGAATCGCTTGCGGACTAATATTCAAAGCTTCGGCTAGTTCATGCGCCGTGGCTTGACCTTGTTTCAGTAAAAGTTGCAGGATGTCCTGTTTAGTGGAATTTTGCTGCGCGATCGCCATCTTTTTGGGTATGTAATCTATCTTGACCAACAAGTAGTAAAATCCCTAATGGACTTTGACAACATATTTGTTGCTAATGTACCATAAAATAGAGTTAAGCAACAAATATGTTGTTTTACTATTGTAATTGCAGCTTGCCTGCCCAAGCTAGTCTGGAGTCCCGGACACGCCTGCCATCTGAGAGAGATTAGTCCACAACACGAGAGAACACGATCAGTCTAATGACTTCTAGCGTCAAAACCTTAGTCAACCAGCCTTATAAGTATGGCTTCGTCACCGATATCGAAGCTGATACTATCCCTCGTGGTTTGAGCGAGGATGTAGTCCGCCTGATCTCCGCCAAGAAGAACGAACCGGAGTTCATGCTAGAGTTCCGCCTCAAAGCTTATCGCCAGTGGCTAAAGATGACAGAGCCAACCTGGCCCCATGTTAGCTATCCGCCGATTAACTACCAAGACATCATCTACTACTCTGCACCTAAAAAACCGGCAAAGAAGCTGGACAGTTTGGACGAAGTAGATCCCGTTCTGCTAGAAACCTTTGAAAAGTTAGGGATTTCTCTCTCTGAGCAGAAGCGATTGTCTAACGTTGCTGTGGATGCCATCTTCGATAGCGTCTCAGTAGCTACCACCTTCAAAGAAAAACTTGCCAAAGATGGGGTGATCTTCTGCTCCATCTCCGAAGCTTTGCAGGAACATCCAGAGTTAATACAGAAGTACCTCGGTAGCGTTGTACCAGTAGCAGATAACTACTTTGCCGCCCTCAACGCCGCGGTATTCAGCGATGGTTCCTTTGTCTATATTCCCAAAGGCACAAAATGCCCGATGGAGCTATCTACCTACTTCCGCATCAACAGCGGAGATACAGGTCAGTTTGAACGCACCTTGATTGTTGCCGAGGAAGGTAGTTCTGTCAGCTACCTAGAAGGCTGCACCGCGCCCATGTATGACACCAACCAGCTACACGCAGCTGTAGTAGAATTGGTTGCCCTCGACAACGCCGAGATCAAATACTCCACCGTGCAAAACTGGTACGCCGGAGATGAAAAAGGCAAAGGTGGCATTTACAACTTTGTCACCAAGCGCGGATTGTGTCAGGGAGTCAACTCCAAGATTTCTTGGACTCAGGTAGAAACAGGTTCTGCTATCACCTGGAAATACCCTAGCTGCGTGCTAGTGGGTGATAACTCAATCGGTGAATTCTACTCCGTTGCCCTGACGAATCATATGCAGCAAGCTGATACTGGCACCAAGATGATCCATATCGGCAAAAACACCCGCAGCACGATTATTTCTAAGGGTATTTCTGCCGGAAACTCCAAAAATAGCTATCGTGGCTTAGTGAAAATGGGCCCCAAAGCCATTGGCGCACGCAACTATTCCCAATGCGACTCTATGCTAATTGGCGATAATGCCCAAGCCAATACCTTCCCTTACATTCAAGTGCAAAACAACACCGCTAAGGTAGAACACGAAGCCTCTACCTCCAAGATTGGGGAAGATCAACTTTTCTTCTTCTCCCAGCGGGGCATTTCCCAAGAAGATGCCATCTCCATGATGATCAGTGGCTTCTGTAAAGATGTCTTCAATCAACTACCGATGGAATTCGCCGTCGAAGCAGACAGGTTGTTAAGCCTGAAGTTGGAAGGTTCAGTTGGTTAAAAAACCACAGATAAACACAGATGAACACAGATATATCTTCTTCCATCTGTGTTTATCTGTGTGCATCTGTGGTTAAAAACATAATTTCTATTTCCACCGAAGTATCGTTGAAATGATCGTAGAAAACAGCAAAGTTATACTCTCAGTCCGCGATTTAACTGCCGAAGTTGATAACACCCCCATCCTTAAAGGCTTGAACCTAGAGATTAAAGCTGGGGAAATCCATGCCATTATGGGTCCCAATGGCTCTGGAAAAAGCACCTTCTCCAAAGTTCTAGCCGGACATCCCGCTTACACCGTTACTGGCGGCGAGGTTATCTTTTTAGGACAAAACCTGCTAGAACTAGAACCGGAAGAACGGGCTAGAAATGGGGTATTTCTAGCTTTTCAATATCCGCTAGAAATTCCGGGTGTGAGCAACTTGGATTTTCTGCGAGTAGCTTACAACTCTCGCCGCAAGCATCAAGGTTTGGAAGAACTAGATGTGTTTGATTTTGATGACTTGATACGGGAAAAGCTAGACATTGTGAAAATGGACCCGGCTTTTTTGGGTCGCAGTGTGAATGAAGGCTTCTCCGGTGGTGAAAAGAAGCGCAATGAGATTCTGCAAATGGCGCTGCTAGAACCAAAGCTGGCAATTCTAGATGAGACAGATTCTGGTTTGGATATTGACGCGCTCAAGATTGTCGCGAATGGGGTTAATCAGTTAGCAAATTCCGAGAATTCGATGCTGGTAATTACCCACTACCAGCGTTTACTCAATTACATCATTCCGGATTATATCCATGTGATGGAAGGCGGACGCATTATTACCAGTGGCACGAAGGAACTAGCACTGGAACTAGAAGCGCGTGGCTATGATTGGTTGCGAGAAGAAGAAGCTGCTGAGGTGGCTGCGCGATGAGTATTCAAGTTTCTCCTAAATTGCAGGTGTCTTATTTAGCCCAACTGCTAAATCAGCGCCCAGATGTGCCGGCGATTTCTGCGAAGACAGCAGAATTAGAAGAGTTACGCCAAGGCGCTACAGCTTTAGTTCAAGAATTGGCTATCCCTACTACACGGGATGAAGATTGGCGATTTACTGATTTATCACCGCTGTTAAAGGTTAATTTTGTAACGGCAAGTCCGGCATCGTTTGCAGTAGACGCGACATCTATTACACTGCCAGAAGCTGCCCAAAGCCGCTTGGTATTTGTGAATGGGTGTTATGCGCCTGATTTGTCATCGGTGGCTAATCTTGCCGATGGTGTGTTTGTGGGAAATTTGTTAACCGCAAACATTCCTGAAATTCGGGACTATCTGGCGAAGCAACAAGGTGGACAAGAGGTATTTACTGCTCTTAACACTGCTAGTCTGACTGATGCAGCGGTGGTGTATATTCCTAGAAATCTGGTGGTGGAAACGCCTATTCATCTGGTGTTTATCTCTGTTGCGGGTGAATTACCAACTATTTCTCAGCCACGCTGTTTGGTGGTGGCGGAACCGGGGAGTAGTGTAACGATCATAGAAGAGTATAGGAACCGCAAAGACGCAAAGAGCGCGAAGGAAGAGAGTAGAGAGGGGGTTTACTTTACTAATTCTGTTACTGAAGTCTGGGTGGAAGAAAATGCTCAGGTAAGCCACACTAGAATTCAGCAGGAGAGTGAGGCGGGGTTCCATATTGGCAAGAGTGCGATCGCACAAGCCCGTAACAGTCGCTATACTTGCCATGCGATTAGTCTGGGTGGACAAATATCGCGGCACAATTTAGACATTTTCCAGACGGGTGAAGGAACTGAGACGACGCTGAATGGGTTGACGATGATTGCTGGTGAACAACTGGCAGATACTCACAGTGCGATCGCTCTTAACTACCCTTATAGTAAAAGTCGGCAGTTACATAAGTGTATAGTAGGCGATCGCGCTCATGCCGTATTTAACGGTAAGGTTTTTGTTCCTAAACCAGCACAACTGACAGATGCGGGGCAATTAAGCCGTAATTTGCTGCTATCTCCCAAAGCGCGTGTGGATACTAAACCTCAGCTAGAAATTACCGCGGACAATGTGAAATGTGCTCACGGTGCAACGGTTAGTCAGTTAGAAGCAGATGAAATATTCTATCTGCAAAGCCGTGGTTTAGATGCAGACAGTGCCCGGACTCTACTGATTAACGCTTTTGCCACCGAAGTAATTGAGCAGATTCCCATAACATCTATGCGGGAAAAGCTTTCACAAATGGTTAGACAAAAGCAATAGTTACACCGGGACTGGATAGTTTCCCATCACCTATCACCAATTGCACTTTAGATAGATGACTTTTACTCAAGAAAGAACGCTAGCTGATAAAGTCCGCGCCGACTTCCCGATATTGCATCAGGAAGTTAATGGTAAACCCTTAGTTTATCTGGATAATGCAGCCACATCTCAAAAACCGCTGCTTGTCCTAAATGCGCTGCGAGACTACTACGAGCAGTACAATTCCAATGTCCATAGAGGTGTCCATACCCTGAGTGCACGTGCTACCGATGCTTATGAAGGGGCGCGAGTAAAAATTTCCAAATTTGTTAATGCTGCTTCACCGCAGGAAATTATTTATACTCGCAATGCTTCCGAAGCGATTAACTTGGTAGCTTATGCCTGGGGACTGACTAATTTGCAGCCGGGGGATGAAGTTATCCTCACGGTGATGGAACATCACAGCAATTTAGTGCCTTGGCAACTTGTCACCCAAACGACAGGGGCAGTGTTGAAGTTTGTTGAACTAACTCCAGATGAAGAATTTGATCTGGAACAGTTCAAAAGTCTGATTTCAGATAAAACCAAGCTGGTGTCTGTGGTTCATGTCTCGAATACGCTGGGTTGTATTAATCCAGTGAAAGAGATTTGCGCGATCGCACATCATTACGGTGCCAAAGTCTTAATCGACGCCTGCCAAAGTGTTCCCCACCTGCACGTTGATGTACAGGATATAGACTGCGATTGGCTAGTTGCCTCCGGTCATAAAATGTGTGGTCCTACGGGGATTGGCTTCCTCTATGGCAAGTTAGATTTACTGCGATCGATGCCTCCGTTTATGGGTGGTGGTGAGATGATCGCGGATGTCTTCCTGGAAAAATCTACATACGCGGATCTGCCACACAAGTTTGAAGCAGGAACACCAGCAATTGCAGAAGCGATCGCACTTGGTGCAGCAGTAGACTATCTCTCTGGTATAGGCATGGACAACATCCACGCCTACGAGGATGAGTTAACCGCCTATCTATTCCAGCAACTAGAGCAAATTCCTGAACTCCGCCTGTACGGGCCACCACCCAGTAAAGGTAGAGCCGCACTCGCCTCCTTTACCGCTGGAGATGTCCACCCTCACGACTTGTCCACAATTTTAGATCAAGCTGGGGTGGCCATTCGTGCCGGACATCACTGTACTCAACCGCTGCACCGCTACCTGAAAGCGCAGTCAACTGCACGGGCAAGTTTGTATTTCTACAACACCCGCGAAGAGATTGATGTCTTTATCGCCTCTTTGAAGGAAGCTGTAGACTTTTTTGGCAGCATCTTCGGTTAATCGGTAGGGTGGGCATTGCCCACCTTACTTTTTTAGCCCTGGTTGAAGTAAAGCTAAAAGCGTAATTATTTCAGCGAACAAGCGATATTCGCTATTCGCCCTTCTATCGACTTAGGTGGGATTGTTTCTAAGTACCCGTCTCCTCCATAGTTGTCCGTGTCAATAATTTTGTTGTTTTTGTCATAATAAACAACCATGCGGATGCGACGTTGCTTAAGGTTACAATCGATAGAGCTAAGAACTTTTTTCCATTTAGTATCATTGTCTGGTTGATTTACAATTACAGACATCCAATAACGTCGAAACCTTCCCCTGCCTCCTATCTGCTTGTCAATACGATATACATTGTCATAGTTATCCGTAGTCACTCTTACCCATTGATGAGCGAGCGCAGGCGGCGGCATAAATATACCCCCTAAAGCTAGAACCGAAGTTAAAGCAACAAGTTTATTTCTATAGTTCATAAATTTTTTAACACGCGGCGGCTGACTTTGGCGGCTTCTTTTTATGAGATATGCTGTATGGTTCGGCTTCGGACTCTTCAAGCATTACCAGTGCATAAAGATGTATCCGAGCTTTTAATTTAAGTGTACTTAAGCTAAAAATTGTAACCTCAGTATAGTTACTGTACTTTTTACCAAAACGATCAACCCCTATTGAGGTAGCTAAGTGATAACACGTAAGTAATACTTATTAAATAAATAACTCCCCGTAGCGCCAGCTAGCCAAAACGTCAGTGGGAGGCGATCGTACTCTCCAAATCATCAAAATTACTGTAAAATGCGATCGCTGCTGTAGTCCGTGCAGGCAGACTTTGAACGCGCCAGCTAGATAAACTGCCGTTAAAATTAATATGATTTGTCGCTAAAAGCGTATTTTGAGATGATTATTACCTTAACTCCAGCAGAACAAAGAACAGTGCTAGAGAATATAAGCTGGGAAACCTTTGAAACGTTACTAAAAGAAATAGGCGATCGCCGAGGATATCGCTTTGCTTATGATAGCGATACATTAGAAATTATGAGTCCTTTACTAGAACATGAAAGCTATAAAAGCAATTTAGGTAATTTCATTGTTGCTTTAGCAGAAGAATTGGGTATTGAAATCAAAAGTGCTGGCTCAATAACTCTTAAGCAAAAAAACTTAAAAAAGGACATAGAACCAGACAACTGCTATTACATCCAAAATGAACCAGCAGTTAGAGGTAGGCAAGAACTTGATTGAGAAACTGCTCCGCCGCCTGACTTAGCAAGTGAAATTGATATAACTAGCAGTTCGGTTAATAAGGAAGCAATTTACTCAGCGCTTGGTGTCCCTGAACTCTGGAGATATAACGGGCGTGTTTTGAAGTTTTATCAATTAACTTCAGGCAAGTATGTTGAGCGTGAGTTTAGTTTGGCGTTTTCTTTTGTATCGGTGATAGAAATAGCTAGGTTTGTTGAACTAAGTAAAACTACCGGGGAAATTGCCTTGTTGCGATCGTTTAGAGCCTGGGTGAGAAATCAGATAGCAACGAGTGGTGAAGGTACTCCCAGCTAACTAGAATAGCTGTGAAGTGCGATCGCACACTAATTAAAAACGTTTGTAATGAATTTAGCCTACACAAGCGGACAATAGTTCGTATATCCTCAAGCTTGCACTATAAGGGCAATGTATAGCAGTTGCCTTATCGGGTGAGGACAATCGATTAACCCCGATGCACACTCCAGTTGCTATAAGTGCCTAATTGCTAATTGCTAAAAGCTAAGTGCTAATTGCTATATAGATTCCAACCATTGGCTGATTACACTCACCCCTTAACCTGAAACAATCACTCCATAAGAATTGTGATTACGAAATATTTAAGGCTAACAGGATGATTATTAAACCCTGGATGGTGATTGGGGGCGTAACTTTATTAGTAGCTATGGGGAGTAACTTGATTACCCCCAGCGATGCCAAATGGTTTAAACGCTTACAACGCCCCAGGTGGCTCACTTTTGAGGCTGCTATCCCCATCATCTGGACAGTAGTTTTTATTTGCGGTGCTTGGTCAGCTTATATTGTCTGGATAAAAGACCCAGGCAGTACTAAGACCTGGTGGCTGATGGGGTTTTATCTGCTTGTAGAAATTGCTATTGTCGCCTACAACCCAATGATGTTGAGGCTCCGGAGTCTCAAAGTCGGCACCATCATCGGTGGTATCGGTTCCATCTTGGGTCTCATTCTCACACTGTTTGTCTTGCCAGTTTCTGGCTGGGCGTCTCTGTTGCTACTCCCCTACGTTATCTGGAGTCCGATTGGAACTTACACAACCTGGGTAATGATGCGCCTT
>JAESFH010000176.1_pt1 | contig 42140 bp, 32 predicted proteins | sample 9269381 | NCBI WGS metagenome assembly JAESFH01 (sample SAMN14504062, study PRJNA617094) | algae metagenome | isolation source: Aphanothece sp. CMT-3BRIN-NPC111 and co-occurring heterotrophs from well... | place: USA: Clark Mountains Wilderness, California | collected 2010-04-18
TGTTGCCGCTGCTTGCTTCGCTAGCTGCTTAGAGCAACTTAAGCGACTAGGTTATCCTGAAGTTAGTGAAGCGTGTATGCAATTCACGTTTTTTTTTGACAACCTGATGCAGGAGAGTTGCTAATGGTCTGGCGCGGGTCTACAACATTTCAAGACCGATTCCTTGCTTGCTTACCCTACCTGGTTCCTCTACTTGAAGTGGTTGGGTTTGGCGTTTTTCTTTTCGGACTGATTCCTCCCTTAAAAATATTGTTTCTCCCACTGTTTCTTCTCCTCCCCATCTACTTCTTCTCGATTGGGGGTTTTGCATTGGTGGAATTTGCGATTTTCTTTGCCCTATTTCTTGGGGTAGTGCGGAATGAAACCCTGAGTCGCTTCCTTCGCTTCAACACGATGCAAGCGCTGCTACTGGCGATTTTCGTCTATCTTTGCAGTGCCTTTATGCAACTTTTTAATTACTCGCGCCCGTTGCTATTTCCCGAATTTGCTGCTGGTACAGATGGGCTAGCTGGTCTGATTACAGCTGGGGCACCTCTTCTGATTGTGGGTATTATCTTCAGTGCCATTTTTCTTGTCATAGTGGGGGCATCTGTTTATGCGGTTGTCCAGTCCTTACGGGGTCAATATGCAGAAATTCCGCTGATTTCTGAGGCGGCGCGTTCCCAAGTTTAGGACTAAGCCTCAACTATCTGCCTGGCTAGCAAGGAGCGGGTGGCGTTTAAACAGTGGCGTACTGGCAGTTATTGTTGTTTCCGCATGGCAACAGTGTTTTCCAGCTGACCTATGCCTTCAATGGCAATGCGGATGCGATCGCCCACTTGCATAGGTCCAACGCCCTCTGGGGTGCCAGTGAGAATTACATCTCCCGGCAGTAGCGTCATCACTTGAGAGATGTACGAAACCAAAAATTCCGGCGCAAACACCATCCTATCGATCGACGCTGATTGCACTGGTTGGGAGCTATCATTCAAAAAGGTTTGCAACTGGGCACCAGGGCTTAACTCTCGAACAATCCACGGTCCGAGTGGACAAAAAGTATCAAATCCCTTCGCCCTTGTCCATTGACCGTCGAGTTTTTGCAGATCTCGTGCTGTGACATCATTGGCAATGGTATAGCCCCAGATTTTCCCTTGGACTTCTCTTGGCGTACAGTCCACACAACGTTCGCCAATCACCAGAGCTAATTCCCCCTCATAATCAACCTGCTGCGACTGGATAGGATATTTAATTTCTGTACCGTCAGCAGTCACAGATGTTGGTGGTTTGAGGAATAGCAGCGGTTCTTGTGGCACTGGCGTTCCCATTTCTGCGGCATGGTTAGCATAATTTTTACCCACGGCAATAATTTTAGAGGGAGCGCAGGGTGCCAATAGCTGATAAGTGTCTGCTTGAAGCTGCAAATCCGTGGGTTGCCCTTGCAACCAAGGGGGTGCATCGAGTATCTGGACACTTCGGCTCACTTGCAGTAACCCGTAGTAAGTTTGTCCTTTTTCAGTTTTAACTCGGACGTAGCGCTGCGCCATAGAAAAAGTTAAGTAATGTTCAATTATAGATTTGCTCTGGACGTATACAGATGCTGATTAACTTAGATAAGCTCATTTCTACAGATGAAGTCGGAAGATTTCACCGAGCGTGGTTAGCAGTTACTAGAAAATACAACTAACAACTAACAATTAACAACTAACGGGTGGCGACGATTCATGCCCATCCGCAGATCGCAGGAGCATTATCGCCGCCAACAACGGTTAAGCATATAGAATGCAGACTGGTAGTAAGATTGTAAGTCCTTGCTTCTTTAGCTGTTAGAGATTTGAGCCGACAGGGGAGCTAACCCCGCTCCGACTATCTTGTCTAACTCTGTCTAGCTAAGCAGAAAAAGCCATCTTGTCCATAAGGAGATTAACCGCGTGAATGAAATTTACGAAACTATGTACATCCTGCGTCCAGATCTGGGCGAGGAGCAGGTAGATCAGGCGATCGCCAAGTATCGAGACCTACTACAAGAAGCCGGAGCCTCTGAAATCCAAATTCAGCATCGCGGTAAGCGGCGTCTAGCATACGAAATCAACAGACACCGCGATGGCATCTATATTCAGATGAACTACAAAGGCAAAGGTCACGAGGTGGCACCCATGGAACGGGCGATGCGCCTTAGTGAGGAAGTGATTCGCTACCTGACACTCAAGCAGGAAGTACCCGAGTCAAAGCCTGAGCCAGCTGAAGTATAGAGCTAACAGGTTGAAACTTGAGGAAAGTTTCAACCTGTTAACCAAGGTGCGGGGCATGAATCCAAAATTTCTTTTAATCCAAAATCTAAAATCTAAAATTGAAGCGTCAAGCTGCCTCCCGCTACCAACTTGCGATAGTATTAGCTGATATTTGCCAAGCTTACAATGCCGCTCTTTTATCGGTGCAGGCGTCTTTGTGTCGCACTAATTTCTAGTTCTGTTTCTATCTCACTGGCTTATTGCCAGGAAGCCCCGGCGGCTTTTGTGCGCCCTGCTCGAAGCCAACAGGGCATGGTCGTCTCCGCTCATCCTTTAGCTAGTGAGGCGGGTCGTTCAATGCTGCGACGCGGTGGCAATGCTGTTGATGCAGCAGTGGCAACCACATTTGCAATTTCGGTGGTAGAACCGTTTAAAGCTGGAATTGGTGGCGGTGGTTTTTTGCTGCTGAACTGGACACCCACCAAGGAAATGAAAGCTTTAGATTTCCGCGAAAGGGCACCTCAAAAAGCTTCGCGGAATATGTATTTAGATGAGACGGGCAAGGTGCGACCCAATGCCAGTGTTAATGGTCATCTCGCCGTAGGCGTTCCCGGAACAGTGGCTGGGCTGTATGAGGTGCATCGCCAATATGGCAAGCTATCTTGGCAGGAGGTAGTGGCACCTTCGATTCAACTGGCTCGTAATGGCTTTGCTGTCAGCGATCTGTTTGTAAACGCCGCCCAAGATCGCCAGGAAGCGATACTCAGCAACCCAGCGGCACGTCAAGTCTTTACTAAAAACGGCACCCTGTACACACAGGGAGACAGGCTGGTACAGCAGGATTTAGCGGGGACTTTAGAGGCGATTGCTCAAGATCCACAAAGCTTTTATACAGGCAAAATTGCCAATGCGATCGCCCGCGACATGGCTCAAAACCGTGGCTTGATTACTCAGCAAGATTTAAAAGCCTATAAACCTACTTGGCGCGATCCTTTGTGCGGCACGTTCCGCAAGTACCGTATCTGTTCCATGCCGCCGCCTTCATCTGGAGGCGTCCACTTGTTGCAGATTTTGAACATCATTGGTGACACTGACCTCAAATCGCTGGGATGGCACCACCCGAACGCCCTACACCTGATGGCGGAAGCAATGCGTATCGCTTACGCCGACCGTTCCCAGTATTTGGGCGATCCTGATTTTGTGAAGGTGCCAGTACAGGAACTCACCAGTCGTGCCTATGCTGCAAAAAGACGCCAGGAAATTTCCATGCAGCAAGCAAAACCATCTAGCCAGGTGAACCCAGTAGATCCGGAAACGCTGCGGCGTTTGGCCTCGGAAGAGGGCACCCAGAGGAGGCAAGAGCGAGGAAAAATTGCTCCGGCTTTGGTGAATCGGTATTCTCAAGAATCGACAGATACCAGTCATCTAACGGTGGTAGATGCCCAGCGCAATGTAGTCAGCCTTACTTTTACGGTTAATTATGGCTTCGGTTCTGGCGTTGTCGTTCCTGGAACTGGCATTCTGCTCAATGACGAGATGGACGACTTTGCCGCCGCGCCTAATGTGCCCAACGTTTTCGGATTGGTAGGTGGAGAGGCGAATGCGATCGCGCCTAACAAAATTCCTTTATCCAGCATGACGCCGACTATTGTTACTGACAACAATCGCCTGCGCTTAGCAACGGGTTCCCCCGGTGGTAGCACAATTATTACCACGGTGCTACAGATTCTCCTCAACGTCTTGGAATACGATATGGATGCTGGTACAGCTGTCTCCGCAGGGCGGCTGCATCATCAGTGGTTGCCCGATGTGCTGAGGGTAGAGCGCTGGGGCTTTGACCCCGCTACCCTGGAAGATTTGCGGCGTCGGGGTCACAAGCTTGAGGAGCAATCGGGTTGGGGTAATGCCAATATTGTCGTGCAAACTCCTGATGGCTCCTTAGAGGGGGCGGCCGATCCACGCGGCGAAGGAGCTGCTTTGGGTTTTTAACCTGATCAACATCTCTCCTCCCCTGCCACTTGCACGCCGCCGTCTGATAAAATAACTTCAGAAAGCTGAAACTGCTGCCAAAACGAACTAAACATCAGCAGCTTGAAAAGTGAATAAAGGGGTTCCATCCACACATCCTTGGGTGGGTAAAATTTTCTGCTTAGAAAGGTAGAAACATGGATATCCTCATGTTCAAACACCGTGGGAAGGGTATGCTTGCTGAGGGTAAAGAGGTGGCTCTCCCTAGAAAGCAATAATCCCATACACTCAAGCCCCTGGGAGTGTCAAAATTAGAAAAAGCTGATTCCGCGTATGTTTGAGCGAGATTTGGAAGTATCCAGTCCGCAACCTTGGAAAAATTTTTCGTGAACGTTTCCTCTACTTTTCCAGATCTTGACCTGAATCGCCTGTTTCCCTTTGAGTTGGATGAATTCCAGCGTCAAGCGATCGCCGCCCTTAACGTTGGTCGCTCTGTGGTCGTGTGTGCCCCCACAGGTTCAGGAAAAACTCTAATTGGAGAATACGCCATTTACCGCGCCTTGTTCCGGGGCGGGCGGGTGTTTTACACAACCCCTCTGAAGGCGCTCTCCAACCAAAAGTTACGCGACTTTCGCGAACAGTTTGGTGCTAATAAGGTAGGTTTACTCACTGGCGATATCTCTGTTAACCGGGATGCTCCAATCCTGGTAATGACTACAGAAATCTTTCGGAATATGCTCTACGGCACCCGCATTGGGGAAGTGGGAACCTCCTTAGTAGGCGTGGAGGCAGTAGTGCTGGATGAGTGTCACTACATGAACGATCGGCAGCGGGGTACGGTTTGGGAAGAGTCGATTATTTATTGCCCCCCAGAAATTAAGTTACTGGCACTCTCGGCAACGGTGGCTAATAGCGAGCAGCTAACGGACTGGATTAATAACGTTCATGGGCCAACCCAGCTCATCTACTCTGACTTTCGACCAGTTCCCCTACAATTTCACTTTTGCAATCCCAAAGGGCTATTTCCCCTTTTGGAGAGCGACCAAAGCCAAATAAATCGCCGCCTTAAGCTTAAGAATCCCAAAAGCAGCGGTAATAAGCGGGCAGGACGACCAGAAAGCCCGAGTTTAGCCTACGTGCTCAGTCAGCTAGAGCAACGGGATATGCTACCGGCGATTTACTTTATCTTCAGTCGCCGGGGCTGTGATAAGGCAGTCGAAGAATTGGGCGGGTTGATGCTTGTGAATAAGGCAGAGGCAGCTCAACTCAAAAAGCGCATTGAGGAATTTTTGCGGCACAACCCTGATGCCGGTCGCGCTGGGCAGGTTGAACCGCTGCACCGGGGTATTGCCGCCCACCATGCGGGGATATTACCAGCTTGGAAGGGATTGGTGGAAGAGCTGTTCGGGCTAGGGCTGGTGAAAGTCGTGTTTGCCACAGAAACGCTCGCCGCTGGCATCAATATGCCTGCCCGGACAACAGTGATATCCAGCCTTTCCAAACGCACCGACGATGGACACCGTCTCCTGAAAGCTTCTGAGTTCTTGCAGATGGCAGGCCGCGCGGGGCGTCGAGGCATGGATACTACGGGTCATGTGGTGACGTTGCAGACGCCTTTTGAAGGAGCGAAGGAAGCAGCTTATCTAGCAACATCTGGGGCTGACCCCTTGGTGAGCCAGTTTACCCCAACTTATGGCATGGTGCTGAATTTACTGCAAACCCACATTCTGGAAGAAGCTAGAGAATTGGTGGAGCGCAGTTTTGGTCAATACATGGCAACACTGTACCTGAGACCACAGCAACAAGCGATCGCGGATCTAACTCGCGAACTCGAGCAAGTTGAGGCTTTGTTGGCACCTGTAGATACTAAACAGCTGGAAAAATATAAAAAACTTCAAGAACGCCTCAAAGAAGAACAAAGAATTCTCAAGACCTTGCAACATCAAGCCGAAGCCGTGCAAGCATCCCAAATCGCTATAGCACTACCTAAAGCGGCAGAAGGAACTCTCCTCAGCTTGAAGGGAAAATATGTACCCGTGGCCTCCCCTCTACCGGCAGTATTAGTCAGCAAAATAGCCGGCCGGGGTCAATCTTCCTACTTGCTATGCTTGGGGCAAGATAACCGTTGGTATGTGGTGACAAATAGTGATGTTGTGGGGTTACACGGGCAGTGGTCGGAACTCGCTGGCGATTTAAAAACACTAGATATTAGCTCTCTACAACCTCCAGAAGATATGCCCCTAAAGCCAGGTCAAGTGCGCCGGGGTAAAGAAACCACTGCCGAAATTGCCAACCAGATTCCCTATTTTTCAGAACAAGCAGCTCCAGAAGTAGTAGAGCAATTACAACATGTAGCTGCTCTGAAATCACTACTGGAAACTCATCCTGTTTGGCAGTGGGGAAATCCTTCAACGTTGCTCAAACGCTACGGACGCCGATCTACATTGCAAGAAGACATCGCTCAGCGACAAGCCAAACTCCAGGAACACCAGGGACGCCATTGGCAAGAATTTGTAGATCTCATTGAGATTTTGCAGCGCATGGGTGCCCTACAGGAATTGATGCCAACACCACTGGGAGAAGCTGCGGCAGCAATTCGGGGTGATAACGAGTTGTGGGTAGGTTTAGCAATGATGTCTGGGGAACTAGACAATCTCGATCCTCACCACCTAGCAGCAGCCGTGTGCGCTTTAGTTACCGAGACGCCCCGCCCTGACAGCTGGACAAACTACTTACCGGCAAATGAAGTCGTAGAAGCTTTGGCTCTTTTGCGCGGATGGAGACGTCAGTTGTTCCAGTTACAGCGGCGGTATCGTGTAGCACTACCAGTGTGGCTGGAGTATGACTTGATTGGGATTGTGGAGCAGTGGGCTTTAGGAGTTGAATGGTTAGAGCTATGCGCCAACACAAGCTTAGATGAAGGCGATGTGGTAAGGATTTTACGGCGGACGGTTGATTTATTATCTCAAATCCCCCATGTGCCCCATATCTCCGATTCCTTACAGCGAAATGCCTATCGAGCTATCCAACTAATCGATAGGTTTCCAGTTAACGAGATGGTGGCGAAGAATTAGCTATCAGCTAATTATTTTGTTACTATCCTATGCAAAAAAGTTAAGTAAAGGGATAAATTAAAAAAAATTGTAGTTAAGGTTCACCAAAAGGCATCAATTTTCTGCCCAGAATTTCTGCATAAATTAAGCAGAAAAATGGTAAATAAAAACCAATTTTTTGTTAAGTAAAACCTCCACATCTATGATATTTAATCCATGTCGGAGTAATAGAAAAGTTAAATGTGAGATGTTAGGTTTTACACTTTCTTTCGTCTGCGCCTATGAGTACATAGACGAAGTATCTGGGGAGGAAGAGAGATGACAGATCAACTAATTGCCTGGATGGCTGTTGCTTTGCGTCTTTTGGAAAGCAATATTGGCTGGATGGCTTGGAATTTATTTTTGGCATTGTTGCCGTTGGGGATAAGTTTTTGGCTGTTCCATCGACCTCGGTCACGCTTTCTGCGCTGGGGGGTGGGGTTCCTCTTAGGGATCACTTTCTTCTGCGGCGTGCAACGGTACAATTTTGCCAATTTGATTAACCTGATCCGAAGTCTAGGCACGACTTTCTTAGATCTGGACACGATCTACTTAATCGGGGCGATCGCACTTACACTATTACTCATGGGGTTGGACATCTGGCTGTTACGCGGGCGCGGGTCTCGTTCCCTGGGCTGGTGGGCGGGATTTTTGGTTTTTATTACCTTCTTGCCTAATGCGCCCTATGTTTTAACGGATATCATTCACCTCATCGACGATATTCGTCGGAACTACTCGGCGTGGATTATTACCCTCGCCATAATTCCCCAATATCTCCTGTTCATGGTGCTTGGGTTTGAAGCCTATGTTCTGTCTTTGATTTACTTGGGTGATTACTTGAGAGAGCAGGGCTGGCGCAAGTTTATCCTCTGGGCAGAGCTAACTATACATGGTCTTAGTGCTATTGGCATTTATCTGGGAAGATTTCAACGGTTCAACAGCTGGCACATCATCACCCAACCCGATGTCCTATTTAGCAGTTTGGTTAATGATTTAGTTGCCAAATTTCCGCTGGTAGTGATGGTTGTCACATTTGTTGTGATTACAGTCTTGTACTGGATTATGAAGCAGCTGAGTTTGGGGATTATGCTAAGAACTCGAAGGCGCATTGCTTCTGAGGAGGAAACTTCTAATCCCGATACCTCTACCGCTGGCTTTTAATATCATTTCACCATAATTTGGCTACATTATCAGCAGGTAGCGAAGTCGGAGGAAAAAATGCACCGAGGGTAGTATTTGTAGCCCTTCAAAATGGAAATGGAATAACTGCACTTATAAATAGCACTTCCCTATCAAAAGAAAGATGAAAGCTGACTCGTCTCCGCCCTTCCTGAGATCTCAAATGGGTTCTATAATCGTTAAAATAATATAGAACAAAACGCGACCAAAAAAGTGCTGATGAAGCGGATCTTTCAAGAGGACTTACGGGCGTTGACTCCGTTGATATGGGAGCGTGCCAATCCCTATGGCACGCTTCAGTTAGACATGCATCAGCGGCTAAAATTGGATGCTGTTTAAAGACAGAATTTTTCTAGGTTGAGCTGGTAGCAGAACTTCTAGACATCGCGTGTCTACTTCGTTGCAGCTTCGCTACCTTTACCCCTAAATAGATTCTTCCACATCCTCGCTTTCCTTACCAATTAGTAGCGAAATACTGCCGCAACAGGGGTATTGTCCGGTACTTTTTCCGGTTCAACAGCATATACCGTTCCTCCGTGAAAGATCGTTTGAATCGCTGCTGCATTGAGCAAATCTTCATCACCAGGACTAGCTTCATTATGTATCTCAAGTTCCATTGAGTCCGGGTCAAAATGTCCCCATCTTTGTACACCAATCGGAACAAAAAGCTGTTCTACGCGACCATAAAATGCCCCTTGAATGACTTCATTCAAATCATTTGATCCTTTGCCAGCCGCAATTGACTCATGATAATAATCGATCGCTTTTTCCTGGTTTGCTTTAAACTGTGGCTCTACGATTGCCCATGCTTCTGCATGAAGTTCTTCTACCGTTTGCTCCTTTGTGTTGTGTTGGATTCCTTCTTCCACAATGAAATTGTAGGTATTCGCCTCTTGGTAAATCGGCAGTAAATAGTTAACCCCAGCTAGCACAAGTGGCGATCGACGATTGCGAAAGAAGTCATGCAAGCTTTTATCCACTAGATAAAAATATCGCAGCAACTCTTCTTTGACGTTTTCACGCCCGCCGCCGTGTCCGTGATAGGAACCACCCGCTTGCAAAGCTGAACGACCTGCGCCCGCGCCCTGGCGACGCTGTTCATCTTTCGACGTTTCTTCGTCATACTGCAAGGCTTCATCCATACTCTTCGGCAAGCCTTCGATTTCGACTTCACGGGTGATGCCGTAGCGGTTGCCTTCCAAAAGGCGCACATCACGTTGACCGAGCGTGAGAATATAGAAGCGGTCATCTCCACTCAACAGCGGAATTAGTGGCTTGAGATGAAAGCGATCGCTTACGACTACCAGTTCAATCAGGTCGATCGGCACCCGATAGAAACGGAAGAACCCTTCTGAGATGAACAAGGCTAAACCTGCGTTCTGTTGCTGCCAGAATTCATCTTCATCCAGTTCACTCGCAGGCTGAAGAAATTGGCTTAGATCAGTCGGGTGCAATTCATATTTTTCTAATTCCGCTTCCGCCTGCCGAAGTAGATTTTTAAAGCGGACAGAGTTTTGCTGAGTTTCTGAACTAAGCTGCACGGTCGGCATGTAAATTGATACACACAGTCCTTGCGGCTGTTCGACGAGTTCTTTCAGTTCTTCGATCGAAAGGAAGCTCATATTATTAAGACAGGATTAAAGAGATGTGCAAGGGAACCCTCATACTATAAAAACCTTTCCAGCCGAAGCCCCTGCCGAATGGTAGAAAAGAAGCTCAGAGGTCGCTGCAATACTCCATGAGAACTAGATTCAAAGGGGGTAAGGACGTTAATCCAGAACTGTCCAGAATTGTAAGGATGTCAAATGGGTTCTATATGCCCACCCAAAAGGCAGGGCCAGATATTCGCCAGAACCCAATCCGCTTTAACTTCTCGCCGGGAAGTCCCCCACTATAACTGTACTCAGTTTAGCGGTGGGATGAAAGGCAGGGAAATTGGAGGAACGGAAATTTCCAAATCATCTTAATACCTCCTTACTGCAAAGTGTATAATGCAGTAAGGAGGTATTAAGATGCTGCACAAAGCGGTCAAGGTTCGACTTTATCCAACATCTTTGCAACAAACACTACTGTCTCAGCACTTTGGTTGCGCTAGATGGTGGTGGAACTACGCTCTAAATAAGTCAATTGAGACTTATAAAGAAACGGGTAAAAGCCTTGGTCAATCAGCACTTAATGCCTTTTTACCAAAACTCAAAAAAGCAGAAGAAACCGTATGGCTATCTGAATGCTACAGTCAAGTTTTGCAAGCAACGACGCTCAGTCTAACAACAGCCTATAAAAACTTTTTTGCAGGCCGTGCTAGGTTCCCTCGCTACAAGTCGAAGCATGGTAAGCAGTCGATTCAGTACCCTCAAAATGTCAAGGTGCTTGATGGATTTGTTCAGTTTCCTGGCAAAGTTGGCAAGGTCAAAGCTGAATTGCACAGGAATATAGAAGGAATAATCAAAACCGTAACGGTCAGCTTAGATCCATCGGGAAAATACTTTGCCTCAATACTGACCGAAACTGAAGGTGACAATCCAACAGTTTCAACTGAAGGTAGAGTAATTGGGATTGATTTAGGATTGACTCATTTTGCTATTACCAGCGATGGCAGTAAAGTGTCTAAGTACAATAATCCTAGACACTTAGCCAAACATGAAAAAAACCTCAAACGCAAACAACAAAAACTAGCTAAAAAACAGAAGGGAAGTAATTCAAGAAACAAAGCTAGAAAGACTGTAGCTAAAGTGTACGAGCGGGTGACTAAATCCCGCCAGGATTTTCTGCATAAGTTTTCAAAAAAACTCGTCAACGAAAATCAAGTTGTCGTAGTAGAGAATCTTCATGTCAAAGGCATGGTACGCAACCACAATTTAGCTAAAGCAATATCTGATGCTGGATGGGGAACCTTTACTAATTTCTTAGCTTACAAGCTAGAGAAAAAAGGCGGAAAGCTGGTAGAGATTGACCGGTGGTTCCCCAGTTCTAAGCTCTGCTCTAATTGCTATTACCAGATCGATAAGTTACTACTTGATGTTAGAGAGTGGACTTGTCCTAATTGCGGTACTCGACACGACCGCGATGGTAATGCAGCGACGAATATTAGAGCAGAAGGTATCAGAATGCTACAGACGGATGGAACAGCCGTCTCTGCTAACGGAGGGGAAGTAAGACCAAAGTTGGGACGCAAGTCCGTTCTGAGGCATTCCCCCGCGATGTTAGAAGCCCACACTATAATCGCTTCGATTTAGTGTGGGTAGTTCACACCGGAAGAATTGCACGACCTAGCTTGGCAAATTGTGGAACCTGTGTTTCAGCAGTCACAAAAAGAGGCAATGGAGCGTTACCAAGAACTCGCTGGAGCTGATACGGGCAAAGTTTCTAATGATATTAAAGAAATAATTTCAGCGGCTTATTTCCAACGAGTTGATTCTTTGTTTGTGCCAGTAGGACAGCAGCTCTGGGGGGACTTCGATCCGGATACGATGGCTGTGGATTTACACTCAGAACAAGAGCCTGACGATGAGGATATGTTAGATTTCGCCGCGATTCATACGAGCTTGAACGGTGGGGCAGTTTATGCGGTTGAGCCAGAATTAGTCCCAGATCAAGCATCGGCGGCAGCAATTTTCCGTTATTAATCAATTTTGTGGTGTTGTATAGGGATGAAAGGTGGAGCAGGCTTTTAGCCTGAACTACTTTTTATCTCTTATTTATGCAACACCTAACGATTGATCCCATGCGTTTATTCAGCCAATCTCTGATCTGGTTGGGAATTCTCAGCCTCAGTGTCCTTGCTACCAAGCCTGCCACAGCAGAAACGAAAACCGCTGTATCTGGCAATGTACGGGTAGAAATTTCTTACGAACAACCAGAGGAATACCAGTTCAAAAATGTCCGCTTGAAAATCATTCGGGGAGGTCAAGTTCTTCTAGATCGGCAGATGCCCCAAGAAAGTGAATATGACCGACCTGTGGCGTCTATAGCGAATGAAAATGCTTTGCCAGTAGTAGACTTAGACGGTGATAAGGAGCCTGAAATAATTGCTGATTTTTTTACGGGTGGAGCGCACTGCTGTACTTATTCGTTGATTTACCGCTATAACTCAGCCCAAAATCGCTATACCTCTATACGGCATGACTGGGGCAATGTCGGCTATCGACTCAAGGATTTAAACCAAGACGGTCTGCCAGAGTTTGATAGTTTAGATGACCGATTTGCCTATGCTTTTAGCAGTTATGCGGGTTCTGGCTTCCCCCTGCAAATCTGGGAGTATCGGCAAGGAGAAATGGTTAATGTTACCCGCCGTTATCCCCAGCTAATTAAAAACCACGCTTATCAGATGTGGCAGGAATATACCCAGGCGCGGAAAGAGGACTATGAAGTGAAGGGGTTTTTAACAGCTTACTTGGCAGATAAATATCTAATGGGTCAGGGGCAAGATGGGTGGCAACGGGTAGAGGTGGCTTATCGAGAGAGCGATCGCGCTCAATACTTTTCTGAGCTACGTCGCTTCCTCCGAGAAACTGGGTACCAGTAAGTTTTCCCCGGCTGGCGTTGTTCAGGAGCGATCTCACTATCTAATTAATCTTTCGATTAACAAGGCTGGCGATCGCCTGTGTTAAATTATTTGGCTCCACTGGCTTAGAAACGTGCATCTGGAAGCCAGCCGCTAGAGCCTGCTCCCGGTCTTCCTCTCTAGCGTAAGCGGTGAGGGCGATCGCTGGTAAATGTTTCCCCGATTTTGGCTCCTGCTGCCGCAACTGGCGAATCAGCGAGTAGCCGTCCTCTACTGGCATACCAATATCGCTGATTAGCACATCTGGAAGCTGCTGGTTAATGGCTGCAAGAGCCTGCCTCACCGAGTCCACCCCTATCACCTCAGCACCACACTGTTCCAGCATCGTAGTAATAACCTCGCGGGTGTCCGCCTCATCATCTACTACTAGAAGCCGCAAACCCTGGAGGGGGTGAGAAGGTGAGGGGATGATGGGGGAATCCTCCCCAGTTTTCCACCTCATCTGGCGATCGCTATTTACCCTGCTGTTTTCAGGGAGAGGCAACCTGACAATGAAGGTTGCGCCTAAGTCAATACCTGCACTCTCAGCACGAACCGTACCACCGTGCAGTTCTACCAGATGGCGCACAATTGCTAGTCCCAGTCCTAAGCCACCGTGCGATCGCGTAATGCTGCTGTTCTCTTGGCGGAAGCGCTCGAAGACATAGGGCAGAAACTCAGGGCTGATGCCTTTGCCAGTGTCCCTGACCTGGATCTGGGCGTAGTCGTCCACACGGGTAAGTCGAACTTCAACACGCCCTGTAGATGGTGTGAACTTGATAGCATTAGAAACCAGATTCCACACAACTTGCTGCAAGCGATCGCTATCGCCTGAGACAGAACCTACTGAGATATCCAGCACAGACTCGATCGCCATACCCTTAGCCTCAGCTGCTGGTCGCAAAGTGTCAATGGCGGCTTCAATGACGGGTATAAGGTCAACCTGCCGGATATTTAACTGCAATTTGCCCCGAATAATGCGTGAGACATCCAGCAGTTCTTCAATCATCTGGAATTGGGATCTGGCGTTACGCTCAATAGTTTCCAGGGCTTTAGCTGTCTTAGCTTCATCAAACTTGCGCGTGCGTAGCAAAGTTACCCAGCCGAGCATGGAGTTGAGAGGGGTACGTAATTCGTGGGAGAGAACCGCCAGAAATTCATCTTTCATGCGGTTCGCCTCTTGAGCATCACGGTATAGGCGTGCATTCTCAACAGCTAAGGCGATACTGTGGGCTAGGTCTTCAGCCAACGCCAGATCTGTTTGGTCATAGTGGCGTCCTGACTCTGCTGAGAGTAAGGAAATCACTCCCAGCGTGCGCCCCCCCGTACTCAGCGGCACGATCATCGCGGACACAGGATTTAGTTGGCGCATCGCTTCCAGTTGCTCTTCATCCGGGGCACAGGCTTCTAGCTGCCAGTCGGTAACTTCCTCGATCAGTTCTGACTCACCACTATGTAGCACCTTAGTGATGCCCAGTAAGCCGTGAGGATCGGGCGGATAGTTGCGTGCTAGAAAGCTCATTAGAGCCTCCTTCGCCGGGTCTATGTGCACCGATTCCACCCGCCGGATGGAATCGCCCTTATCGATTAAGTCAATTAGGCAGTAGTCAGCAAGGCTAGGCACCGCCAGACTTGCTACACCGGGGAGGGTGGTTTCATAGTCAAGGGAGGAAGACAACACCATACGGGTTTCAGCAAGAAAAGCAAATCGCCACTTAGATGCCTCTGCTTCAGCGCGAGCCATTTGTTCGCGAATAAGTTGGGCGCGTTCTTCCTCCGCCTGCTTGCGCTGAGTTATATCGTGCATGACGGCAACTGCACCTAGCTTTCTTCCTTGTGGGTTGACAATTGCTTGGCCACTGGCTAGTAATGTGCGATTTGAACCTTGTTTAGGAGCAATTGTCATTTCTACGTTATGGAAACGTTCCCCTTGCAAGGCTCGCCATAGAGGAATATCTTTTTGTTTCATGGGTGTCTTGCCGTCGGGCATATACAAGTCATAGTATTTTGCCCACTCGTTAGCAGAGAGCGGCTGTTCAGGTAAGCCATGAAACTCTCGCGTAACTCGGTTAAAAATAGTCAAAACTCCGTTGGCATCACAAGCGACAATCCCTGCTTCCACATTATCCAGAACTGCTTTTAAAAATTCTTGTTCTTTTTGCAGGTCTTCCTCTGCTTGCTGGCGCTCGGCTATTTCCTGTTTCAAAAGTTCATTGGCTGCTTTTAGCTCCGCAGTTCGTTCCTGAACACGGATTTCTAACTTTGAGGCTAAGATGTTCAGTTCACGATTGCGATCGGCAAGTTCTGACGCCAAAGCTGCCAAGTCTTGACTCTTGCTATCTAATTCCTGCTGAAGTACCTCTCGTGCCTTCTTCATCGCGATCAAGTTGCCCACGCGCGATCGCAGTTCTTCAGTTGGAAACGGCTTACTCAGGTAATCCTGAACACCTTCACGCAACAGCCGCACGCGCAGGGCATCGTCGGCCTTGGCTGTCAGCAGCACGATCGGTATGGCATCTAGTTCTGGGTGTTTCCGTACCTCTCGCACCAGCTGGTCGCCGCTGAGTTGGGGCATCATGAGATCGCTAAGGATTAAATCTGGCCGTAGGGATAGAGCTTTCTCCAAACCCTCTTGACCATTGAAGGCGTTAGCAGTGCGATACTCATCTGCTAAGGCCTGTGTGATGAACCGATTCATCTCTGGATTGTCCTCTACCACTAGCACCAGAGGATAGTTTTGAGTTGTAGGGGGAGTAATGTTGAAGGATTGTTCTGTTTCGACCCCAGATTCATCGGCTTCACCCGCCCGTACAGAGTTTTGAGTTGTAGCTGTTGGGGGCGTTGATATATCGGTGGTAGCTCTAAGATTGTCTACAAAGTCCGCGCTTACAGAGTTGTCAGTGGCTGTAAACTCAGAAATCAACTGAGGGGGGATTTCCTCCATATCCTTGGACTCGGTTGCCCTTTTACGCACAGCTACCCCTGTCGGTGCAGTAAGTGGTAGCTCAATAGCGAACAGTGCCCCACCTTCGGGGGCGTCAGAGACGGTGATGGTGCCCCCGTGCAAATCGACAAATTCTTTGACAATCGCTAACCCCAAACCAGTGCCACCAAAGCGACGGGTGGCAGTTTCTTCTCCTTGACGAAATGGTTCAAAAATGACTTCGCGTAAAGTCGGCGGCACACCGAAACCGCTGTCCTGAACGGTAATGATGGCGCGTTCGAGGGGTAGAGTGGCAGAGGGTAAATTTGTATTACTTGTCTCCTCTGCACCTCTGCTCCCCTGCACCTCTGCTTCCCCTGCTCCCCTGCACCTCTGCTCCTTTGCCAAAATGCAGCGGACACTGCCACCCGCGGGTGTGAATTTGAAGGCATTAGAGAGGAGGTTCAAGCAAATGCGCTGTAGCTTATCGGGGTCAAGCTGTGCAGGAACAGACTCAGGTGTATCAACTAAAAAGGATATCTGGCGATCGTGTGCCAGTGTCTCAAAGTGGGAGGCAGTGAGTCGCACTAATTGCGCCAAGTCAACTTCAGCGTAATTCGCTTGCATTTTGCCTGCTTCCAGTTTGGAGATGTCGAGCAGGTCATTGACGTGCTTGAGCAGGGTCTTAGCATTGCGATTCACCACTTTCAAATCTTGGCGCTGCGCTTCAGTTAGTGCATCTGCCCTTAGTAGCTTCTCTGCCGGTCCCAGGATCAACGCCAGCGGTGTTCGCAACTCGTGGCTGACATTAGCGAAGAACTGAGTTTTGATCTCGTCGAGTTCCTTAAGCTTCTGGTAAACCGTCTCTAGCTCTTGGTTAGCAGTCTCAAGATGCAATTTTCGCTCTTCAGAAGCTTTGGCAGCTTCAACAAGCGAGAGCGCCTGAGGAACCAGTTGGGGCAGCATTACAGCGGTTGTCACAGAGGCAACGGCGGTAAGTAATTTAATTTGTCCCGCTAGCCAATAGGTCGGTGTCCATACTGTCCACACTTCCATAAAGTGAGTAGCACCACAGGCAACGATGAATGTTCCAAAGCCCAGGAACATCCAGTGAAAGGGGATATCTTGTCTAGATTTATAAACCAAATAAGCCAACGTGCTGGAAATCGACACGTAAGCCAGCCCGATGAGAGTATCTGATGTCAGATGCAACCACACTAGCTCTGGCTTCCATAGGTAGCAATGCCCATGTGGTATAAAACCGTTGGCAACTAATAAATTTTGTAATAACCCCGGCCATAGCAGCATCAGCGCTAGGGCAACAGCTAATACCCCAAGACCATAACCAATATCTAACTTATGTTGTTGCATATATTGCTGTTCCTACCGCTTATGCAATTATCGATGAAATCTTCCCGCCTACTGGTTAGTTTTCCCATCTGGCTTATCCATTGAGCTTGGTGGCGTCTAAGTCATCCTGCTGCCAGAAATCTCTCTCTCTATTGTGCCCAATGTATGTTTAAGCCTTGCCACTGCAACCAGTGAGACTTACCGCTTCAGATTTTATAGGATGGGTAGAGCATGAGCGTTCGCGTAGCGTTTCCGTAGGAAACAACCCACCAATCCTTCCTAGTGTTGGGTTCCGTTTTCTCAAGTAAAGCTACATGGATCTTGAGTTTAATTAAGTTGACTTACTTACTTGCAAAAGAGACAAATAGGATAGAGGCGCACTGAAGTGGGTTCTCAGCTAATGTGCCTTTAAGTTGCATAATCGGGATCGTCACGGAGACGCCCAGACACGGAGATGCAATTTTAATAATGATTAGCTTACACTATCCTTTGCTTTCTCCAAACAGGGGCAATTTCACTGTAAATGTAGCTCCTTTGCCTTCACCTGCACTCTCAGCAGCAACTGTGCCGCCGTGCAATTCTACAAGTTTGCGTACAAGGGCTAGTCCCAAACCTAAACCACCGTGCGATCGCGTGGTGGTACTATCAGCTTGACGGAATAACTCAAAGATATAGGGAAGAACCTCAGCAGAAATCCCACTACCCGTATCGCTAACCTGGATTTGTACCCACATATCTGTATATTCTAGTTGGACTTCAACGCGCCCCCCTGTCGGTGTAAACTTAATCGCGTTGGAGAGCAAATTCCATATAACTTGTTGCAAGCGATTGGGGTCGCAGCTGAAGGCACGATCGGTAGTATCTAATATGTACTTTAGGTCAATTCCTTTGGTGTCTGCCGCTGGTTGCACAGTATCAATAGTTGCTGCAACGATCGCTCCCAGGTCAACCGGACGGACATCGAGCGCTAATTGACCACGAATAATGCGTGAGATATCTAGCAGATCCTCAATCAGCTTACTCTGCGCTACAGCATTACGCTCAATCACCTCAAGAGCGCGGGTGGTGGTCTTTTCATCAAGCTTGCGACTGCGGAGCATTCGCGCCCACCCCAGCATAGAGTTGAGGGGCGTCCGTAGCTCGTGGGAGACAGTGGCAAGAAATTCATCTTTCATGCGGTTGGCCGCCTCAGCTTGAGCGCGAGCTGCTTGTTCGCGAATTAATAGCTGGGCGCGTTCTTCTTCAATGCGCTTGCGCTCTGTGATCTCCTCAATCGCACCTTCATAGTACAGCAGCTGCTCGTTCCTATCCCGAATAGCTCTGGCACTATTAAGTGCCCAAATAATAGTGCCGTCGTTACGACGCAACTGCACCTCAAAATTTCGCACCACGCCCTCTCGATCAATTTGGTCTTGCCATAAACAGCGCTCTTGAGGATTTACGTATAATAAATCCACTAGCTTGATAGCCAGCAGAGACTGCTGATCTGGATAGCCCAGCATCTGCACTAGTGCTGGGTTAACATCAAGGATATGCCCTGACGGTGTGGTACGGTAAAGACCTACTGGCACACCCTCAAATAAATGACGGTATCGAGTTTCTGCTTCTTTTAGCGCTTGGCGCTGCCAAACCCGCTCTAAAACTGAACGCGCTGCTCTCGCCAGACGGATGTAATGTTTGGGCGACTTGATGATGTAGTCGTCTAGACCAGCCTTCATTGCCTCAACAGCAATTTCCTCAGTGCCGGTATTGGTGAACATAATCACTGGGTAGTCAGGGTAACGAGCCTTGAATGCTCGTAGTACTACTATTCCATTGCTCCAGCCCAGTTGGTAATCTGTAACTACCAGGTCAAAGTTACCAGCCTCTAATGCCTGGTTCAAGCCTTTTATATCAATGATTTGCTCGATATTTAGGTTAGAAAACTCCCGTTCCAATTGGCGGATGGCCAGAAGGCGATCGTCTGGGTTGTCATCAATCACAAGAATACGTAAATTTTGGCTCAAAAGTTGCCTCCATAGCCATTAGGTTAATTAGTTTATTACTAATCAGTATTCAGTTATCTTCTACTCTCGACTTTTCGTTGAAAAGAAGCCAGTAAAGGTTGAGAGTCTTGACCATTTCTAGCAAAACATCGAAAGCCACTGGTTTAACTAGGTAGGAGTTGGCACCTAGGTTGTAGGCTTGCTTGATATCGCCGTTCTCTGTAGAGGAAGCCAGCACTACTACTGGCAGGCGCTTTAGTCCAGGTTGCTGCCGCAGCCATGTCAGAACCTCAAAACCAGATTTGCGAGGCAGCCTTATGTCTAGCAACATCAGCCTGGGCAGAGGGTAGCGATCGCGATCTTGATAACGGTCTTTACCACTAAGGTACAGCACCGCTGCCTCCCCGTCTTCTAATACTAGAAGGTGATGTTTCACGTTTGCCTTGCGAAAAGCACGCTGAATTAGTAGAACGTCGTTGGGGTCGTCTTCTACTAGTAAAATGGTGTTTTCGGCAATGCTCATTTTTGCTTCTCAGCTTTTGGTAACTCTATCCAAAACCGGCTCCCTTGAGCCACTTCTGAGTGCACTCCGACCCGACCCCCCATACGTTCTATTCCTTTACGCACAATTGCCAGCCCAATGCCGTTGCCGGGATAAGTTTCAATCCCGTGCAAACGCTCGAAAACTCGGAAAATGCGGTCTTGGTGTTCTAGATTAATACCGATACCATTGTCTTCTATCCAAAGGCGTACCATGTTGAAATTGAGGAAAGCGCTAGAGGATTTAGGATGATTAGGTGGTAATTCTTCTCTACCTGTCTGAACTTCCTCAGCCGATGAATTTAATAAATTGTCATACCGTTCTTCTGCCCAGAGGCGCACTTGAGGCTGCACATCAGAAGCTACAAACTTGACAGCATTTGTTAAAAGATTGGTTATGACCTGAACAAGAGTGGTGCGATGAGCCAGAACACTCATTTGAAGCCCCTCTTCTTCTAGGGTGACAAGAACTTGTCGCTCTCGAAATTCGTCTTCTATCTGTGTTATTACATATCTGACCACAGACGCGAGGTTGACTGGCTGGAGTTTCATCTCCGTGCGGCCTAAACTGCTGTAAGCTAGCAGCTCTTGTATTAAGGTTTCCATCCGCTGGGCAGCACCGCTAATTCGTTGGGCGTACTCTTGACCAAGCGAGTCCATCTGGTCGGCGTAGTCTTCCAACAAGGCTTGACTAAATCCCTGCATGGCGCGTAATGGTGCCCGCAGATCGTGGGAGACGGAATAGGCAAACGCTTCTAGTTCCGCGTTTGCTTCCTGCAACTCGGCGGTACGTTCGGCGACACGCTGCTCTAGTTCAGCTGCCTTGCGCTGGAGTTGTTCTCGTAGCTGCGCTTGATGGATGGCGATCGCGATTTGATTAGCTACCTCGCTGACAATTTGCAAATGTTGAGAATTAAATGCTGCTCTTTGAGAAGTAGCAAGAATCAGTTCACCGATGAACTCTTCCCCAGCAAATAAAGGGAGACTGATGTAGCTCCCCATCCCTTCTCCCCCCTGACGCTGTAGGATCGGGGGGTAATCAAGGAAAAAAGCAAAAGGTAAAACGTCTGACTCTTCATTTTCTAATTTTTCCTGTTCAGTTTTTACTTTTAAAACTTCGGCAGGAATAAAGTCGGTTATTGGCAAAGTCGCATTTTGTAGAAGCTGCCAATTTCCTGTTAACTTTTCTGCTACAACGTGAGCTTCACTATTTTCAAAGTCAAACAACACGACAAAGGACTGTTCGGAAAACACAAAGCGGCTCATGCGGGAAAGCGCAGCGTGGACAATTTCTTTAAGCGACTGCGCGGCTAGGATGGTGCGGTCAATTTGTTGTAGGGTTTCTAAACGTTGGGTAGAACTATGCAGCGCTAATTCTGCCTGCTTGCGGTTGTTGATGTCTTCAATAACGGAGATAAAATACTTCGGCTCACCCAAAGGTTCACGCACAAGCGACACGGTCAAATTTATCCAAATTAGGGAAGCATCTTTGCGGATGTAGCGCTTCTCCATTGAGTATGCCTGAATTTCATCAGCCAATACTTTGCGGACATATGCTAAGTCGCTATCGAGGTCATCAGGATAAGTAATATCCTGAAATGTTAGCTTTAGTAATTCCTCTCGGGTGTATCCCACAATGTCACAAAGCTTTTGATTAACCATTAGCCACTGTCCATCTGTTGATACATGGGCAATGCCGACAGCAGCTTGCTCGAATGTAGCGCGGAAGCGCTGCTCGCTCTCTCGTAGTGCCTCTTCTGCTCCCTTGCGCTCTGTAATGTCGCGGGTGACTTTAGCAAAGCCACTCAAGGAACCTGCTTTGTCCCGTAAAGCTGTAATCAAGACATTAGCCCAAAACTGCGACCCATCCTTACGGACACGCCAGCCTTCTTCTTCAAACCGACCTGCGGCTGCCGCTACTTGCAATTCTCGCTCAGGTTTACCTTGCTCAATATCTTCTGCTGTGAAAAAGCGGGAGAAATGCTGACCAATAATTTCTTCTGGTCGATAGCCTTTAATCCGCTCTGCTCCAGCATTCCAACTGACAATATATCCGTTAGGATCGAGCATGAAAATGGCGTAGTCTTTCACCCCCTCGACTAATAAGCTTTTTAGCTCTTCGCTTTCCCTTAGTGCTTTTGTTTGCTCTTGGTAGCTCGCTAAGGCGTGTCTGTAGTTCTCAGATACTGCCATTAATTGACGCCTAGTGAAGAACAAAATTAAAGTCGCTACCCCAATAGTTAAACTAATACTGCTTCCGATTACTAGCCAAGTTATATTTTTGCCTATCTGAGTTTGAGCCAGCCTTTGCCTGTGTTCAGTTTGAATAAGCGGGGCTACCTGACCTCGGATTGTATCAATGCGTTGTTTACTCTGAGCATTAGTGGTATAGGCTTGATCAGCCCCCCCCTGCTTGCTCAGGTAAATTATTTGCTGGACGTAGCACTGCCACCTTGTAAAATGTGGGTTCTTAGTGGGGTTGTGCGAAATCAAACGACTAGCATCATTAAACGCCCAGTCTATTGATGTACTCGCTTGTCGGTAAGGCTCCAGAAAATTTTTATTGCTAGTAACGATATACTCACACCGCCCGGTTTTCATATCTCCGAGCTGCCAAAGTAAGACGCCTGCCAGTATGAGCATTAGGCGCAACGGCAGTGCAAACGCGCGGGGGAGCTTGTGTTTAAACTTTTCTTGAGCAACCCGGAGTAAGGTCATTTTGGGAATGCTACTAACAAAAAATTCATAGTCATGGCGACAATCAACAGGTTAATAGGGTTATATTGCCGCTCAATTATTCATCTTTCGCTTCTTTTAAAACTAGAGGTGATTGGTCTATAAGCATAGATAGGACTTACGCATTGACTTTATATATGGCGTTTTGCAGGGACAATTACAGGAACATCGTCTTTAAATATGTTACTGGTACGTAAGTCCTGATAGAAAAACAAATATTAATAATGGAGATTCAAAGGAAAGTGATTTTAATCTCTATTTTCTAGCTTTAATGCAATAGTTTCACTTCTTTTAATCTATCTAAAGGCAGATAAAAAATACTAAATTAAAAATAATGGTACTGTTATGGAAAACTTGGCTCGAACACTAAAGAGTTTTCTAGATTTATTTCTCCAGTCGAGTTGTCCTCTTTGTCAACGTCCAGCTGATGGAGCGCTCTGCCAATACTGCCAACGAGAGGTTCTAAGCTGTGAATTGTCCAACCCTAGCCAATTCTGGCAAGGACAACTGCCTGTGTTTGCCTGGGGGGTATATGGGGGTGCTCTCAAACGTGCGATCGCGGCTCTAAAATATGAAAACCAACCCCAATTAGCTCAGCCTCTAGGCCACTGGCTGGGTAGCTCATGGCTGACCTCAAAAGTGTCTGCTGGGAAAAAAAAATTAATAGTCGTCCCGATTCCCCTTCACGCTAAAAAGCTACAGCAGCGTGGTTATAACCAAGCAGAACTACTGGCACAGAGTTTTTGCGACTTCACCGGCTTATCTTTGCAGGCGCAGGGTTTAGAACGGATGCGTGCTACTGAGGCCCAGTTTGGCTTGTCACCCTCAGAGCGAGAACAAAATTTGGTTGGCGCTTTTCGTTTGGGCAAAAAAATTCAAGCGCGTCTTCCAATAACACCTGTGCTGTTAGTAGATGACATTTTCACTACTGGTGCGACTGGTAGAGCGGCAGCCCAAACGCTCCAGCAATCGGGCATTCCAGTATATGGATTGATTGCGATCGCTACTACGCAAAAAGCGAAGATAGCCAGCACGGATTTGTAGTTAAGCTCATCCCCCGCAGCCTTTGAGTCGGGGGATTTCACGTTAGTTGATAGTTGTTAGTTGAATTATCAACTAACGGGCGGCGGCGATAACGATCCCGGCTGAAACACGGGGGCTGAGGAGCCGCCCATGCATAATGATTCACTTTTTCCAAATGACCAAGATGACGCCACTGATAATCAGAGACAAACCCACATAACGACTAACAGGAATGGCTTCTTTAAATACAAAGTAGCCCCCTAAAACTGAAAAAACGTATACCAGAGACGCACCCGGACCAGCAATGCTGAGATTAACGCGAGTAAGCAGTAAAATGTAAGTAATCGCTCCTAAACCATAGCAAGTAAGACCAGCCAGCAGTTCTGGTGTCGTGATGATAGCCAAAACATGGCTGAATAAATTGCTAGAGTTAACTTGCCCCAGCTTCAACGCCCCAGCCTTGAGAAAAAATTGCCCCGCAACGCTCATGAGGATGGAAACGAGGAACAATCCCAACTCGGGTACGGTCACACAAAAATCCTGAGGTGAGGGTATCAGTATCTTAGTGTAGTGGATTTTACAGCTAACTGAGGCAGCTATAAAGCTAGGATTGACTCAGAAAATCACATCCGTTTCCTGAAAATTTTTATGACGAGCATCATTCAATCTCCTTACACCAGCGAGCAAATTGTAGCTTGGCTGCGTGGTTTGCTGACTATTGCCTGGGCAGACGGCGACTTTGATGCCGAAGAACAAAAAATAATTGCCTCTGTGACTCAGGATGAAGTAGCTCCCAAAATTGATTTAGGTTCTCTAGAGCAAATTTCCCCCAGAGATTTAGCAGCAGCTTTAGGCGATGACGCTGAAGTTACGGAGAATTTCTTGCGTACTGCGGTTATGGTAGCCTTGGCTGATGGCATCTATTCATACTCTGAAGATAAATTGTTGCGCCAGTTTTATCGGGCACTGGGACATGAGCCGATGGCGTTGGAGGCACTGCGACATATCCTTTACGACCATCTAGAGAGCGATTCAGCCATAAACAAAGCAGATGGGTTGCATTTTGGCCAATTGTCTGCAAAAGGGCAACTGGCATTGCTGGGGCCAGTACAGCATTGGCTAGATGGATTGCAAATTCACGATCCACGGCTGGCAAGATTCTTATGCAAAATGATTCCTCCCCAGTGCCCGTTTGAGCGGGATATTAAGCTATTTGGTCACAAGATTGTACACATTCCGCCCCTGTGTAAGCTAAATCCTCTTTACGAGCAGTTAGTTGGTCTGCGCTTCCGGGCTTTGTCCTATCTGGCGGATGATTGTGGTGAAGATGTGTCAACTTATTGTTAATGGTGATTGGTAATTGGTGATTGCTAATTTTTCAGTGCCATTAGAAATTAGCAAATGACTTTGGACAACTATGCAATTTATCGATCGGGCAGAAATAGAAGTTGAGGCTGGCAAGGGCGGCGACGGTATCGTAGCATTTAGGCGGGAAAAGTATGTTCCCGCTGGGGGGCCAGCAGGTGGAAATGGCGGTCGCGGTGGCTCAGTTATCTTAGAAACGGTGGAAAACCTGCAAACTTTGCTGGACTTTCGGTACAATCACCGCTTTCAGGCCGGGAACGGAGAGCGTGGGGGACCAAATAATCGGACTGGGGCAGCAGGGCGCGATCGCGTAATTCAAGTTCCTGCGGGCACGATGATTTATGATGCTGATACCGATGAATTGCTGGGCGATTTAATTAAGCCAGGGCAAACCCTTTGTATCGCTAAAGGTGGTAAGGGTGGTTTGGGTAACAAATATTTCCTGAGCAATCGCAACCGAGCACCAGAATACGCCTTACCGGGGCTAGATGGGGAAAAAAGACGGCTACGTTTGGAATTAAAGCTACTGGCGGAAGTGGGAATCATTGGTCTACCTAATGCTGGTAAATCTACCCTGATTTCCGCTCTCTCAGCAGCACGGCCAAAAGTGGCAGATTATCCTTTTACAACACTGATCCCCAATCTGGGGGTTGTGCGTAAACCTAGCGGCGACGGCACTGTGTTTGCTGATATTCCAGGACTGATTTCTGGGGCCTCACAAGGTGCAGGCTTGGGTCACGATTTTTTGCGTCATATTGAGCGCACCCGCTTATTGCTACATTTAGTTGACGCCACTAGTGAAGATCCAATTGCCGCCTACGAGACGATTCAGCAGGAGTTACAGGCCTATGGACACGCGCTGGCAGATCGTCCCCAAATACTAGCGCTCAACAAGATAGACGCTGTTGATTCAGAAACTCAAGATGCCCTTGCAGCTAAGTTAGCTCAGTTGAGTCAGACAAAGGTATTTTTAATTTCAGCGGTTGCCCGTACTGGACTAGAGGCTTTATTGCAGGAAGTTTGGCAGACTCTCGACGAGTTGGCAGCGGTTAGGGAGCAATCTGATCTGATGTCCGCTGGATTTTCCCTAATAAAAGCCGATTGACCCTTCAACTATGCTCAGGGTCAACTTGTAGGGGCGGGTTTAGGCAAGATATTTGTGGTCTGCTGATTTTATCTATAAACCCCGCCCCTACGCATATTTTGGTTGCTCGACCGGACATGATGTGAGTTGGAACTCCCGGATTTATAATCGGGGGATTTGATACAAGTTGCATTCAGAAGCGTAGATTTGTTTTCATCTGCTTTTGTCCTGAAAATTACAGTTTCAACTGCGACTTGGTAAAATTCCCCTTGTCCAGAAGGCGGAAATACCGCTCGTCTCACCTAATCGCTAGTATGGACAGGATTACTACCAGTGGCAGGGGCAATGAAAGGAGCAGATGTCGGTGAAGGCGATGCGGTAAAACTGCGGCTTGCTGCTGATTGACTGAAGTATTGGTAACCGACGCGAGATATCTGGCGAATTAGCTCTTTGGCATTTGCATCATTATGGGGTCGTTTAACCATCACCGCAGCAATGTAGCGCTTGCCCATGGGCATATCAATTAAACCCACATCTCCCACAAGGGAGCCAATATCGCCCGTCTTGTGGGCAATTGTGGCACCTTTTCCCAGACCGGGCGGCAGTAGGGTGTTCGTCACCGTCCGTTGCATAATATCCAATATGCGATCGCGCGATCGCTGCGATACTAAATTACCTTGATTTACCATACCCATCACAGCTGCCAATTCTTTAGGGGTGGTGGTATTAGTGCCTTCCAAATCCGGCAGAGGGTTGTTGATTGCTGTCGCTGTCAATCCCCAAGAGCGGAACCGCTGATTCAACGCCTCCACGCCACCTAAGCGGTTGACGATCATATTAGTGGCGGTATTATCACTAATCGTAATCATCTTGGTTGCCGTCTCGAGAGCCGTGAATTGTGTCCCTGGCTTTTTGTATTGCATATCGCCGGAACCGCCACCAATCACAGACGGCTGTAGCGTTAACTGTTCATCCAGACGGATTTTTCCAGCATCCACATCCTGAAAGAAGGCAACGAGAACAGGCAGCTTAATTGTACTGGCGGCTGAAAAAGTTGACGTTGCCTCCCAATCCATGTAAGCACCTGTATCCAGATCGATAAAAAATACTCCTGCCTGCAATTGGCTATTTTTCGTCGCTAGAGCTTGCACTTGCGCTTTTAGGGAGGGGATTTCCTGAGCAATAGGCAATGAGGCAGCGTGTTTTTCTTCGACCTGACTCTGTTCTACTGGAGTGGTAGCAGTTACAGAGGCTTTCGACTCTAGGCGACTGGTTGGGTCCCAGGCAGACAAAATAGTACCTGCGATCGCACTAATTCCCACGCCCAAAAGCAGCAGGCGTGCGCCATACAAAAGCGGGGATGTGGAGGAAAGTCGCTTACGTTTAGACGTTACTAATGTACGTGTTTTAGAAGGTGAGGAAACTGCACGTTGATTGATATTCCTGACCTTAGTTGAACCCATATGTGCTGGTTTCAAACCCGCTCCTGCTGAGGGGGTGGGTTTAGTTGCCGCCAGCCGCGACAAGTTGCCAGCCTCACTACGCTTGCGGGAGCGCTGAGCCACTGGCAGGGATCTAGACGCTTGGGGCTTCTGTCGTTGCGCTGATGTTTTGGCTGTTTCCTGTCGGTGACGCTGTTTTTGGCGCTGGCGGCTCCGTCGTCGGGTTTGATGCACGTTTCCGTTGCGTGGCGACATTTTTACTATCCCACTAGGCTCTGGCACTAGTGATATTTCCAAGACATCTGACTGAGGTACAAGCTTCTGAACCACTCCTAACTCCTCGCTTTTTAGCATTCAGCTAGCTGAGTGCTATTAATTGAACTTTGGTTATTTTAGCTTTCAACGGGGAGAAGCCCCGCGCTATATGATGAGTGCCTAAATGCACAATATATGATAGCGTCGGGATGAATCCCCGACCCGGTGGATCGACACAAACGAGTGGCGTTGTGTTAAAATAAACACAATTTTCCCAGCTGTTGGCGAAGCCTGCGCGTTGGCGTTAGCCTCGCGAAGCGATAGCGCGTAAAATGCTGGTTAATAAACTGAACCTTGAAAATCTAGAATATAGGGTTCCATTCAAGAATAGACATTTTCTTGTCGTCTCCGTGAATGGGTAAAATTCTAGCGGTACAAAGGTATTGAACATACTTTCTTGTATTCGTTCCGGTGCGGTGGGGCATCCCGTATCGTTAATAAAGCTCATCGTATCCGTTGGCGAAGCCTGCGCGAAGCGCGCATAGCAGTAGCTGGAGTTGGTGAGAAGCCCACGCTGTAATCAGTTTCTGATTCAGCGCTGGGAGATGTCACTAATTGTCCTGCTGGTCTAGTTCAGGGGACACAGGCTGGGGTAAGGATTGTAACGCCCATTCCATTTGGCTGAAAATACCTCGCAACATGGCAACTTCGGCACGAGAAGCACCGGCTCGGTTAAACAAACGTCTGAGTTTCTCCATGCGGCTGGTGGCAGTGTGGGGATACAAATAACCTATTTTTAATAACACAGCTTCCATCTGCTGATAATACCCTTCTCTAACTTCTAACGGAGCAACTTCAACCTGGGAAAAGGGTTCAGGGGGGATGGGGCTGAGGAAAGATGGAGATAGTTCCTGATTGGCTCTTCCCTCTTGGCGATCGCTTATTGTCTGATAAAGCTCATAACAACAAATGGTGACTGAGTGAGCCAGATTTAAAGAAGGATACTCTGGATTACTGGGAATGCGTACAAAGCGTTGGGCATAATTTAATTCTGTATTGCTCAAACCCCGGTCTTCTGGTCCAAATATCAAGGCAGATTGTGCGGGTTCTTCAAGCAACCAGGGCAATGCTATTCTCGGATTTTCCAGCTGGGTAGCAAGCGCCCGGGAACGAGCTGTAGTGGCGATCGCGCGGGTACACCCCGTCAACGCTTCTGGCAAAGTCCCTACTACCTGTGCGTTTTCCAATATGTCCAGAGCATGAACCGCCATTTTTCGGGCGTCTTCCTCTAAGGGGTCGCACTGGGGATTCGCAAGCACCAGCTGACTTAGACCCATATTTTTCATAGATCGCGCGATCGCACCCACGTTAAGCGGCCCAGCTGGCTCCACTAGCACAATCCGCACCTTTGCTAATACTGTCTCATCCATGACTCCCGCCAGCCAGCCTTTCGTAAAATTGCATAGGAAATTCATCCTCAAAGTAACATGGGAAGCCACCGCTCCAAATCTGACCTACCCGCCAAAATTTGTCCGGTTTGTCAACGTCCCTTTACCTGGCGTAAAAAATGGGCCGATTGCTGGGATGATGTGAAATACTGTTCGGAACGCTGCCGTCGCCGCCGCTCTAACACGGGTTAGTTCAGAACCTACGCACAAAGCAGCAGGAGAAATAGTGGTATTAAAAGAAGATTTCATCCGAGCGCACCTGCCGTTGTTTTAATGGTTAAGTCCAATAGTTATTAGTTGTTAGAAGATGTCAGTCAATCAGGTACAACCTAAGCTTATTATTCACGGTGGCGCTGGTAGTTCCCTCAAAAGCAAAGAGGGGGTGGAGGCGGTGCGTAAGTCCCTATATGCAGTATTAGAGGAAGTTTATGCCCTGCTATTAGCAGGAGCAAGTTCCCAAGCAGCAGTTGTGCATGGCTGTCATTTGCTAGAAGATAATCCCCGCTTTAATGCCGGAACAGGTTCAGTGCTGCAATCTGACGGCCAAATTCGCATGAGTGCTTCCCTAATGGATGGTTCAACTCAGCAATTCAGTGGCGTGATCAATGTTTCTCGGGTGCAACATCCCATTGAGCTAGCCCAACATTTGCAGAACTTTCCCGATCGGGTGCTATCAGATCATGGGGCGGCAGAATTGTTGCGCGAATTGCAAGTTCCTGTCTACAATCCGATGATCGAAATCCGCTTGCAGGAGTGGCTCCAAGAACGTGATGAGAACTTTATTAAAGAAGCTGCTGGAGTAGTGGCTGAAAAAGAGCTGGTAGTGCCAGAAAAAGCTGGAGCCGGTACGATTGGAGTTGTGGCGCTCGATAGCCAAGGATTTTTAGCAGCAGGAACCTCAACGGGAGGCAAGGGTTTTGAGCGCATTGGTCGAGTTAGTGACTCGGCTATGCCAGCGGGAAACTATGCCACTGAGTTTGCAGGTATTAGCTGTACGGGGATTGGGGAAGACATTATTGATGAGTGTCTGGCGGCGCGGATTGTGGTGCGGGTAACAGATGGAATGTCCCTACCGCAAGCATTTGAGCGATCACTTACGGAAGCAAAAAAACACCGCCGGGATTTGGGGGCGATTGGGATTGATGCCACAGGCGCGATCGCTTGGGGGAAAACCAGTGAAGTCCTCCTCGCCGCATTCCACACCGGGGGACAAATGGGAGACACTTTAGAATGGATGGATGATGCCTTAATCGGCTTTGCTTCTTAACAGCCAATAAGAACCTATCCGAAAAGTGGTTTGAAGATATTTTTAACCACAGATAAACACAGATGAACACAGATACTAGTAAGTATTGGATCACTGAAACTTATTTTTCGGATAGGCTCTAAGTAACAATACTGCCTTGAAACTAGCACTTAGGACGGTGGGGCACACCGGAACCTACGCTGGGGGAGATTTGCTCTTCGGAGAACGATTAAAGCAATCCTGTAGTTTAACGGCGAGTCGCTGCCATCTGGGAATTACACGAGCTTTAAGCCGTGAAAGTGTCAATTGACTATACTTACCCTAGGCGATACGATATGGATACCCTGTTAGAGTCTCCACCAGCTAAAGGTCAGTATCCTACCCTTTCAGCCCCCAAGCTTCAACTCGTGGACCCTTCCCCAACCGAATCAACCCCGCAATCATCCCAGTCTAACGATCATTCTCTTGCAGCACTTTGGGCACGGAAATATTATGCCGCCGTTACGAACCCAGAGGATGCGGATCAACTAAGAAAAGCTGAAACGTTAAAGGAAGTTACTTCTAAGGAAGGTCGAGAACATACAGTTAACAAGCTGAGGCAAAAATTGACTTTGGCTAGCGCCCAAGGTTGGTCAATGACGGAAAAGATGCTCTCGGACGAAATTATACGCCACGGCATCGACCCAGACTTAATTAATCCGTTGGAGATTGCCGAAGATACTCGCCATCTATTTCAAAAAGCGCTAAACGCCTATGCTTTGCGGGCAACTCCACGCCACCTGTCAGTAGTTGTGGGGAGAGACTTTGGTTTGGTGCGGTCAAAGTACACAAAGGTAGAGCCTCGTACTATTGGCTTCGTTAGTCTACAGTTTCACAACACTGGCAAAATGTTGCTAGAGTGGCTCTCGGCAACGGAGCAGAGTTTGTGGATGCCTTACTTGAAGGTAATGGACGACCACATGTATATGCCTCTACGAGCTGCCTACGAAGCTGCGGCTAACCATAGCTATGATTCTCCAGTATTGAGAGCAGTTCAGCATCTCCTACCGATTAGTTCCAAAATTGCCTACAAGGTTGCTAACGAGATCTGTCGTCTACACCCTAACTATCGCAGCTACAACGGTCCTCTTACTCAATTAACTGTTAAAACCTCTAGCATCCGTGATGTGGAGATGTTTCAGGTTTATCTGTGTCTATGCGTGTTGGAAGACAATATGCGCTCAGTGCAGCAAGAACTCTTCCCCCTGTCGGTGATGTTATACCCTCGCCTGCAAGTAAGCTGGAAACTGGTGCAAGATATGCTACAAGCTTTGGGCTGGGCAATGCGCCTGTACCTAAGTCCTGAGGATATAGAAATATTCTTGCCTTATCTGCGTACCCTGAGTGAAATGTTTTCTAGTAAGGTGTTCCAAAACGCTTGAGGGGACTAGTGCAATGCGCCAGAAGTTTGTGACCACCATCCAAGGACAAGGGGACAAGGGGACAAGGGGGAAATTTTAGCTTGTCAGTTTTTTCTGCCAAGCTGCACTAGAGAAATTACAGGCTCAATGTTTATTGTTTGGCACAACTTTGACCCCGGCAATTAACTTCAACTAAGCGTATTGAGGCATTGGGATTATATTGCTTTGTCTCCTGGTATGAACCACTTGATGAGGGATAAATCCCCGCATATTGCTGATTGGCAGGCGCATTAGGGCGGAAGGAAATATTTACAGCTGGTTGGTTGGCAAATTTGATATATTCTCTAGACTCATTTTCGGTGTTGAAAAACAAGGTAGCATCCCCGTAGGCTGCCTCAGCTTGTTTTAGAGGTGTCCCTGGTCCGACGCCTTTATCTGTTCGATAATCGGAATTTTCAGTGACCACAGATTCGATAACTTGGGAATTCGAGAAAGTAGTCCCGGCAGGATAAAGGATATAGTATTGAACCGAACCAGATTGTTGAACTGCGATCGCATCAATGTCCACCATAAAAGGTGATTTCACCTTAAATTCAGCATTCGCTCCCAGCGCTTTTTTCAGTTGCCCAAAAGTCATCCCCAGCTTGGCTGGGCCAATCCCCTCTGCTGATATTTTCTGGTTTTGAGAGACAGGAGCCAGACTGGAAGAAGGCGAGGACTTCACAGGTTGGGGGGTTCTAGTGTTGGAAAGTGAAGTCGGGCTGGCAGAAGGCGAAGATCTCACCGACTGGGATGCTTTGAGGGTGGAAGCTGGAGACGATGTTTCTGCGCTTGACAAAGTTGTTTGTTCAGCACATCCCATCAGCGAGAACATCAAAAATAAGCAACCAGAGAGAAAAAATTTAGATTTCACCTGCGGAACCTCATTAGTTGTTAGTTGTTAGTGGGGGAATCGCACAACTTTTCGCCTCATCAATAAAGAGGATTATTTAATCAGACTTGATATCTGTAGAGATAGTTTCTAGATATATAGCAGTTGCCTTGTCTGGTGCTTGACAATCGATCTCACCCCCATGCACCCGGAACTGCTGCTCTCACTTGTAACTGCCTAAAAGCTAAAAGTAGGGGCACGGGCACTGCCGTGCCCCTACTGAAGGATTGCTAGAAATCAACTTAACTCAGACCTGGTTTTGATATCATCCACTTCAGGTATGCTAGAACCCGGAATTTCCAGAGCTAGTTGATATATTTGGCGGCGGGGTAGAGAGGTTACTTTTGCTAACTGGCGACTGGCTTGCGATCGCGATAATCCCTGAGTAAACAGCTGTTGCAACTCGCTTTTGAGAGCTTCTTCTGACACCACTGGTGCCGTTAGTTGGGCACCGGCAAGCACAAGGGTAAATTCTCCCTGAGGTTCGCGCTCTTGATAATGAGCGATCGCATCTTTAATTGTGCCTCGCCAGAACTCCTCATGCAATTTAGTTAGTTCCCGCGCCAGCACCAGCTGCCGCTCTTCTCCAATTAAAGATGCTAAGTCTTGCAAAGTTTGTCGCAGTCTGTGGGGAGATTCGTAAAAAATTACTGTCCGCGTTTCGCTGATCAGGGCTTCCAATCGATCTCGCCGCTGTTGCCCTTTCGGCGGTAGAAATCCTTCAAACACGAATTTATCGGTGGGTAGTCCAGCAGCACTTAGTGCCGTGATGCTAGCAGTGGGGCCGGGAATCGGCACCACGGGCACACCAGCATCAATGCAGGCTTTTACTAAGTGGTATCCTGGGTCAGAAATTAAGGGCATACCGGCATCTGTAACCAGAGCGATCGCATCACCTTGACTTAGTTTCTCCAACAACTCAGGAACGCGCTGCTGCTGATTGTGTTCGTGATAGCTCACTTGGGGAGTCTTAATTTGAAAATGTTGCAATAACTTCCCCGTGTGGCGCGTATCTTCAGCTGCAATAACATCCACCGTTTGCAAAATCCGCACCGCCCGAAAAGTCATATCTTCCAGGTTGCCAATCGGGGTTCCTACCAGGTAAAGCGTTCCAGTATTAGAAGTACTCTGCATTCCGATTTGCTATCAGCCGATTTATACTGCGGGTAATTGTAGGATTATGCCATATAGTAATCCTAAATCATTTGTGAACTTTATCTAGAGCTTTTTCCTTCGTGCCTTTGCGTCTTTGTGGTTCATTAGAAAAGTCTTTTTCACAAATCAAAGAGGATTGCTAGATCACGTTTGGTTGAATACTTATCTTATTCTGTTACTATTCGCTTGTGAATAACTACGCTCCCACTGACAAAACACGACTTTTAAACTAAGAAATTAAACAAACTTGATATTAGGAATATAGTTCTAATAAGGATAGTGCTTTTGGCTTAATTGCTTTTCCGATCTGAAACTGGATGCGACCGACAACAAGCGGGGAGGTGCAATGCCATCTCCCTGGGCATAGTCCACCCCAATATCTCTTACCTTATCTAAAATCGAGTCGTTGGCAACAAATTTGGCGATCGTTTGAAGATCCATCACATGACCAATTTGGTTAATCGCCTTCACCATTGCATAAGTAATCGAGTCATCTGCGATATCTTGAATTAACTCTCCAGTAATTTTCAAGTAATCGACAGGTAGATGCTTAAGATAAGCAAAAGATGATATGCTGCTGCCAAAATCGTCTAAAGCAAAGCGGCAGCCGAGAGCTTTAATATTTTGCAGCAGTTGAGCCACTTGGCTCATATGGCTAATGGCGACAGTTTCCGGAATCTCGAAGCATATTAGCTGCGGTGGAACTTGGAAGGTAGCGAACTGCTCGGTTAGAAATTCTGTGAAATCGTCGTCTTTAACACTAGATGCAGAGAGGTTAATTGTATATAAACCACGGCTGCGGATTTCCCGACTATGCTGGCTGAGCATAGCAAACACGGCGTGAATCACCCACCGGTCAATGGTGGGCATCAGGTTATAGCGTTCAGCTACAGGAAGAAAGGTCATTGCTGGGATTTCCTCGCCATTCTCGTCTATCAAGCGCAGGAGGATTTCGTTATATTGCTTGCTAGCCTGGGAGGAAGCCAGCGGTATGATGGGTTGGTAGTAGAGGCGGAACTGATTGTTGGCGATCGCATTCTTAATTCGCGCTACCCATTGCACTTCGCTATGCTGCTGCGCCAGTTCTTTATCCTCAGCCTGGTAGACATGGACGCAATTGCGCCCCCGGTTTTTAGAAACGTAGCAAGCTGCGTCAGCTTCATTCAAAACGCTCTCTAGACTGTAACTCTGGGCGTTAATAGCTACCAACCCGATACTGACACCAATACTAAAGGTTTTATCCTCCCACACAAACAGGAAAGTCTGGATATTCTCGTGCAGAGTGTTCGCCACTTGCAAACCCTTCTCTAAGGAGCATTGGTAGAGTAGCAAGGCAAACTCATCACCCCCTAGTCGTGCCAGAACATCTGTCTGGCGCACCCGGCTTTGCAAGAGGGTGCTGACTTGGCGTAGTAGTTCATCTCCAGCCGCATGACCGCAAGTATCATTGACAATCTTGAACCGATCCAGATCCAGATAACACAGTGTGTGCTGGTTATTTTGCACCTTGGCAGTAGAAACCGCCTCCTGCAACCGTTTTTCAAATTCGCGACGGTTGACCAAGCCCGTCAGCTTATCATGGCTAGCTTCCCATAAAAGCTGTTCATTTGTCTGAGCCAGTTCCGCAGTACGTTCTCCTACTAAGTCTTCCAGGTGTTCTTGGTACTGTTGTAGCGTTTTCAGAGCCTGCTTGCGTTCCGTGATATCCTCCACCATGCGAATGCCGAATTGCGGTTGACCATTTACATCCCGCACCAAGGAAGCCGTAACCTGGCACCAAAGCAGTTGCCCATCCTTACGGAGGTAACGCTTTTCTATCTGGTAGTAGTCGCGAGAAGAAAATATTTGCCCATCCTTGCCCAGATAACGCTTCTCCACCTGGTAGGAGTCGCCAATCTTTGTTACCGGCTTTTGGCCTATATCGCAATAGGCGGGCATATCTTTGGGATGGGCATATTCTTTAAAAGACATTCCGGGCAACTCGTTCTCGCGGTATCCCAGCATCCCCGCTAATGCTGGGTTCATTGCCAGAGTGTGCCCTTGCATATCTACGAGTTCTATCCCAATAGCTGCGCCCTCAAAAATTGATCTGAACCTCGCCTCACTATCCCGGAGTGCAGTTTCTGTACGCTGGTGCTCAATGATTTCCTCAGCCAGCTTTTGGTTGAGATCTTCAAGTTGAGTGGCACTGGGAAGTGCTAGGGCTTGAGGAATCAAGGGAAACAGTTCTGCGGCTGTGTATAAGGAAACAATTGCAGTCAATGCTTTGAGGCTACCGGATAGCCAATACGTCGGATGCCACAGCGTCCAAACTTCCATCAGATGGGTTGTGCCACAGGCAACAATAAAAGCCCCAAACATCAAGAATATGCCTTGGAAGGGCACGTCGCGACGCTTATGGACGAAGTAGACCAGCATGATTGGAATGGAATAGTAAGCCACTGCAATCAGCGAATCCGATAGGATGTGCAACCACACCAATCCAGGCTTCCACAAATAGCAGTGCCCGTGGGGGATAAATGTTCTTGCCTCAAACAGGTTACTTAATAGTTCCATCATTTATCGTTAGTTTTATTAAAAGTTGGGAAATTCTTTCTGGAAAAAGTTTTTTATTTTATAATCTCTCTTTAATGTATCCACTATCACAGTAGGACAAGATCAGACTTGTAGGACTTTACTTCAGGTACATTTTGAGGAATATAAGACTATCTGCCTTAGCGTTTCCGGCTAATCTATAACCAACACACGCATAGCGGCTTAGGTGGCGGGGAAAAGAAAAGAATTAATTTAGTATTGCCAGCCCCCGATTTTGGTGTCCTGGGGATAATTCTATTATCTAAAATCGAACGACACAGCCAAAGCTGGAGGCAACACTTTTCAAACAAGGCGAGAACTATACCCAATGGCAAAACACGGATTGTTTGTTGGCTTGATAACTTTAGATTTGCTCTACCTAGCAACAGCGCCTCCAAGCAACAACCAGAAAATAGTAGCCTCAGACTACACAGTGGCAGCGGGTGGACCGGCGACAAATGCCGCTGTAGCCTTCAGTTACTTGAGCAATCGAGCAACGCTGCTGGGCATGGTGGGCGCGCATCCGATTACCCACCTGATTAAGGCTGATTTGGAAGATTATAAAGTCGCGATCGCAGATCTTGACTCCTCACACACTCAACCCCCGCCAGTATCCTCTATCATCATTAGCAGAGCAACGGGCGATCGCGCTGTGATCTCTATCAATGCCACCAATACCCAAATAGATAGCGATCGCCTTCCTCCCGATATTTTGCAGGGAGTTGATATCGTCCTGGTTGATGGACACCAGATGGAAATTGGATATGCAACGCTAGAGCTGGCTAAAGCAAACAACATCCCAGTTGTACTAGACGGCGGCAGTTGGAAGCCCGGTTTTGAAAGATTATTACCTTTCGTCGATTACGCCATTTGTTCTGCTAACTTTTATCCCCCTAACTGCCGCCAATCACAGGAAGTCATTGCTTATCTTTCAGCCATGGGGATTCCTCACATAGCTATCAGTCACGGAGAAAAACCCATTGAATACCTCAGCACAGGTAACAGCGGCTATGTGCAAGTTCCCCAAATCAAAGCCGTTGATACTTTAGGGGCTGGTGACATTTTTCATGGTGCCTTCTGTCATTACATACTACGAGAAAACTTTATAGACGCTCTGGCATTAGCAGCAAAGATTGCCACTGGTTCCTGCCAATTTTTTGGCACGCGCCAGTGGATGCAGCACAGACTTTAATAGTTTTGAGTTTTGAGTTTTGAGTTGAATTTTTATATGTGACATCTTCCCACACCGTAATCTTTGATTCGGTGTGGGCTTCCTCAAATCACTTTGAGGCGTTCCTAGTTCCTCTCTTATACTGACAACTGAGAGCAAACAGCCGTGTAGATTATCTATTGCAGATCTTCACGGGTAGATTTTACCTTTGCTTTGGCCTTGGAAGCACTGCGCCGCAGGGCTTGCAGTCGCGTTTCGTATCTGTTCCGCTGACGCCGATTGGGAGTTTGCTCAACCAAAGTTTTCAAGGCACTACCGAGACTTTTGTAAGCGTTGGGAAGCGAGTAACCAAAGCGTTGGGCAAGTGCGATCGCTTTCTCGTCTGCTTCCGTTGCTTCCTTCAAAGTACGCTCCCCATTATTTTTTTGGTAGATGCGATAGCCTGAAAAGCCACATAGCACCAAAGCTAAGAACAGCAGCAAGATATCCTGCACCCAGAGTTCACCTACAGCCCCGCCTAAACCAATGGCAAGCGCCGCCATTTCCCAGCCTTCTCTAGGGATAGAGTCGTTTTGAATCCGGGCGACTTCGTGCCAAAACAGCAAGTTGCGCTGGTCTAGCGCTAGTTGATCCCATTTCACCAAGTCAATTTGAATCTCAACCTGGTCTTTGCCAATTTCTTCACAGCGGATTAGTTGGGGATTCACTTCCATGCTTCCCTCGACTGTTACCCAGCTTTGCAATTCTGGCGGCAACAAGCTTTTCAAACGCCGGAGTTCACTCATATCGGCTTTAGCAGAGGAGGTTATATACGATGTCATAGATCCGGCTCCAACAGGTTTTGAATAATAAACAAGTCTTGTGAGTATTGTAACGGCGACTCAAGCCGCCTGTACAACTTGATAGGAAGGAAGAATTAATATCTGGATTTATAGCTAAAACCCAGATGGGACGTACAACGTTCTAGTCTGTAGAGACGTTCCGCCGGAACGTCTCTACTTTGTGGCGGTTGTTCAAAAAGAAAGTATCAAACCAAAATTTGGTATAAGTCCCGCTCAAAAAACTCCCAGGGATATCCCCTCCTCAAGCGTTAGCTAGGGCGGGGTAATTGAGCGTATGGCGGTTGTGTGGCGTATCCAAATCAATCACTGGACCTTTGGGAACAATACGAGTCGGATTGATCTTGTCATGGCTCTTGTAGTAGTGCCGTTTGATGTGGTCAAGGTTGCAAGTTTCCTTAACCCCTGGCAGTTGGTAGAGTTCCTTAAAGTAGTTCCAGATATGGGGATAATCCCAAAGATGGCGTAAGTTGCATTTGAAGTGACCGTAGTAGACAGCATCAAAGCGCAACAAAGTTGTGAACAAACACCAGTCTGCTTCTGTAATGCGATCGCCACATAAGTATCGTTGTTGGCTTAACACCCCATCCCAGCGATCCAAAGCATTGAATAAATCTGTTACTCCTTCCTCATAGGCTGCCTGAGTAGTAGCGAATCCAGCCCGGTATACACCATTATTAATCGGTTGATAGATAGCGTCGATAGTCTGGTCAACGACTTCCCGCAAATCCTCAGGATAGAAGTTCACATCTGACTTAGCCAAAGCCTCAAACTCAGTATCGAACATCCGGATGATCTCACGGGATTCATTATTAACAATCGTCCCGGTTTCTTTATCCCAAAGCACTGGAACAGTTACCCGTCCTTCATAATGTGAATCTGCTTTAAGATAGATTTCCCAGAGGTAACGCGCACCATTAACAGTATCGGGAATACAGCCCGGTTCGTTGGAGAATTCCCAACTGTTGTCATATATCTCTGGGTGGACAACTGAAAGACCGATCGCTTCTTCTAGCCCCTTCAACTTCCGCATAATTGCGGTTCGCTGCGCCCAAGGACAAGCCCAGGAGATATAGAGATGATAGCGACCCGATTCAGCTTTAAAGCCACTAGAGCCATCAGCTGTAATTTTGTTGTGGAAAGTTGTCCCTGGTCGAATAAATTTTCCTTGCGAATCTTCTTGCTCGCGTTCAGATACCCACTTCCCATTAACGAGGAGACCTAAACCCATAACTACCTCTTTTTAGTTCCTATTTCCCATTATCCATAGGTGCAAGATATTCAGGCAAAAGTTGCGATCGCACTACAAAAGGGCGGCTAAGGTGCCAGGTAGCTAACTATTAAAAAATAATGCTGTGTCTGTGGGATAAAAAGACTGATATCTATTTTTAATTTTAGATCTGGCTTTTTAATAAATTCTGGGTCAAGATTGCCCCAAAGCGCAATCTAGTAAAAAACCGGGATTGATCGGGGAAATTTTCTCTTGTTGTTCAAGGGTTCTGAAGAGAGCATATATAGAAGGAGCGATCGCTTTTCTGTGGCTAAACTAGCCTGAAATGCGATCGCACTTCTACTTAGCTGAAAAACTCAGAACACATACCCCGCCAATGCGAACTCGCGCTCTTTATAGTTAGCGCAGTTGGCTGAGAATAGCATCGAGGTTTTTCTTGGCATCGCCAAATAGCATACGTGTGTTGTCCTTATAGAACAGGGGATTGTCTACCCCAGCGTAGCCGCTGGACATACTGCGCTTCATCACGACAGCGGTGCTAGACTTCCACACTTCAAGTACAGGCATACCAGCAATAGGGCTACCTGGATCGTCCAAAGCGCTGGGGTTGACTATGTCGTTGGCACCAATAACCAGCACCGCATCAGTTGTCGGGAAGTCCTCATTGATCTCGTCCATTTCCAGGACGATATCGTAGGGTACATTGGCCTCTGCTAAAAGTACATTCATATGTCCAGGTAGGCGACCAGCTACGGGATGGATACCAAACCGAACATGCACACCCAAATCGCGCAGGATCTTGATCACCTCTGATAGAGAGTGCTGTGCTTGAGCCACTGCCATGCCGTAGCCAGGGACGATAATTACGCTCTTAGCCTCGCGCATGATTTTGACAGTTTCTTCAATTGTCGTCGAGGTCACGTCGCCCGCAGGCTCGGCACTGGCTGAGGTTGCGGTTGCTCCCGCTTCCGCTCCAAAGCCACCCAGGATCACGCTGAGGAACGAGCGGTTCATCGCCTTACACATAATGTAGCTGAGGATAGCGCCGCTACTGCCCACAAGCGCACCTGTAATAATCAGCAGGTCATTGGACAGCATGAAGCCAGCCGCCGCTGCCGCCCATCCAGAGTAGCTGTTGAGCATGGAGATCACAACTGGCATATCAGCACCGCCGATTGCCATGACCAGATTAATGCCCAAGACTGAGGCTAGAGCTGTAACAATCAATAACGGTTGCAGCCCGCTGTACCCAGTTGCACCCAGGAACTGGAAACCAAGCCACACACAAGCGCCGACTATGCCCAGATTGATTAAGTGGCGTGCGGGCAGGAGCAGGGCTTTGCTACCAATAATCCCCCGCAGTTTTCCAAAGGCAATTATCGAGCCGGTGAAGGTAATTGCGCCGATAAATACGCCCACAAAGATCTCGACAGAGTGGATTGTGGCTTCGACACCTATTAGAGATTGATCTGGTTCGAGGTAGTTGGCAATGCCGACTAAAACAGCGGCAGCACCGACAAAGCTATGCAAAATCGCCACCAGTTCTGGCATTGAGGTCATTGCCACGCGAGCCGCTACGCTCGCGCCAATTAAGACTCCTGGAAGTACGACAGCCGCCAGCACGCCGTACTCATTTAAACTTTTGCCGAAAGTAGTTGCCGCGATCGCAATTAGCATCCCCACAATGCCGTAGATGTTACCCTTGCGTGCGGTTTCTTGATTGGATAGAGCCGCCAGACTGAGGATAAATAAGGCACTGGCTGCAATATATGCAACCGTCACTAAGCTATTGGTCATACTTGAACTCTTACTTGTGGAACATCTTGAGCATTCTTTGAGTTACCAGAAAACCACCAGAAATGTTGATGGTTCCGATCAGGATAGCGATCGCGCCGAGAATAGTAGTGGGTGAAGTTAGCGAGCTGGATATCTGGAGCATCCCGCCAATGATGATGATCCCACTAATCGCGTTAGTGACACTCATCAGGGGAGTATGCAAAGCTGGCTTCACGTTCCAAATTACTTGCCAACCGACAAAGCAGGCTAGCACAAAAACCGTAAAGTGGGACAAAAACGAGGGAGGAGCGGTGATACCTATACCGACGAGAGCTAAGCCAATAACCGCCGGCCATAGCAGATTGCCACTGTCCTTTGATTGCTTCACCACCGCCGCTGATTCAATAGCAACGGGTTTAGCTGGCTCAGGCTGCTGAGACTGCACCGGCTGAGACTGCACGGGCTGAGGCTGCACGGGTTGCGCCTGGGGTTTGGGTGGCGGCCAAGATATTTCACCTTCGTGAAGTACAAGGGCACCACGGACAACCTCATCCTCAAAATCGACCTTATAATTCTCACTCCCACCCATATCATTGAGTAGGTGGTAAAGATTGGTGCCATAAAGCTGGCTCGCTTGAGCCGCCATGCGACTAGGCAAGTCGGTTAAACCCACGATA
>JAESFH010000177.1_pt1 | contig 41498 bp, 40 predicted proteins | sample 9269381 | NCBI WGS metagenome assembly JAESFH01 (sample SAMN14504062, study PRJNA617094) | algae metagenome | isolation source: Aphanothece sp. CMT-3BRIN-NPC111 and co-occurring heterotrophs from well... | place: USA: Clark Mountains Wilderness, California | collected 2010-04-18
GCGCGACTACGAGCGGCTGCCCCAGACCCTTGCGGACCTGCACGTCGTCGCTCTCGTCTGCATCATGCTCAAACAGGCCGCTCAACTCGCGGCAGGTCCATAACAGCCTCTAGGACACCCGGGAATATTTCGGCCACAAGAGATCCATGGCGTCCGGTTGGCTCTTTAACCTCCCTTTAAGCACGCCCCCGCAGGGTGCGGCCACGCCAGCGAATGGTCATGGGGCAGCCCAAAAGCTGTCACGACCATCGCGATAATGCGCAGCGGATCGGCGCAACCTACGCCGCCGCAACGCCTGTCAGCCTGAATTGCAAGGGGGATTGCACATGAGCCAGAAGGTTTCCCAGCACGATCACGTCCGCTCGCCGCAGGCTGCCGCTCGCCGCGACCGCCACCTTGCCGAAGCGTTCAAGCCCTTGGCGCTGCCGGCGCTTGCGGCCGCGGTTCAGATGAGCAAGAGCCAGAAGAGCGCCCGGCGCCCGCCTGCGGACGACCAGGTGCCTGCGATTCTGCGCGTGGAAGCTTTCGTCGACTGATTGCGGGGCTGATCGCCACCGCCTGCGGATCGCCCGACCGCCGCTCCTGTGCGGGCGGCCCGATGAAGGCGGCGGGGAACGAACCCGTTCCCCGCCGCCGTGCCCTGAAGGGAAATAGCCTTTGCGGTGATCCGGACCTCCTCGACGAGGTCCGTCGTCCGTCAGCGCACGATCACCTTCGCGTTCGGCTGGACCCGGTTGTAGAGGTCGACCACGTCGATGTTGCGCATGCGGATGCAGCCCGAGGACACGGCCTGGCCGATCTTCTCCGGCTCGTTGGTGCCGTGGATGCGGTAGAGCGTGTCGCGGTTGCCGTCGAAGAGGTAGAGCGCCCGCGCGCCGAGCGGGTTGGCAGGGCCGCCGTTCATCGGGTGCACGTGGGGCCACCGCTGCTTCATCTCCGCCGGCGGGTTCCAGCTCGGCCATTCGGCCTTGCGGGCGATGCGGGCCGTGCCGGTCCAGCCATAAGCCTCGTCGCCCACGGCGACGCCGTAGCGGATCGCCTTGCGTTCCGGCATGACGAGGAAGAGCTGGCGCTCCTTGGTGTCGACCACCACGCTCCCGGGCTCCTCGCTCCCGCTGTAATCCACCAGATACCGCCCGGTGTTGGGGTTCTCGGGCGCGTCCGGCACGAGGGCCATCCACTCGGCATCACGGGCCGAGAGCGTCGGGTCGGGAACCGGCCTGCCGTTGCAGCCCGCAAGAAACGCGGCCAAAGCCGCGGCCGTCATCACAGTGGAAAAACGCATCAGGCAAAGCCCCATCAGCCGCTGCTCTCACAGGCAGCGTTTCGGTCGATCGGAACGCAATACTTGGGATTGAACGGTCGCCCAGCGACGCTGGATTCGCCGTGATACTGCCACGATTATGGTTAAGATTGTGTTGCACAAGCATCACATCTGCGCCTCCCCGAACGGCCGTGCAATCGCCACCGGCTCAGCCTGCTGGCGCGTGGGCCAGCCAGGAAACAGCCGATTCCGCACACCGGACCTGCTGACGGGCGCGTTCTGCGCATGGACAGGCGCGCGCCGGCTCGCGATAGTACCGCCTCAACGGGACCCCGGGCCTCATGACAACCCTGTATCTTAGCCATTCCGCCGCACTCGCGCATCAGACGCCGACCGGTCATCCGGAGCGGCCCGACCGCATCCGGGCAATCGAGCGCGCCCTGGAGGACGAGCGGTTCTCCACCCTGCTGCGCGAGCATGCGCCGATTGGCGACCTCGACCGGGTCGCGTTGGCCCATCCGGAGGAGTACGTGACAGCCATCCGCGAGGCGGCGCCTCGGGAAGGTTTGGTGCGGATCGATGCCGACACCGTGATGTCGCCCGGAACCATCGAGGCGGTGCTGCGCGGCGTTGGCGGCGCGGTTCGCGCCGTCGACGAGGTCATGAAAGGCAGCGTCGCCAACGCTTTCGTCGGCATGCGCCCGCCCGGTCACCACGCCGAGCGCGTCCAGGCCATGGGCTTCTGCTTCTTCAACAACGCTGCGGTCGCGGCCCGTCATGCGCAGGAGAAGTACGGCGCCGAGCGCGTGGCGATCATGGATTGGGACGTCCACCACGGCAACGGGACGCAGGACATCTTCTGGGACGACGCGACGGTGCTCTACGCCTCGACCCACCAGATGCCGCTCTATCCCGGCACGGGTGCGCGTTCCGAACGCGGCGACCACGACACCATCGTCAACGCGCCGCTCGCGCCGGGCGACGGCAGCGACGTGTTCCGCGAGGCCTTCGAGACGGCAATCCTACCCCGCATCGACGCCTTCAGACCGGACCTCATCATCATCTCGGCCGGCTTCGACGCCCACTGGCGCGACCCGCTCGCCAACCTGATGCTCACGGAAGCCGATTTCGGCTGGGCGACCAAGAAGCTCCTGGATCTCGCCCACCGCCATTGCGGCGGCAAGGTGGTGTCGTTGCTCGAGGGCGGCTACGACCTCGATGGTCTGGCGAAATCAGTCGCGGCGCATCTCGACGCCCTGATGGGGCGGTAGAGGCGCGGATCCGACGGGATCTGACGCGGGCATCAGCCTTCGGGCAGGCGGCCTCGCTCGGAGGAGCCCGCCATAGCGGCCGGTGGTGCGATCCGCACCAGCTCCGGATGACTCCGGATCATCTCCGATCCTGTGACCGTCCAGGCGTAGCCCCGAGGCGTCATTGGCATGAAGCCGAAGCCGCCAATCGCGAAAATCGCCCAGATTCCTGCAGCAACGATTGCTCCGCCCATAATGTCGCGTGACATGGCACGTCATCCTTCCACAGAGGAATGACTCGGAACTCGCAGGCATCCGGAGACCGGCGCCCATACCAACTGACTGAAGCTGTGATCTTAGCAGCACAAGCCACCATTGGAAACACCAAAGTATTCGTCGGTAACCGCTGAATACTGGCATGCCACGTACCGAATATTGCCGGCCTATTCCGGCTGGGCACGGTGAGTGATGGTGCTCGGATGGCAGGATGACGCGTCATCCGATGCTGGAAGGCCTTTATCCTTCCGGGCCTACGACCTCCACCTCGGCAACGATCGTGGCCCTGCGAAGCCGGCTCGCGCGTCGGGTCGCCTCCCTCCCCTAGGGGAGGGATTGAGGGTGGGGGATCGCCCGCAGGGCGAACTCTGGCCCGAGGCTCCGAAGGACGCGCTGGTGCGCGTGACTTCACGACTGCCGGCGTCGAGCAGGAACGGCCCGGAAGGGACGCGCTGGCGCGCGGTACCCCACCCCAGCCCTCCCCTGAGGGGACGGAGAAGGGCGTGACCGTGGAGACGCCGCCCTTCCACGCGCGGGTGGGGACGCGGCCCTCGCAGACCGACCGCCCTACCCCTCCACCGTCTCCTCGCCGATCAGCTCGATCCCGAAACCGCTGAGCCCCACATAAGAGCGCGTCGAGGTCGCGAGGTTGCGGATCGAGACGACGCCGAGGTCGCGCAGGATCTGGGCGCCGACGCCGATCTCGCGCCACTGCGTCGTGCGGGCGGCCTCTGAGGCCGGGAGGTCCGCGTCCGTGAAGGTGGTGGCCGGCACGCCGGCGGTCCCGTCGCGCAGGTATACGAGCACCCCCCTGCCCTCCTTGGCGATCCGCTTCATCACCGCGTCGATCCGGCTGCCGGCGAACACGTCCGCGACCACGTTGGCCCGGTGCAGGCGGACCGGCACGCCGCGCCCGTCGCCGATGCGGCCGTGGACGAGCGCCACGTGCTGGACGGGATCGAAAGGCGTCGCATAGGCGTAGCCCGTGAACTCGCCCCACTCGGTCTGGACCGGGAAGGTCGCAATGCGCTCGACCAGCTTTTCCCGTGCCTGACGGTAGGCGATGAGGTCCGCGACCGAGATCCGGCGCAGGCCGTGCTTTTCTGCGAAAGCCTGGATCTGCTCGCCTTTCATCACGGTGCCATCGTCGTTGGCGAGTTCGCAGATCACGCCGACAGGCGGCAGGCCCGCGAGCCGGCAGAGGTCCACCGCGGCCTCCGTGTGGCCGGACCGCATGAGCACGCCACCGTCCTTGGCGATGAGCGGGAAGATGTGGCCCGGCCGCACGAAATCGCCCGCTCCCATGTTGTTGTTGGCGAGCGCCCGCACGGTGTTGCAGCGCTGCTCGGCGGATATCCCGGTCGTGAGCCCGTGGCGCACGTCGACCGAGACCGTGAAGGCGGTGCCGAGCGGCGCGTCGTTGGCGGCCACCATCGGGTCGAGGCGGAGGCGCCGGGCCTCCGCGACGGTGAGCGGCGCGCAGACGATCCCGCAGGTGTTGCGGATGATAAAGGCCATCTTCTCGGGCGTGCAGAGCGAGGCCGCCACAATGAGGTCGCCCTCGTTCTCGCGGTCATCGTCGTCCGTGACGATCACGATCTCGCCGCGGGCGAATGCCTCCACGGCCTCAGGAACGGTCTGGAGCATCGGAGCCTCCTCGAGGGGCAGAAAATCATTCGGCGTGACCGCGCCCTTCGTGGCACGCGCGATGAGCTCCGCGGTATCGCGAGACATCCAGGCATGGTCGCTGTTGCACAGCTGTGTGACCGCACCCGGGGTGACCCCGATGCGGCGGGCGAACTCCACGCGGGAGACGCGCTTGGCCGTGAGCCATTCCGCGAGCTTCATGGCTTCAGCTTAGTCGAGCAGCGATTTTAGTAAAACTAAAATCTCAACCGACGTTGGCGGCGCAGGCTTGAGCGAGACTCAATCGCGGAAGGGCCAGTCCGGGCTGGTCCCCACCTGCCCTCGATGGCGCAGGAACTGGTCGGCAAGGACGCAGGCCACCATGGCCTCCCCCACCGGTACGGCGCGGATGCCGACGCAGGGGTCGTGACGGCCCTTGGTCAGGACGTCGGCTTCCTGGCCCTGGCGCGTTACCGTCGAACGAGGGGTCAGAATCGAGGAGGTGGGCTTCACGGCAAAGCGCACCACGAGAGGCTGACCCGTCGAGATGCCTCCGAGCACCCCGCCCGCATGGTTCGACAGGAAGCTCGGTTCGCCGGCGTTCCCGGGGCGCATCTCGTCGGCGTTGTCCTCACCCCGCAGGGCCGCCGCCGCGAAGCCGTCGCCGATCTCGACGCCCTTCACGGCGTTGATCGACATGAGAGCGCCGGCGAGTTCGGCATCGAGCTTGCCGTAGATCGGGGCGCCGAGGCCGGGCGGCACGCCTTCGGCCACGACCTCCAGCACCGCCCCGATGGAGGAGCCCTCCTTCCGGATGCCGTCGAGATAGGTTTCGTAGAGGGCGGCGGCCTGCGGGTCCGGGCAGAAGAAGGGGTTGTTGCCGACCTCGTTCCAGTCCCAGCGCGACCTGTCGATCGCGTGCGGGCCGATCTGCACCAGGGCGCCCCGGATCGTGACGCCGGGAATGACCTTCCGGGCGATCGCGCCCGCCGCGACCCGCGCCGCCGTCTCCCGCGCCGAGGAGCGTCCGCCGCCACGGTAGTCGCGCAGCCCGTATTTGCGGTCGTAAGCATAGTCGGCATGGCCCGGCCGGTACTTGTCCCGGATGTCCGAATAGTCCTTCGAGCGCTGATCCACATTCTCGATGAGGAGCGCAATCGGAGTCCCGGTCGTGACCTGGCGCCCCGTGCGGTCGTCCGCGAAGACGCCGGAGAGAATCCGGACCTCGTCAGGCTCGCGCCGCTGCGTCGTGAAGCGGGATTGCCCCGGCCGGCGCCGGTCGAGTTCGGCCTGGATCTCGGCGGCCTCCAGCGGGATCCCGGGCGGGCAGCCGTCGACCACGCAGCCGAGCGCGGGTCCGTGGCTCTCGCCGAAAGTGGTGACGCGGAAAAGATGACCGAACGTGTTGTGGGACATGGGACGCGCAGACCTCGCGCGTGTCCTTACGGGGCCGCGCCGGACAGGTCAAACCCGCACGACACCGGCTCCGATTGCCCGATAGGGACGACTCAGGCGTCCTACTCGACCGTGATGGAATAGGTGGTCGACCTCATGACCGGTGCGCTGACCTCGTTGCTGGCGAACGGAAACTCGACAACGAACCGATCGCTGCCCTTGAACCCCTTGGCGGGCGTGTAGAAGATCGCGGGGCCGGACCATTGACGCCCTTCGCACATATGCGGCTTGCTGAGGGTGATCCGATGCATCTCGATTTCCGCGCGGCCGTTCTTCGGCATCGCCCCAAGTTTGGCATCAGGAATAGCGGCCTGCTCGCAGGTTCCTTCCCAATGCGACAACAGGATGCCGACTGCTGTCCGGCTATTCGCCTTCACGGTCCTCTCAACCACCTCCTGTGCGGATAAGCCACCGAGTGGTACCGCAAGCGCCACGGTGACAAGAAACAGCCGACGCGCCATGTGCATCCTCTCCCTATAACCACAGGTTGAGTGAACACGCGCGTCAGCGCCGATCAATCTGCGCAGTTCTCTCCTTCACAGGTTTTTTGCCCGGCGCCTTTCACCCTTGCGGGGCTACCCCACGAGCATGCGGGTTTCGCAAAGCGAGCGGTGGAATGTGGGGAAATCGGACGAGCTCTGAGTTTGGAACTCCCCATCAGGGGCGCTCCGCTACCGGCGTGCTCCTCGCGATTCGCCTGTCTCCTGCGCTCCCCATGCAGGTAGGATCGCCGGAGAGTCACACCCAGCGATAGCTCCGGCCCTCGATGACGAGCACCTTCCCCTGCCAGATGTCGATGCGGGGGGCGTCGCGGCGGGAAACGCCGCAGAGATTGGCCAGAAAGGCGCGGGCGACGCCGCCATGGGCGACGATCGCGGTGTCCCGGGTCAGATCGGCGATGAAGGGGCGGACGCGCTCGGCCAGAATCGCGTAGCTCTCGCCCTCCGGCGGCACGAAGCCCCACTTGTCCTGCTCGCGGGCGCGGGCGGCATCCGGGAACGCCTTGCGAACCTCCTTCCAGGTCAACCCCTCCCACGCCCCGAAGGTGATCTCCCGCAGGCGTTCGTCGAGGCGGTAGGCGGTCGGGTGCAGGCCCATGGCGTGACGCATGATCTCCATCGTCTCGCGCGTCCGGCTCAAGGGGCTCGCGACGAAATCGAGGTCCTCGGGCCGGGGCACCAGCGCCTGCAGCCGGCGGCCGGCCTCCTCGGCCTGCACGCGGCCGAGATCGTTCAGGGGGATATCCCGCTGCCCCTGGAGGCGGCCCTCGAGATTCCAGTCGGTCTCACCGTGGCGGATGAAGTAGAGGCGCATGGGAAAGGCCGCCGGCCGCAGCCCGAAACTCAGCATGCGGCCCGGGAGACGGCGCGGCTCACGAGCCCGCTTTCTCGAGCTTCTCCAGAGACATGTCGGGAGCCTCCGGGTTCTTCATGCCGACCACGTGGTAGCCTGCATCGACATGGAGGATTTCGCCGGTCATGCCGCGCGCCATGTCGGAGACGAGGTAGGCCGCCGTCTCGCCCACCTCCTCGATCGTAACCGTGCGCCGGAGGGGCGAGTTGTACTCGTTCCACTTGAGAATGTAGCGGAAGTCCCCGATTCCCGAGGCCGCGAGCGTCTTGATGGGGCCGGCCGAGATCGCGTTCACCCGGATGTTCTGCGGGCCGAGGTCCGCCGCCAGGTACCGCACGGAGGCCTCGAGCGCCGCCTTCGCGACTCCCATGACGTTGTAGTGCGGCATCCACTTCTCGGCGCCGTAATAGGTGAGCGTCAGCATCGAGCCGCCCTGCGGCATCAGCTTCTCGGCCCGCTGGGCCACGGCCGTGAAGGAGTAGCAGGAGATCAGGAGCGAGCGGGTGAAGTTCGCCTCGCTGGTCTCGACATAGCGGCCGGTGAGTTCGTCCTTGTCCGAGAACGCGATGCAGTGGACCACGAAGTCGAGCCCGCCCCACTGGCTCCTCACCTCTTCGAAGACAGCGTCGATCGAGGCCGCGTCCGTGACGTCGCAATGGCCGACCACGATGCCGCCAAGCTCCTTGGCGAGCGGCTCGACGCGCTTCCTCAGGGCATCGCCCTGATAGGTGAAGGCAAGCTCGGCCCCATGCCGGCGGGCGGCCTGCGCGATGCCCCAGGCGATCGAGCGGTTGTTCGCAACGCCCATCACCAAGCCGCGCTTGCCCGCCAGGATGCCCGGCGCCGTCGTCTCAGCCATAATTCACCCGATCTTGCTGGAGGAGCGGAAGGATCGGGGCTTCTTAACCGACGGATCCGCCGCGGGGAAGAGCGGGAATCGGCTCCCTCCCCCGCGAGGACCGGGATGTCCCGCCCGTCGACGGCTAGGCGGACCTGTTACGCGACCTTTGCGGAGCGGCGCTTGCGCGCGTACTCGATCAGGGCCTCGTCGATCTCGCCCGGGAGCTTGATCTCCGTGGTGACGAGGAGTTCGCCCGGACCGCTCTTGCCCGGCAATCCTTTGCCGCGAAGGCGGAAGGTGCGGCCGGAACTCGTGCCGGGCGGGATGCCCATCTCGACCGTGCCGGTAAGCGTCGGCACGCGGATCTTGGCGCCGAGGATCGCATCCTCGAGCTCCACGGGGAGTCGCAAGCGAAGGTTCGAGCCCTCGACCGTGAAGCGCTCGTGCGGCGCGATCCGGATGGTGAGGAGGACGTCGCCGGGCTCGCCGCCAAGGCCAGCCTCGCCGAGCCCCCGCAGACGGATCACCTGCCCGTCCGAGACCCCCTTCGGGATCACCACGTCGACGTCGCGGCCGGTCGGGAGCGCCACGCGCTTCTTGGCCTCGCCGGCGATCTCCTCGAGCGTCACCGTCAGGGTGGCGGAGACATCCTCCCCCTTGGCGGCGCCGCGGCTCTGCCGCCGCCCGGCGCCGGCCTGGCGGAAGGCCTCGCCGAACAGATGCGAAAAGATGTCGTCGTTGCCGCCGGCGCCGCGCCGGCCCTGGAACCCGCCGCCGCTGGCACCGAACCCGAAGGGAAAGCCCTCGAAGCCCTCTTGGCGGCCGCCCGCACCACCTCCACCGAAGCCGGTGAAGCGGGGCTTGCCTTCGCCGTCGATCTCGCCGCGGTCGAACTGGGCCCGCTTCTCCTTGTCGCCCAGGATCTCGTAGGCCTGGTTCACCTCGGCAAACTTGTCCTTCAGCTTGGGATCATTGGCGTTGCTGTCGGGATGATAGGTCTTGGCGAGCTTGCGGAACGCCTTCTTGATCTCCGCCTCGCTCGCCGACCGCGATACGCCGAGAATGTCATAGGGGTTGCGCATGATGAATTCCGTCTCGCCGCTGGATGGGGCGGAAATTCCGCCTGCAGTCTCTTCGCTCGCGATATGGGAGGAGTGTTGCCCGTTTGCAACGGGCTGATCCGTGCCTGGGCGCGAAGGCTCGGCAGTCAGGATAGATCACATTCCGGGCGGAGCGCAGCAGCAGGGATGACGCAGACGGAATGCAATCGCCCCCGCAAAGGCGATCCTGGCCTCAGGCCCGCTTGAACGGTCGTACGTCCCTGACGGCCCATTCACCGCCGGAGGGGCGGCAGGCTGTGCCCTGCAGAACGGATTCGGCGGTCTGGCCGGTCACGGTGGCGAGGAAGGCGCGGCAGATCTCGTCGCTTTTGACGAACGGCTGTCCGACCGGCGTGAAGGTGCCCCGCAAGGTGGTGTCGGGATTGTCCCACGAAACCTTGGAGCCCGAGCCCTGCGGGTCGAGAGCGACGCTCAGCGCACCCTTGGCACGGCGCCAATCCTCCTCACCGAGGTCCGCCGAGAGGGGCGAGACCGTACGAGGTGCGACGGAATGAGTCGTCTCGTCTGCCGCCAGGGAGGACATCGGCACGGCAAGGCTGCACGCGCCGTTGGCTAGCCCCACGAGCACAGCCGCAACGAGCCCCACGACCGGCACGCGCCGCCCTTCGCCTTTGGCCATCTGTGAACTATAACGGCGGCGCGCTTCGATCATCGTCACGCGTCGATTCCCCAAAACCACGATCCCACAGGCAAGGATCAAAGCTTGAACCAGTTAACATCCGGTGACTTCACCGAGGCTGAAGAGCCCTGGGCCCTGTTCAAGTCCTGGCTTGAGGACGCTGCGCGAAGCGAACCCAACGACCCGAACGCCATGGCCCTCGCCACCGTCGATCCCGACGGGTTGCCGAACGTCCGCATGGTGCTGCTCAAGGGGTTCGATCCGTCGGGATTCGTGTTCTATACCAACACTGAATCGACCAAGGGCCGCGAGCTCCTGGCGACAGGCAAAGCCGCCCTGGTCCTGCACTGGAAGAGCCTGCGCCGGCAGGTGCGGGCGCGCGGCACAGTGTCCCTTGTCTCGGATGCGGAGGCCGATGCCTACTTCAAGACCCGGCCGCGCGACAGCCGCATCGGCGCCTGGGCGAGCCAGCAGTCGCGTCCGCTCGAGAGCCGCTTCGCGTTCGAGAAGGCCATCGCGACCACCGCCGCCAAATATGCGCTCGGCGAGGTGCCCCGCCCGCCGTATTGGACCGGCTTCCGCATCGCGCCGGTCTCGATCGAGTTCTGGCACGACCGCCCGTTCCGCCTGCATGATCGCATCAGCTTCACCCGCGAGGGCGAAGGCTGGCGAAAGACACGTCTGTATCCCTAGGCACCGCAGCGGCATGACCCCTGTCCGCCCCTGAAGCCTGCTCCTCGCGATGGTACTCATATGGCCTCCAACACTCCCCGCCGCGTGATGCTGCTGACCGGTGCCAGCCGGGGCATCGGCCATGCCACCGTGAAGCGGTTCTCCGCCGCGGGCTGGCGCGTCATCACCTGCTCACGCCATGCCTTTCCCGAGAACTGCCCCTGGGAGATGGGACCGGAGGACCACCTCCAGGTCGATCTCTCCGATGCTGCCGACACCCGGCGCGCCATCCAGGAGGTGAAAGGGAGGCTCGCGGTAGAGGGCGGATGCCTGCACGCGCTCGTCAACAATGCCGGCATCTCGCCGAAGGGGCCGGGCGGTTCGCGGCTGGCCGCCATCGAGACCCCCTACGAGACCTGGATCCACGTCTTCCACGTGAATTTCTTCGCCTCGATCATGCTGGCGCGCGGACTGGTCGACGAGCTCACGCGGGCCAAGGGCTCGGTCGTGAACGTGACCTCGATCGCGGGCTCGCGGGTCCATCCCTTCGCGGGCGCGGCCTATGCGACCTCGAAGGCGGCGCTCGCGGCCCTCACCCGCGAGATGGCTGCGGATTTCGGGCCCCTGGGCGTGCGCGTCAATGCGATCTCGCCCGGCGAGATCGACACCTCGATCCTGTCGCCCGGCACCGAACGGATCGTCGAGCAGCTCCCCATGCGCCGCCTGGGCACTCCGGACGAGGTCGCCAAGGCGATCTACTTCCTGTGTACCGATGCTTCCTCCTACGTGAACGGCGCGGAGCTGCACATCAACGGCGGCCAGCACGTCTGACACGCCACCCGGATCCCTCCCCGTGAAAGGCATGAGCCGCGAGGGCGACGAGACGAAGGCGCGATCCGGGGATCCGGACCCCGTCTCTGCCGCTCCGCGCGATGGTGCGCCATGACCACAAGTCCACCTGAGTCCCGCTCCGACGACCGCATGTACCCGCGCCGGCCGATCATCGGCGCTTCCGTCGCGGTGTTCCGGGACGATTGCGTGCTGCTGGCCACCCGCGGCAAGCCACCCTACGAGGATATCTTCTCGCTTCCCGGAGGCGGGGTCGAGGTCGGCGAGACCCTGGCGGAGGCGGCCTTGCGGGAACTCCACGAGGAGACCGGGGTTGAGGCCACGCTCATCGGCTTCGTGGCCCCTGTCGAGGTGATTGAAAGGGACCCGGACGGCCGTGTAAGGCATCACATCGTCATCGCCGCCCATGCCGCCCGCTGGGTCTCCGGCGAGCCCCAGACAGGACCCGAGGCCAAGGAGATCAGGTGGGTGCGAGAAGCCGACATCACCGGCCTGCCGACGACGCCGGGACTGGTGCCCATTCTGGTCCAGGCATTCGCGCTGGCGCGCCGGGCCGGGTGACGGCGCATGTCTAGCAGGTCCGGCGGCCGTCGGGCTCGCGCTGCAGCGGCGGGACGCGCCGGCGCGAGCCTCCTCCTCGCAGTCGCGCTGCTCCTGCCGGCCGAGCCCGCACAGGCGCAGAACTTCTTCGAGCGCCTTTTCCGTCCGACGCAGCCGCAACCGCAGCCTCAGGCCCCCGCGCCGCGGCCGCAACCCGCGCCACAGCCACAATCCCAGCCGCAAGGCCAACCGCGCCGGTCGGCGCCGACCCAGCCCGGCCAACCGGGCCAGGCAGCACAGCCCAACGCGCCGCAGCAGCCCGCCCCTCCGCCACAGCAGGAAGGCCCACCCCCGCCCTACGAGCCGGAACTCCTGCGGCTTGCCGAGATCATCGGCTCGCTCGCGTTCCTGCGCCAGCTCTGCGCGATGCCGGACGCGCCCGAATGGCCGCGTCGCATGCAGGCGCTGCTCGACGCCGAGGGCACGACGCCCGGACGGCGCGAGCGGATCGCCGGCGCCTACAACCGGGGCTTCCGGGCTTACGGCCTCACCTACCGGGTCTGCACGCCCTCGGCGACCGAGGCCACGAACCGCTACCTCAAGGAAGGCGAGCAGATCGCCCGCAATATGTCGACCCGCTACGGCGGGTGATGCGATGCCCGCGCCCGGGCGGCGTATGCGCCCACGGCAGTGCCTCCGGGCCTGAGGAACCCTCTACTGTGCGGGACGCCGCCCACAGGCACGCCTTCCGCTCGACCCAAGGGTGCATGCCGCGCGGTCAGGAGCCGACCCAGGGCAGCTTATCCACAGGCGATCGCTCGTGCCCGCCTGCGCGTTAACCCCTTCGCAAGATGAGACTAGCTCCCGGCCGGCGGCGGCTCTAGATTCACCTTGGCAACAAGACCCGGTCCGTTGGGGGCAACGACATGAACGACAACGACGCTCTGCTCAGCGATCCGGACTCCAGCGCGATCAAGCAAGCGGCGCTGAGCTATGTCACGGAGGCTTTTGCGGAAGCGGAGCTCGACGGCCTCGATTCGGACTACATGGCGCAGGCCGCCCTGTTCGCGGCCTTCCACGAGCTCGTCTCGCTCTATGGCGAGGAGCCGGTGGCGCAATACGCCGAGGGTCTGCCCGAGCGCATCCGTGGAGGCGCGTTTTCGAGCGGGCCGAAGCACTAGATCGGCCTAACCGCCCTCTCCCTCGGACCTTGAGCGCGAGCGGCGCCGCGCATATGTCACGCCCGGTACGATGAGACACCGGAGCAGCGGATGCCCACAACCCATCTTCAGGATCGCGGCGTCGTGCGGATCGCCGGCGTCGACGCCAGGACCTTCCTCGATGGGCTCCTGACCTGCGACATCGATCGCGTGACGGTCGAGACGCCGCGGCTCGGGGCGCTGCTTACGCCGCAGGGCAAGATTCTGTTCGACTTCATCGTGTTCGCGATGCCGGAGGAAGCCGGCGGCGGATACGCCCTGGACGTGCTGCGCGCGTACGCCCCCGACCTCACGCGGCGACTCGGGTTCTACAAGCTGCGCGCCAAGGTGCAGATCGAGGACCGCTCCAACACATTGGCGGTGGTGGCGGGATGGGGCGATGCCCCGCGCCCTGCCGACGAGGTCGGCGTCGTGGCCGAGGACCCGCGCCTTCCCGCCTTGGGCTGGCGCGGCATTGTCGCCGCCGAGGATGCAACGGAATTCGCGCAGACCTCGCCGGCCGAGTACCACGCCCACCGCATCGCGCAGGGCGTGCCCGAAGGCGGACGCGATTTTCTCTTCGGCGATGCCTTCCCGCACGAGGCGCTGATGGATCAGCTCCGAGGGGTCGATTTCGACAAGGGCTGCTATGTCGGCCAGGAGGTGGTGTCCCGCATGCACCACCGCGGCACCGCCCGCACCCGGATCCTGCCGGTCGTCTATCCCGAGGGATTCGTGGCCGAGCAGGGCTTGGATGTCACGGCGGGTGAAAAGACCCTGGGCAAGACGGGAACGGCAGCGGAGGGGCGCGGCCTCGTGATGGTGCGCCTCGACCGCGCCGAGGATGCCCTGAAAGCCGGGGAGCCGATCCTGGCCGGAGGGATTCCCTTGCGCTTTGAAAAGCCCGCCTGGATCACCTTCCCGGTGCCGGGCGAGTCCGCGCCGAGTTCGCTCGTTTGAGCCGACCGAACGTCATCGTCTGGACGCAGGACAGCGTTGCGGGCGTCCCCTTGCGGCGGTCGGTCGGACGGGTTGGCGCCGTCGAGGTCGGGACGGTCGAATATGACGGCAGCAACCGCTTCTGGATCTGGGCCACGCCCCTGCAGGAGGACGCCTGGGGCTACGGAGCTTCGGAAGCCGCCGCGAAGGCCGCGTTCGAGCAGTGGCTGAAGGGCTGGCTTGAGAATTTCCGCCCCTTCTTCGAAACCCCGCCGTAGCGTGCATTCGGGTGCTTCCCGTTCCCGGCGGAGACCGCTAAACCTGAGCCATATTGAGCGCCCGATGCATCATGGCCGATGGCGTCGTCGCGCGTCTCGACTTGAGCAAGAGACCCGCCCGATGACCGACGGGCTGATCCGTCATCCCGACCAGCCTGCGAGGCCCGCATCATGAGCGATGGGTTGATCTATCATTCCGATCAGAAGACGCGCTGCTGGTGGCCCGGCACGGATCCCCTCTACGTGGCCTATCACGACACCGAGTGGGGCGTTCCCGAATACGACGATCGCGCGCTGTTCGAGAAGCTGATCCTGGACGGCTTCCAGGCCGGGCTCTCCTGGATCACGATCCTGCGCAAGCGCGAGGCCTTCCGGCAGGCCTTCGCGGGCTTCGACCCGCAGGTGATCGCCCGCTTCGATGGTGCCAAGATCGAGGCTCTGATGCAGGACGCCGGCATCGTGCGCAACCGCGCCAAGTTGATGTCGGCGGTGCGGAGCGCGCAGGGCTGGATCGCGATTCAGGAGCGCCAGGGCTTCGCGCGGTTCCTATGGGACTTCGTGGACGGGCGGCCCGTGCAGAACAACCTGCGCACCCGCGCCGAGATCCGGCCGGAGACTGAGGTGTCGCGGCGCATCTCCAAGGCTCTCAAGGCCGAGGGTTTCAATTTCGTCGGCCCCACCATCGTCTATGCCTTCATGCAGGCGGTCGGGATGGTGAACGACCATCTCGTGGGCTGCTTCCGGCACGCGGAATGCGCCGCGCTCGGGCAGAGCGGGTTCCCGCGGTGAGCCCCCGCGCACGACGGACGCCCTGATGCCGAAGGCACCGCGCGCCTGGCAGCGGATGCTCTCCGGCCGCCGGCTCGACCTCCTCGACCCCTCGCCCCTCGACGTGGAGCTCGAGGACATCGCGCACGGGCTCGCCCGCGTGGCCCGCTGGAACGGGCAGACGCTGGGGCCCGAGATCTTCTCGGTCGCGCAGCACAGCCTGCTCGTCGAGGCGATTGCGGACCACCTCGAGCCCGGCATGCCCAGCTCCTGGCGCCTTGCGGTGCTCCTGCACGATGCGCCCGAATATGTCATCGGCGACATCATCTCGCCCTTCAAGGCCGTGATCGGCGACGCCTACAAGGCTGTCGAAGCGCGCCTCCTGGCTGCGATCCACATCCGCTTCGGCCTGCCCCCGACGGCGGAAGCCGCCTGCCGGCGTCTCACCAAACGCGCCGACCGGCTCGCCGCCTTCCACGAGGCGACGCGCCTCGCCGGCTTCTCGCGGGAGGAGGCGATCCGCTATTTCGGTCGCCCCGAGCCGCTGCCCGCGGGGATTGCGGACTACCTTGTCGCCTGGACCATCGCGGAGGCGCAGACCCGCTACGCCGCCCGCCTTGCCGCGGTCCACGAGGGCTGCGGCCGTTGAGCGCCCCGCCGCCGGGATCTCTCGCGAAACTGATGCATCAATCGACGACATCGCCCGGAAATACAGACACACGAGAGTCCCGCCGGATGTGAAAATGGCCTAGCCTGCGAGCAGGCCGGGGCGGGCGCCATGGATGTCGAATTTCTGCCTTTCATTCTTCTGATCCTCGCGATCCCGGTTGCGGGCGTCGCCGGCTTCTTCATGGCTCTGCACCTGCGCTCGCGGATGACGGCGCTGGAGATGCGGCTCGGCCTCCTCGAGGCGATGCTGACGCCCCTCGCCGAGGCGGCGAAGCGGGAGGCCGCCGGCAATGTGATCCGGGACGCGCAGTCCGCGCCTGCGACGCCGCTCGTTGAGGGGCAACCAGCGGCCGCTCCCCCCGTGGGCGAGACCGTCCCGCCGGTCGAAGCGGAAGCCTTCCCGGCTGCGGCGCCTGAGGAGGCACCCCCGGTCCTTCCGCCTTCGAGCGTCCCCCCAGTCCCGCCCGCCCCGTCGCGTCCTCGTAAAGCGGGGCTCGAAGAGCAGCTCGGCACCCGCTGGGCGGTCTGGGTCGGTGGGCTGGCGCTCGGGCTCGGCGGTCTGTTCCTCGTGCGCTACTCCATCCAGGAGGGACTGCTTGGCCCGGGCGCCCGGGTGATGCTCGGCATTCTCTTCGCCCTGGCGCTGCTCGCCGCGGGCGAGGTGCTGCGCCGCCGGGAGACCGCGTTCAACTTGCCGGGAGTCAAGAGCGCCCATATCCCCGGCGTGCTCACCGCCGCGGGCACTTCCACGGCCTTCGCGACGGCCTATGCCTCATATGCCCTCTACGGCATGATTCCGCCTGCCGCCGCCTTCATCCTCCTCGGGCTCATTTCGCTCGTCACGCTACTCGCCGCGACCCTGCACGGCCCGGCGCTCGGGGCGCTCGGGCTCGTGGCCGCGCTCGGCTGCCCGCTTCTGGTCGAGAGCGACGCCCCGCAGCTCTGGCCGGTCGTTCTCTATCTCGGCTTCGTGGTCGCGGCGGCCTATGGGGTCGCGCGGCTGCGGCTCTGGCGCTGGCTCGCCGTCGCGGGATCCGCCGGCGCGCTGGCCTGGACCCTCGTCCTGATGGCGGCCGACATCAATGCCGCGGCTCCCATCATGACCCATGTGCTGCTGCAATCGATCCTCGCCGGCGCGCTCCTCGTCGCGGAGCCGTACCGGCACACGCCGGACGCGGAATCCCATCCCGACCCTCTCGCCAACGGCGTGTTCCTCGCCTTCGCGCTGGTCGCGATCCTGGTCTCGACCCTGCCGGGCTCAGGCGGGTCACGGCCACTCTTCGCCGGCGCCGAGGCGCTCCTGCTGCTCGCGCTCGCCTGGCGCTTTCCGGCCTTCGCGGCCGGCGCGCCGCTCGCCGCCCTCGTGACGGTCGGCACCCAGGCACTCTGGCCCGCGCTCGTGCTCGCCGAGCCCGATCCGCCGACTCTCCTTCCCGACCCCACCACCGTGCTGCCGCGGCCCGAAGCAATCGACACCTATCTCGCCTTCGCCACGATCACGGCGCTCGCCATCGCGACAGTCAGCCTCCTGCGCCTCGCCCGCGGACGCACCCTCCCGCTTCAGACCGCCGGGTTCTTCGCGGGCGCCGCGACAATCGGGCCGCTCCTCGCGCTCGTAGTCGCCTATCTGCGCGTCACGCAGTTCGACCGCAGCCTGCCCTTCGCGCTCGCGGCCGGCCTTCTCGCCCTCGGCTTCGCGGGCGCCGCCGGCTGGTTCAGGCGGCAGGAGGGGGAGACGCTTGACGGAATCCGCCTCGGGCTCGGCGCAACCGCCGCGGCCGCAGTGAGCGCGCTCGCGCTCGGACTCACCTTCGCGCTCGATCGCGGCATGCTCACCGTCGCCTTCGCGCTCGCGGCACTCGGCACCGCCTGGGTCGCGGACCGGCTGCGGATCGGTGCCCTGCGCCCCGTTGTGGGCGCGCTCGCCCTCGTGGTTCTCGGCCGGCTGATCTGGGACCCCACCCTGGTGCGTGGGGATCTGGGCCGCACGCCGGTCTTCAACTGGCTGCTCTGGGGGTACGGCATACCGGCCCTCGCATTCTTCCTCTCCGCGCGGATGCTGGAGCGCGGCGGACGGGACGGGGTCGTGCGCCTCGTCGAGAGTCTCGCGATGGCCTGCGCGGCCTTCCTGGTGATCTTCGAGATCCGCCACGCGCTGAACGACGGCAATCCCTTGAGCCCCCGCACCAGCCATCTGGAGAGCGGTCTCCTTGCCTCCGCAGGGCTGATCTTCTCCCTGGTGCTCCTGCGGGTGAACGAGCGCCGCAACGATATCGTCGACCAGGTGGCCCTGCTGATCTTCTCCGGCGGCTCGCTCGTCACAGGCGTTCTGAGCCTCGCCCTGGCCGACAACCCGTTCCTGACCGGCGAGCGGGTGACTGGCGGCGCGGTGTTCAACTCGCTGCTGCCCGCCTATCTCCTGCCCGCGGCTCTCGCCGGGCTGCTCGCCTGGGAGGCCCGGCGCAGCCGGCCGCGCTGGTACCAGCTCCTGACGCTGGCATTGGCGGGCGGATTGCAGTTCCTCTACATGGTGCTGGAGATCCGCCGCCTGTTCCAGGGTCCCTCGATCAGCTTCTTCCGTGAGACCGGCGAGACGGAGCTCTGGACCTATTCCGCGGCGCTGCTCGCGGTCGGGATCGCGCTCCTCGCGGTCGGGCTCGTCCGCAACATCCGCCTCGCCCGGATGGTGTCGGCTGCCTACATCGTCGCGGCGGTCGGCAAGGTCTTCCTGGTCGACCTCGCTAACCTCGAGGGCGTCCTGCAGGCCTTGTCCTTCATCGGCCTCGGCCTGACGCTGGTGGGAATCGGCCTCGCCTACCAGAAGCTCCTGGCACGCCACCCCACCCTGCCCACGGATGGGCCGGAGGCGAACCCGGCTGGTTAGAGGACGGGGCGAATCGTGGTGTCGGCGCCACAGGCGCCCCCGCTCTCCACAGGCGGCTTGATCCCACGGTAACGCGGGGTTGCCAGGCTCCGGCCCCGATCGCATAAGAGGGAACAACCAACGAACGGCCCCCGATGTCCCGCACCGATGCTCCTACGCTTGCCGCTCTGCCCTTCGAAAAGGCGCTGGCCGAACTGGAGGACATCGTGCGCCGCCTCGAGCGTGGCGACGTGCCGCTCGAGGATTCGATTGCGATCTACGAGCGCGGCGAGGCCCTGAAGAAGCATTGCGAAGCCCTGCTCAAGAAGGCCGAGGCCCGCATCGAGAAGATCACCATCGGCCCGGACGGGCAGGCCAACGGCACCACGCCCCTCGACGTGGAGGCCTAGGGCCGGGCATTTGAGGAGGCGACGATGAGCTGGCACCCGGTGGACGACCCTCGGCCGGGCGATGCCTTCGCCTGCAGCGCCATCGAGACCGTCATCATCCCCCGGGCCCGCGACCTCGGCGGTTTCGAGGTGCGCCGCGCGCTCCCCTCGGCCCGGCGCCAGATGGTCGGTCCCTTCATCTTCTGGGACCAGATGGGTCCGGCCGAGTTCGTGCTGGGCGAAGGCATCGATGTCCGCCCCCATCCTCATATCGGCCTCGCGACGGTGACCTATCTCTTCGACGGCGAGATCGTGCACCGGGACAGCCTCGGCACCCTGGAGACGATCCGCCCAGGCGCCCTCAACCTCATGAGTGCCGGGCGGGGCATCGTGCATTCTGAGCGGACGGGGCCGGATGTGCGCGCCGCGGGAGCCCGGCTCTCCGGCATTCAGGCCTGGGTCGCCCTTCCCGCCAGCCACGAGGAGGGCGAGCCCGCCTTCGTGCATTATGGTGAAGATACCCTCCCCGTTCTCTCCGGTCCCGGCGTGAGCGTGCGGCTCATCGCGGGCCAAGCCTTCGGAACGCGCTCGCCGGTCGAGACGCCGATGGGGATGGTTTATGCGGACGCAACGCTGCAGGCCGGCGCCGCCCTGCCCCTGGATCCCGACTATGAGGAGCGCGGGATCTACACCGTATCGGGCGAGATCGAGATTGCAGGCGATCGCTTCGGCCCCGGCCAGCTCCTCGTCTTCCGGCCCGGCGACCGCATCACGGTCCGCGCGGCCAGCGATGCACGCCTGATGATCCTCGGCGGCGATCCCATGGACGGGCCGCGCCACATCTGGTGGAACTTCGTCAGCTCCCGCAAGGACCGCATCGACCAGGCCAAGGCCGACTGGAGCCTCGGCCGTTTCGACAGCGTGCCGGGCGAGACCGAGTTCATCCCTCTGCCGCGGCGATGAACCATTCGGGTGCAACCGAGTTCATCCCGCCGGAATGACGGCAGACTTCACCCGGTGCCGCTACGTCAGCTGCCCTCTTGTCCTGTCCTGGGTAAGGTTATCGCGCTGGATCGGCTTGAGAATTCCGAAACTTGGCCGCTAAACTTTGACCCTGGATGCATTCCAATCTATCTGTACGCCCAACGGAGCGGCACCGGCCGCGCATAAATAGAGGTTCGCTCTTGCCCCCGCAGACCCCCCTCCTCGACACGATCCGCACCCCCGAAGACCTCCGCAAAATTCCCGAGCACCGGCTGCACCAGGTTGCAGACGAGTTGCGCGCGGAGACCATCGACGCCGTATCGGTCACGGGCGGGCATCTGGGCGCGGGGCTCGGCGTGATCGAGCTCACGGTTGCCCTGCACCATGTATTCAACACCCCCGAGGATCGGGTGATCTGGGACGTGGGCCACCAAGCCTACCCCCACAAGATCCTCACGGGCCGGCGCGACCGCATCCGGACCCTTCGCCAGGGCGGGGGTCTGTCGGGCTTCACCAAGCGCTCGGAGAGCCCCTACGATCCGTTCGGGGCGGCCCATTCCTCGACCTCGATCTCGGCCGGCCTCGGCATGGCGGTAGCCCGGGACCTGTCGAAGAAGCAGAACAACGTGGTCGCGGTGATCGGCGACGGTTCCATGTCGGCCGGCATGGCCTACGAGGCCATGAACAACGCGGGTGCCATGCATTCGCGCCTGATCGTGATCCTCAACGACAACGACATGTCGATCGCCCCGCCCGTGGGCGCCATGTCGTCCTATCTCGCCCGCCTCGTCTCGGGCGGCACCTACCGGAGCCTGCGGGAGACCGCCAAGCAGCTCGGCAAGAAGCTCCCGAAGTTCATCTACGAGAAGGCCGCCCGCGCCGAGGAGTTCGCTCGGAACTTCTGGACCGGCGGCACCATGTTCGAGGAGCTGGGCTTCTATTACGTGGGCCCGATCGACGGCCATAACCTCGACCATCTCCTGCCCGTGCTCAAGAACGTGCGCGACATGGAGACGGGCCCCATCCTCGTCCATGTCGTGACCCAGAAGGGCAAGGGCTACGCGCCCGCGGAGGCCTCGGCCGACAAGTACCACGGCGTCGTGACTTTCGATGTGGTGACGGGCGCCCAGGCGAAGCCCAAGGCCAACGCGCCGGCCTATACCAAGGTGTTCGGCGAGAGCCTCATCAAGGAGGCGCGCGAGGACGACAAGATCGTCGCGATCACGGCCGCGATGCCGTCGGGCACCGGCGTCGACATGTTCTCGAAGGAGTTCCCGCGCCGGACCTTCGATGTCGGCATCGCGGAGCAGCATGCCGTCACCTTCGCGGCCGGCATGGCCACGGAGGGCTACAAGCCGTTCTGCGCCATCTACTCGACCTTCCTGCAGCGCGCCTATGACCAAGTGGTCCACGACGTGGCGCTCCAGAAGCTGCCCGTGCGGTTTGCCCTCGACCGCGCCGGGCTCGTCGGCGCCGACGGGGCGACCCACGCGGGCTCCTTCGACGTCGCGTATCTCGGCTGCCTGCCCGACATGGTCGTGATGGCGGCGGCCGACGAGGCCGAGCTCGTCCATATGGTCGCGACCGCTGCGGCTTACGACGAGGGCCCCATCGCCTTCCGCTATCCCCGCGGCGAAGGTGTCGGCGTCGAGATGCCCGAGCGGGGCGTGCCGCTCACGATCGGCAAGGGCCGGATCATGCGCGAGGGCAGCCGCGTCGCGATCCTCTCGTTCGGCACCCGTCTCGCCGAGGCGCTCAAAGCCGCCGAGGAACTCGATGTGCGGGGGCTCTCCACCACGGTCGCCGACGCTCGCTTCGCCAAACCCCTCGATGAGGAATTGGTGCTGCGGCTCGCCCGCGAGCACGAGGTCCTGATCACCATCGAGGAGGGCTCGGTCGGCGGGTTCGGCTCCTATGTCCTGCAGCTTCTCGCCGAGCGCGGCGCTCTCGACCGCGGCCTGAAGGTGCGGCCGATGGTGCTGCCGGACATCTATCTCGACCACGATAAGCCCGAGCGCATGTACGCCAAGGCCGGGCTGGACGCGGCAGGAATCGTCACCAAGGTCTTCGAGGCGCTGGGCCAGACGGCCCTCAAGGCGCGCGCCTGATTCCTGCGAACCTGATGTGAGAAAGGCCGCGGGGCTCGGGTCCAGCGGCCTTTCTGTTTTGGGCGCGTGGCTCGCGGCTGCTCAGCGGATCACCGCGCAGGCCACGCGGGCGCCCGCATTGCCGATCGGCTGGTTGAAGTGGTCGTCCTCGTTGGCGTGGATCACGAGGGCTGAGCCGTCCCCGTCCTTGAGGCCGTTCTGACCGAGCACCCGGATGGTGAGGGACGAAACCTCGACGTTCACGGACCCGTCAGCCGACGCGTAGATATTGGGCAGGTCGCCCTCGTCCGGCCCTTCGGGATTCAGGAGCCCGTGCTTCTTGACCAGGTTGTTGACGTGGCCCTTGGAGGCCTGGAACTGGCCGTGGTCGGAGCAATCGCCGACCGCGTGGAAATGCGCCCCGTGCCAGCCGGGCGTGAGGCCACCGGGATTGACCGTGATGCGCACGACCGTGGCGGCGGCGCTGCCGCGGATGACGACACGGCCGATGGGTGCGCCGGTGGGTCCGATCAGCTGCGTCTGAACGGTCTCGATACCCTCCGGAGGCGCGGCGGCCTGGGCCGGCGCCGGAGTAGCTTGTGGGGTCGCCTGCGCGAGCGCAGGGGCGTGCCGCGTGTGGGACTGAGCAAGCGCGGGCCCAGTGAACGCAAGGGCCAGCAGGGACACGAAGAATCTCATCGATCATCTCCTTGGGACGTTCTTGTTAGCTAGGCTTTGCGGCGGAATTAGCGATCGGTATCCCGGTAACACATAGGGTCGCCGCGTCTTTCCGGTCCCGGGCGCCGCAGACGCACCAATTGGTCGGTCCGGCGGTTTCCTATCGGTCCACGTCACAGAACGCCCCTTCTTGCGTTTCCCTCCGGCAGAGGCCAGGAACGCCCGATGTCCCACGCGCCCCCTTCGAGCCCGCGACAGCGCGCCGACACGCTCCTCGTGGAGCGTGGCTTCTTCGCCAGCCGCGCCCGCGCTCAGGAGGCGATCGCGGCCGGGCTCGTGAGCGCCGGCGGCGTTCCCGTGCGCAAGAGCTCGGAGATGGTCGCAGCCGATGCCGAGATCGTGGCGAGCGAGCCGCATCCCTACGTCTCGCGCGGGGGCGTGAAGCTGGCGGCCGCCCTCGATGCGTTCCGGATCGATCCGGCGGGCCGCACCTGCCTCGACATCGGCGCCTCGACGGGGGGCTTCACGGAGGTGTTGCTGGAGCGCGGCGCCGCGCGCGTCTATGCCGTCGACGTCGGGCGGGCGCAGCTTCACCCGCGCATCCTCAGCAACCGGCGCGTGGTGAGCCTCGAGAGCACCGACGCGCGGGCGCTCGACCGCACGCTTGTGCCCGACCCGATTGATCTCCTCGTCGCGGATGTCAGCTTCATTTCCCTTCGCCTCGTGCTCCCGACAGCGGTGACGCTCCTCGCGGAAGAAGCCGCGCTTGCGGTGCTCGTGAAGCCGCAATTCGAAGCCGGCCGCGCTCATGTCCATAAAGGGATCGTGCGCGACGAGGGCGAGCGCCGCCGCGTGTGCCGGGAGATGGCGGAATTCGTCGCGGCCTTGGGCTTGACGGTGGAAGACGTGATCCCCTCCCCGATCGAGGGCGGGGACGGCAACAAGGAATTCCTGCTCGGAGCGCGGCGTGGCTGAGACTCTTTCCATCGACCGTCTCGGCGCCAAGGCTGACGGAATCGCGGACGCACCGGGCGGGGCCGTCTACGTGCCGGGCACCCTGCCGGGCGAAACCGTGATCGTGGAGCGCCATGGCGCCCGGGCCGATCTCGTCTCCGTCGAGGCCGCCTCGCCCGAGCGCGAGGAGCCCTTCTGTCCGTACTTCCATGCCTGCGGCGGCTGCGCCACGCAGCACATGAGCCACGGCCTGTATCAGGCGTGGAAGCGCGACACCGTGGTCGGCGCCCTCCGCCAGGCCCGGATCGAGGCCGAGGTGGCTCCCCTGGTCGACGCTCACGGCGACGGGCGACGCCGGATCACGCTGCATGCCCGCTTCCCCAACCGGGAGGTGCATGTCGGCTACATGGCACCCCGCAGTCATCACCTCGTCGAGATCGCCTTCTGCCCCATCGCGGAGGACCGCATCCGCGAGGCGGCCCCGCAGGTCGCCAAGGCCCTGGCCGCCCGGCTCGCCCGCTCGGGCAAACCCCTCGACATCCAGGTCACGGCGTCCGTTTCCGGCCTCGACGTGGACCTGCGCGGCCACGGTCCCCTCAACGATCGCGACCGGCTCGCGCTCGTCGATCTCGCGCGTTCGCTCGGCCTCGCCCGCCTGTCCCTCCACGGCGACGTGGTCGTGGAACTGACCCCGCCCGCCCAGATCATGGGGCGGGCGGCTGTCGTGCCGCCCCCGGGTGGCTTCCTGCAGGCGACGCGGCTCGGGGAGGAGACGCTGGCCGGCCTCGTGATCGACGCCTGCGTGGGAGCGAAGCGGGTGGCGGATCTCTTTGCGGGCTGCGGACCGTTCGCCCTGCGGCTTGCCGAAAAGGCCGAGGTCCACGCGGTCGAGACCGAGCGCGCCTCGCTGGCCGCCCTCGACAAGGCCGCCCGGGCGACGCCGGGCCTGCGCCGGGTCACGGTGGAGCCGCGCGACCTGTTCAGGCGGCCGCTCCTGACGCTCGAGCTCAAACGCTTCGACGCCGTGGTGCTCGATCCGCCGCGGGCCGGCGCCGAGGCCCAGATGCGCCAGATCGCAGCCTCGGATGTTCCGGTGGTTGCCAGCGTCTCCTGCGACGCGGGCACCTTCGCGCGCGATGCCGGCATCCTGATCGCCGCGGGTTACCGCCTGGAGCGGGTCGTGCCCGTCGACCAGTTCAAGCACAGCCCCCACGTGGAGCTGGTCGGGGTGTTCCGCCGGCCGGTCGCGAAGCGCCGACGCTGAACGTTTTCAAGGACTTCCGCTGGTCTTGACACCCGAAATCCGCATTCCCACCTGAGGGAGGTGCCGGCCAGATGGCGGCACATTCCCGGTCCGGCCCTCCGGGCGGACCAGCAACCTGCATGTCGCTTAAGACGAGGATATGCCATGCGTCAGTTCGATCTTGCTCCGCTTTACCGCAACACGGTCGGTTTCGACCGCCTCTTCTCGATGCTCGACCAGCTCGTGAGCGTCGATGCGGCCCCGTCCTACCCGCCCTACAACATCGAGCGCACCGGCGAGAACGCCTACCGGATTTCCGTCGCGGTCGCCGGTTTCACCGACAACGATCTCTCGATCGAGGTGAAGGAGAACGCCCTCACGATCCGCGGTGAGAAGAAGGCTGCCGAGGACCGCAAGGCCGAAGTGCTCTACCAGGGCATCGCCGCGCGCACCTTCGAGCGCCGCTTCCAGCTCGCTGACGGCGTCCAGGTGACGGGCGCGGCTCTCGAGAACGGTCTCCTGCACGTGGACCTCGTGCGCCAGATCCCCGAGGCCAAAAAGCCCCGCCTGATCCCGATCGCTGGCCGCAGCCCTGCGCCGCAGACCATTGAGGCCGGGACCCAGCAGGCCGCGTAACGCCTCCCCTTGCGTTCCGCGGCAGGAGCCCAAACGAAAAGCGCCCCGGTTGATCCGGGGCGCTGTTTTTATGGTCTGTCCTGGTCCCTAACCGGTGCGGCCGTTCGGCGCGCCGGCCGTTGGGCCTCTTTCTCAAGGCCGATTGCGGCAGGGCTGAGGCAGCGCGACCGCCGCGGTCCGCATCCCTATTCCGCAGCCTCGCGCCGGGCGGCCGAGCGCGCCACATCGATGAAGCGGCGCACAGCGGCTTCCTCGGTCGCGAACGAGGTCACGAGCCGGATCATGACTTCGGAATCGGCGACGACCTCCCCTGCGGGCAGGCTCTTCGTGCTCCACGGATGATAGATGAAGCCGGCCTCCTTCAGCGCCTCATCCAGCGTGCGGGGCAGGATCGGGAACAGTTCGTTGGCCTGGACCGCCCACGGCAGGCGCGCGCCGGGAGTGCCTGCGAGCCCCTCGGCGAGGAGCGCGGCCATGCGGTTGGCATGGCGGGCGTTGGCGAGCCAGTGGTCGTCCGCGAGGTAGGCCTCGAACTGGGCCGACAGCACCCTCCCCTTGGAGGCGACCTGCCCTGCCCGCTTGCGGCGGTGGGCCAGGCCCTCCACCAGAGCCGGATCGAACACCACGACAGCCTCGGCCATGAGGCAGCCGTTCTTGGTGCCTCCGAACGACAGGATGTCCACGCCCGCCTTCCAGGTCATCTCGGCCGGCGTGCAGCCGAGCGTCACCAGGGCATTGGCGAAGCGCGCTCCGTCCATGTGGAGGAAAAGGCCATGCTCCCGGCACACCGCCGAGAGGCCGGCGAGCTCGTCGAGGCTGTAGACGAGTCCGCCCTCGGTCACCTGCGAGATCGAGAGCGCCTTCGGGGGCATCTGGCGGTCGGCGCGGCGCAGGCCCTTGAGATAGGTCGCAACCGTCTCGGACGTCAGCTTGGCGCCGGTGCCGGGGAGGCCGACGAGCTTGGCGCCATGCATGAAGAACTCGGGCGCTCCGCACTCGTCGTCGATCACGTGCGACTCGGCATGGCACACGGCGAGGCCGTAAGGCGGCACCGCAGCCGCGAGTGCCAGGGCATTGGCCGCCGTGCCGGTCGTCACGAGGAGCACGGTCGCCTCGCGCTCGAAGATCCTGGAGAAGGCAGCCTCCACGCGCTTCGTGATCTCATCCGCCCCGTAGGCGGGCATCGCCCCGGCATTGGCTCGCACGAGCGCTTCGAGGACGGGGGCGCTTGCTCCCACGATGTTGTCGCTGGCGAAATTCATCGACCGAGTCTCCTGTTCTGGCTCAACGGCCGTCGGCCCGAGGCCTCGCCGGCACGGTTTCGTCTTGGCGCAATTCACCCGAGGCGCATTCCCGGCTGAGCCGACCCGAGTCGTGGCCGTTGCGGCACGCATGCCTCGCCGCGCAATCATCCGCAGACCGCCTCAGCCAAGGCGCGTCTGTCAAGGACGGCGCCTGAAATGGTGCGGACTTTCGTCCCCTGAACCTGCAACACGCTATTTGTTGCGTCGGCAGCTGCCCTTCTGAAATTTTTTGGCGTGGCCGGGTGCAAAAGGGACTTGTATGCGTTCCGGATTTCTGGCAACGTCCAGCCTATTAGGACAGTGATGCTGTCCCATCTGGGCGGACTGCCATCCGCCTGTGACGCTCTGAGGATTTTCGCCATGTTGCGTCCCGCCGGGACCAAACGAGATCCGAATACCGCCGCCCGCACGACGCGGGCGGTGCGGGCGCACGCCGGCTGAGATCCAGCCGCGAGATGCCCGCGGGGTGCGGGCGCTTCCCACAAAGACGCAGGCCCGGCCTCCGAGAGACAAAAGCGAAGGAGCGGCCGGCGCTGTCATGATCCCCGGGATCCCGACAAGCCTCCGACCACCGATGCTGGCAGAGTATCCGGGCAGCCACGATGCCCAGAATTGAGGCAGGGGATCGTTGCGGCCCGACGGCCGTTCCTGATCCAGAATGTAGCGGTCGAGCGCGAAGCGAGGACGAGCCATGAGCGACGAGGCAATGACGAGCCTGGAACTCCAGACCCCGGCGCCGAAGCGGGACGCCGCCTTCGCTCCCCTGGTGGTGCGTGATCCGGGGCTCCCCGCCGCGCAGGGCGCCTATACCCCAGCAAAGGAACGGGACGCCTGCGGCGTCGGGTTCATCGCCGACATGAAGAACCGCAAGAGCCACGCGATCGTCGAGCAGGGCCTCGCGATCCTGAAGAATCTCGACCATCGCGGCGCCGTCGGCGCCGACCCCAAGATGGGTGACGGCTGCGGCATCCTGGTTCAGATCCCGCACGCCTTCTTCGCTGCCGAATGCGAGAAGGCCGGCTTCGCTCTCCCTGCGGCCGGCGAGTACGGCGTCGGCCACCTCTTCATGCCCTATGACGCCGAGGGCTTCCGCCTCGTGGAAGAGATCGTCGCCAAGGCGATCGCCGACGAGGGCCTGCAGCTCCTCGGCTGGCGCGAGGTGCCGGTCGACAACACGGACCTCGGCGAGACCGTGAAGGCCACCGAGCCGCAGCAGCGCCAGATCTTTGTCGGCAAGGGCAAGGGCATGGAGGACCAGGAGGTCTTCGAGCGCCGCCTGTTCCTCGCCCGTAAGGTCATTTCGAACGCCGTCTACGACATGAAGGACCCGCGCACCGCCGGCTATTACCCGGTGTGCCTGTCCTCGCGGACCATCGTCTACAAGGCCATGGTGCTCGTCACCCAGCTCGGCGACTATTACCTGGACCTGAAGGACCCGCGCTTCGAGAGCGCGATCGCGCTCGTCCACCAGCGCTTCGCGACCAACACCTTTCCGACCTGGCAGCTCGTCCACCCCTATCGGATGGTCGCCCATAACGGCGAGATCAACACGCTCCGGGGCAACGTCAACTGGATGGCGGCGCGCCAGGCCTCGGTCGATTCCGAGCTCTTCGGCAACGACATCTCCAAGATCTGGCCGATCTCCTACGAGGGCCAGTCCGACACCGCATGCTTCGACAACGCCCTCGAGTTCCTGGTCCGCGGCGGGTATCCGCTCGCGCATGCCATGATGATGCTGATCCCCGAGGCGTGGGCCGGCAACCCGCTCATGTCGCCGGAGCGGCGCGCGTTCTACGAGTATCATGCGGCTCTCATGGAGCCCTGGGACGGCCCGGCGGCGATCTGCTTCACAGACGGCCGCCAGATCGGCGCGACCCTCGACCGCAACGGCCTGCGTCCGGCGCGCTACCTCGTGACAGAGGACGGGCTCGTGGTGGTGGCCTCCGAGATGGGCGTGCTGCCGATCCCGGAGGAGAAGATCGTCGAGAAGTGGCGGCTCCAGCCCGGCAAGATGCTCCTGATCGACCTCGAGCAGGGCCGCATCATCTCGGACGACGAGATCAAGCAGCAGCTCGCGACGGCGCTCCCCTATCAGGAGTGGCTCAAGCGCACCCAGATCGTGCTCGAGGACCTGCGGCCCGTCCAGGCGCGGGAATCGCGCACGGACGTGAGCCTCCTCGATCGCCAGCAGGCCTTCGGCTACACCGCGGAGGACCTGAAGCTCCTCCTGCATCCCATGGCCGTGACCGGCCAGGAGGCGGTAGGCTCGATGGGGACCGACACGCCAATCTCGGCCCTCTCGGATCGGCCGAAGCTGCTCTACACCTACTTCAAGCAGAACTTCGCGCAGGTCACGAACCCGCCGATCGATCCGATCCGCGAGGAGCTCGTCATGAGCCTCGTGTCCTTTATCGGGCCGCGGCCGAACATCCTCGACCTGGAGGGCACCTCGCGCCGGAAGCGTCTGGAGGTGCGCCAGCCGATCCTCACCAACGAGGATCTGGAGAAGATCCGCTGCATCGGCCATTTCGAGGACCGGTTCGACACCAAGACCCTGGACATCACCTACCCGTCCGAACTCGGCGCGGCGGCGCTCGACGGCGCGCTCGACCGGCTCTGCGACCGGGCGGAGGCCGCGGTCCACGGCGGCTACAACATCATCATCCTGTCCGACCGCATGGTGGGCCCGGACCGTATCCCGATCCCCGCGCTGCTGGCGACCGCGGCCGTGCACAACTACCTGATCCGCAAGGGCCTTCGCACCTCGGTCGGGCTCGTGGTCGAGTCGGGCGAGCCGCGCGAGATCCATCATTTCGCGTGTCTGGCCGGCTACGGCGCGGAAGCCATCAACCCGTATCTCGCCTTCGAGACGATCGAGGCCATGCACGAGGCGGGCGAGCTGCCCGCCGAGGTCTCGGTCGACGAGGCCGTGAAGCGCTATATCAAGTCGATCGGCAAGGGCATCCTCAAGGTGATGTCCAAGATGGGCATCTCGACCTACCAGTCCTATTGCGGCGCCCAGATCTTCGACGCCGTCGGCCTGCGCTCGGACTTCGTCAACCGGGACTTCTTCGGCACGGCGACCACGATCGAGGGCATCGGCATGGCCGAGGTCGCCGAGGAGAACGTGCGCCGGCACCGCGACGCCTTCGGGGATTCCCCGATCTATCGCGACGCGCTCGATGTCGGCGGCGAATACGCGTACCGCCTGCGCGGCGAGGAGCATGCCTGGAATCCCGACACGGTCGCGACCCTGCAGCACGCGGTGCGCCTCAACGCGCAGGACCGCTACCGCGACTATGCGCGCCTCGTGAACGAGCAGGAGAGCCATCTCAAGACGATCCGCGGCCTCTTCCGCATCAAGACCGCGGAGGAGCTCGGACGCGCGCCGGTCGCGATCGAGGAGGTTGAGCCTGCCTCGTCCATCGTGAAGCGCTTCGTCACGGGCGCCATGTCCTTCGGCTCGATCTCCAAGGAGGCGCACGAGACGCTCGCGATCGCCATGAACACCATGGGGGCAAAGTCCAATACCGGCGAGGGCGGCGAGGAGCCGGAGCGCTACCGGCCGTTGCCCGACGGACGCTCCCGGCGCTCGGCCATCAAGCAGGTGGCCTCGGGCCGGTTCGGCGTGACGACCGAGTATCTCGTGAATTCCGACGTGATGCAGATCAAGGTCGCCCAGGGCGCCAAGCCCGGCGAGGGCGGCCAGCTCCCGGGCCACAAGGTCGACGCCAAGATCGCCCGCGTGCGCCACTCCACCCCCGGCGTCGGCCTCATCTCGCCGCCGCCGCACCACGATATCTACTCGATCGAGGATCTCGCCCAGCTGATCTTCGACCTCAAGAACGTGAACCCGGCCGCGGACGTGTCGGTAAAGCTCGTCTCGGAGGTCGGCGTCGGCACCGTGGCGGCCGGCGTCGCCAAGGCGCGCGCCGACCACATTACGGTGTCGGGCTTCGAGGGCGGCACGGGCGCCTCGCCCCTCACCTCGATCAAGCATGCGGGCAGCCCCTGGGAGATCGGCCTCGCCGAGACCCAGCAGACCCTCGTGATGAACCGCCTGCGCGGCCGCGTGGCGCTCCAGGCCGATGGCGGCCTTCGCACCGGGCGGGACGTGGTGATCGCGGCGCTGCTCGGGGCCGACGAGTTCGGCTTCTCGACTGCGCCCCTGATCGCGGCCGGCTGCATCATGATGCGCAAGTGCCACCTCAACACCTGCCCGGTCGGGGTCGCGACCCAGGACCCGGTGCTGCGCAAGCGCTTCAAGGGTCTGCCTGAGCACGTCATCAACTACTTCTTCTTCGTCGCCGAAGAGGTGCGCGAGCTGATGGCCGCCATGGGCTTCCGGACCTTCGAGGAGCTGATCGGCCAATCGGACGTGCTCGACCGCGAGGCCGCCATCGACCACTGGAAGGCCAAAGGCCTCGACTTCACGAAGCTCTTCCACAAGCCGGAGGTCGGCCCCGAGGTCGCGATCCGGCACGTGGAGCGCCAGGTCCATCCGATCGCGAAGGTGCTCGACCGCCAGCTGATCGCCGAGGCCGAGGCGGCCCTGGAGCGCACGGAGCCCGTGACGATCGAAGCGGCGGTCAAGAACTCCGACCGCGCGGTCGGCGCCATGCTCTCGGGCGAGGTCGCCAAGCGCTACGGCCACGACGGCCTGCCCGACGACACCATCACGGTGAAGCTCTCCGGCATCGCGGGGCAGAGCTTCGGTGCCTGGCTGGCCTCGGGCGTCACCATGGTGCTCGACGGCGTCGCCAACGACTATGTCGGCAAGGGCCTCTCGGGCGGCAAGCTCGTGATCCGCCCCCCGGAGACCTCCAAGGCTGCGCCGGAGCGGTCGATCGTGGTCGGCAACACGGTGCTCTACGGGGCGATCGCGGGCGAGTGCTACTTCCGCGGTGTTGCGGGCGAGCGCTTCGCGGTCCGGAACTCCGGCGCCATCGCGGTGGTCGAGGGCACGGGCGACCACGGCTGCGAATACATGACGGGCGGCGTCGTGGTGGTGATCGGCCAGACCGGCCGCAACTTCGCGGCGGGCATGTCGGGCGGCATCGCCTACGTGCTCGACGAGGACGGCACCTTCGCCAAGCGTTGCAACCTCTCGATGGTCGACCTCGAGCCGGTACCCGAGGAGGAGGATCTCATGCAGCGCCTCCACCACCACGGCGGTGATCTGGAGACCAAGGGCCGCATCGACATCCTGGCCAACATGTCCGGGCACGACGAGGAGCGGCTGATGCAGCTCCTCGCCAACCACCACTCCTACACGGGCTCGACCCGGGCCAAGGCGATCCTCGACGACTGGGCCGCCTACCGGACCCGGTTCGTCAAGGTGATGCCCGTGGAGTACCGCCGTGCGCTCCAGGAGATGGAGCGCGCGCGGTTCCAGGTGGCGGCGGAGTAGACGTCATGCGGATCACAGGCGCTGGCGGGGGAGGCTCCGTGCCGACTCTTCGTGCCTCGATGTCCGGCCACGGTGTCGAGGGAGCGTAACTTCGTGCGCATCTTCGGTGATCTGAATTCCGGCAACTGCCTCAAGGTGAAATACACGTGCGACCATCTCGGGATGCCCTACGAGTGGTCGCACGTGGACATCATGAAGGGCGAGAGCCGGACGGAGGGCTTCCTCGCGAAGAGCTCCATGGGCCAGGTCCCGGTGGTGGAGTTCGCGGATGGGCGGTGCCTCGCCCAGTCGAACGCCATCATCCGCTATCTCGCCCGCGGCAGCGCGCTTCTGCCGGAGGATCCCTTCCTCCAGGCCAAGGTCGACGAGGTGCTGTTCTGGGAGCAGTACAGCCACGAGCCCTATATCGCGACGACGCGCTACCACGTCGTCTATCTGGGTCGTTCCCTGAGCGAGCGGGAGGCCTGGCGGGTGGAGCGGGGCGAGCGGGCGCTCAACCTGATGGAGCGGATGCTGCGCGGGCACACCTTTCTCGTGGGCGACACCATGACGGTCGCGGACATCGCGCTTCTCGCCTATACGCGGCTTGCCCACGAGGGCGGCTTCGATCTTGCGTCGCGGCCCGAGGTCCAGGCCTGGATCCGGCGCTGCGAGACTATCCTCAAGCTACAGCCGCCCGCGTGACGGGCCGGGACGGAAGAGCATCATGGGCAAGGTGACAGGTTTTCTCGAATACGACCGCCAGGAGCAGAAGTATCAGCTCGCCGGCGACCGCGTGCGCCATTTCCGCGAGTTCACGCTCCCGCTCGACACGGGCGACCTGCGCAAGCAGGCGGCGCGGTGCATGGATTGCGGCATCCCCTTCTGCCACGGTCCGACAGGGTGCCCGGTCCACAACCAGATCCCGGACTGGAACGACCTCGTCTTCAACGACGACTGGGAGGAGGCGGCGCGCAACCTCCATTCCACCAACAACTTCCCCGAGTTCACCGGCCGCGTCTGCCCCGCTCCCTGCGAGGAAGCCTGCACCCTGAACCTCGAGAACCAGCCGGTCACGATCAAGACGATCGAGCAGGCGATCGCGGATCGGGCCTGGGAGATGGGCTACGTCAGGCCCGAGCCGCCCGAGGTCCTCACCGGAAAGCGCGTGGCAGTGATCGGCTCCGGCCCTGCCGGCATGGCTGCGGCGCAGCAGCTCGCCCGGGTCGGGCACGAGGTCCACGTCTACGAGCGCAGCGCCAGGCCCGGCGGCCTGCTGCGCTACGGCATCCCGGACTTCAAGATGGAGAAGCACCACATCGACCGCCGCGTGAAGCAGATGGAGGCCGAAGGGGTGGTCTTCCATTGCGGCGTGGATGTCGGGGTCACGAAGTCCTTCGCCTCGCTCCACAACGAGTTCGACGCGGTGCTCTTCGCCGGCGGCGCCGAGGACCCGCGCAACCCGAACCTGCCGGGCCAGGAGCTCCGGGGCGTGCACTACGCCATGCCGTACCTCACCCAGTCCAACAAGCGCGTCGGGCACGAGGAGGTCACGGACGAGCCCATCCTGGCCTCGGGCAAGCATGTGGTGGTGATCGGCGGCGGCGACACGGCCTCGGACTGCGTCGGCACCGCCTTCCGCCAGGGCGCCCTTGCCGTCACCCAGCTCGACATCAGGCCGAAGCCGCCCGAGCGCGAGGACAAGCTCGTGGTCTGGCCCTATTGGCCGACCAAGATGCGCACCTCCTCGAGCCAGGCCGAGGGCGCCGAGCGCGAGTTCCAGGTCGTGACGCTCTCGATCGAGGGCAAGAACGGCCGCGTGACGGGCGTGAAATGCGCCCGCGCCGACGAGCGCCGCCAGCCCGTCCCGGGCACGGAATTCATCATCAAGGCCGACCTCGTGTTCCTCGCCATCGGCTTCGCGGGCTCCGTCAAGACGGGCCTCCTGGAGGAAGCCGGCGTCGCCCTCGACCGGCGCGGCAACGTGGCGGCGGACGACCGGAGCTACCGCACCTCGAGCGAGAAGGTGTTCGTCGCGGGCGATATGCGCCGCGGGCAATCGCTCATCGTCTGGGCGATCCGCGAAGGCCGCCAGGCAGCCCGCGCCATCGACGAGCACCTCATGGGATCGACGATCCTCCCCGTCTGAGGCGGGATCCCCTCCCCCCGGCGGGGCGAGGTCACTCGGCCGCGAGCGGCGGCTTTGCGGCGGCTTCAAGCTTCAGCTCGGCGCGCGTCTTGGGCTTCGCCTTGATCTTGAGCTCGTCGAGGTCCTGCCGGTCACGGACCGCGTTGCGGAAGGCTTGGTCGCGGCCGGCGAGGTATTGCGGCGGGCAATGGATCGCGGCCGCGCCGTACCAAGCCGCCGCCTTCATGGTGAAGGACGGGTCCACGAGGTGAGGCCGCCCGAGGGCCACGAGATCGGCCCGGCCCGCCGCCAGGATCGTGTTGACCTGGTCGGCCGTGGTGATGGCGCCGACGCACATGGTGGCGACCTGCGCCTCGTTGCGGATCTGATCCGAGAACGGCGTCTGGAACATGCGCCCGTAGACCGGGCGCGCCTCTCGCACCGTCTGGCCGGTGGAGACGTCGACGAGGTCGACGCCCGCGCGAGCGAAGGCCTGCGCGACCTCGACCGCCTCCTCGCCCGTCAGGCCTCCCTCCGCCCAGTCGGTGGCGGAGATGCGCACCGACATCGGCCTGTGGGACGGCCACACCGCCCGCATCGCCTCGAACACCTCGACGGGGAAGCGCAGGCGGTTGTCGAGCGAGCCGCCGTATTCGTCCGTGCGGCGGTTGGTGAGCGGCGAGATGAAGCTCGCGAGCAGGTAGCCGTGAGCGCAGTGGAGTTCGAGCATGTCGAACCCGGCGCGCGCGCCACGCTCGACCGCCTGCACGAAATCGGCCTTGATCCGCTCCATGTCGGCGCGCGTCACCTCGCGGGGCACCGGGCTGTCCGGGAAATACGGAATGGCCGAGGCCGAGCAGACCTCCCAGGCGCCCTCCTCCAGCGGGCGGTCCATTCCCTCCCACATGAGCTTCGTGGCGCCTTTGCGTCCCGCATGGCCGAGCTGGAGGCAGAACTTCGAGCCCGAGTTGGCGTGCACGAAATCGACGATGCGGCGCCAGGCGGCCTCCTGCGCGTCGTTCCAGAGACCCGTGCATCCGGGTGTAATCCGGGCCTCCGGCGACACGCAGGTCATCTCCGTGAAGATCAGCCCCGCCCCGCCGACGGCGCGCGCCCCGTAATGGACGAGGTGCCAGTCCCCCGGCACGCCCTCGACCGCCGAATACATGTCCATGGGCGAGACCACGACCCGGTTCGGCACCACCATGTCGCGCAGGCGCAGGGGCTGGAACATCGGCACGGCAGGGCGGTCGAGGCTGACGTCGAAGCCCTGCTCGCGGACCCGCTGGGCAAAGGCCCGGTCGACCTGCGCGACGAAATCCGGCGCCCGGAGGCGCAGGTTGTCGTAGGTGATCGCCTTGGCGCGGGTCATCACCCCAAAAGCGAACTGCACCGGATCGAAGTCCCAGAACCGAGCGACATGCTCGAACCAGACGAGCGACACGTCGGCGGCATGCTGGGTCTTCTCGACCTCCTCGCGGCGGCCCCGCTCGTACCGCGCCAGCGCCCCCTCGACCGAAGGATCCTGCCGGAAGGCCTCGTAGAGGGCGATCGCGTCCTCCATGGCGAGCTTGGTTCCGGAGCCGATGGAGAAATGGGCGGTGGCCTTGGCGTCACCGATCAGCACCCGGTTGCCCATGACCCAGCGCCGGCTGCGGATCATCGGGAAGCTGCGCCAGATCGAGCGGTTGGTCAGCACCGGATGCCCGTCGAGGAACCAGCCGAAAATCCGCTCCATGAGCCGCGCGGATTCCGCCTCGCTCATCTCGGCGAGACCCGCCCGCGCGAAGGTCTCGGGATCGGTCTCGAACACCCAGGTCGAGCGCCCGGCCTCGTACTGATAGGCGTGGGCGATGAAGGGCCCCCACTCGGTGTCCTGGAAGATGAACGTGAAGGCGTCGAGCGGACGGGTGGAGCCCATCCAGGTGAACTTGTTGGGGCGCAGATCCACCTCTGGCTCGAAATGCGCCGCATGCCGCTCCCGGAAGCGGGAATTGATCCCGTCCGCGACCACGACGAGGTCGGCATCCGCGACCAGGTTCTCGTCGTCGACCTCGGCCTGGAAGACGAGGCGCACACCAAGCTCGGTGGCGCGCTCCTGCAGGATCAGCAGCAGCATCCGCCGCGAGCAGCCGCAGAAGCCGTTGCCGCCGATGCGGTGGACATGGCCCTTGAAGTGGATGGCGATATCGTCCCAGTAGGCAAATTCCTGGGTGATCCGCTGGTAGCTCGGCGGGTCGTAGCGCTCGAAATTGTCGAGGGTGGCATCGGAGAACACCACCCCGAAGCCGAACGTGTCGTCGGCCCGGTTGCGCTCGTAGACCGTGATCTCGGCAGCGGGCCGCAGCTTCTTCATCAGGATCGCGAAATAGAGGCCGGCGGGGCCGCCGCCGATGACCGCAACCTTCATGGGCTCGCTCCGACCCTGGCGCCGGCACAGGCCGGCGGAATTGATTTAAGCTTAAAACAATTCGAGGGACAAGGGACACCCTCCGCTCACGGCAGGCAACGGCTGTGCGAGCCTCCGGCCCGCCGGCGAAGCGTTCCTTTCCAGCGGCCTCCCACGGCGGCCCTGCTCGAATGGGAGCTGGATCGCGCGCGCCTATTTCCGGTCCTGCGAAGGCTTCACCTGAGGCGAGTCCGGGGGATCCATGTCAACGCGCCCGTCGCGGTCGTTCACCTTCTTCGGGCCCTGCGGCGGGTTGCGGTCGCGCGGTGCGGGCCCGGGTCCGGGCCGGGGCACCATGTCCTTGTTGGTCATGGGTTCGCTCTCGTTCGGTTGCTGGTCGTGCCTCGGCCGCAGAATGCTCCGGGCGCCGCGAGCGACGCCCCGACCAGCCTCGAGCCGATGGCGGCCGGAAAGCAACGCCGGTCTCAAGGCTCAGGTTCCTGTGCAGATCCCAGGTCGGCCGGGACCCGCCCGGGAACGCGAGAATCCGCTTCCGCAAAGGTACTTAGATGGTTGAAAAACGGCGCTTCTTGGCCGGAACCAGGCAATTGGAGCGTTGTTGTTCAAAGCATAAGGCTCATCGCCAAGGAGGCAGAAATGGCGACAGGTAACTCCACGTCGAAGCGCGGCTTCGCGTCCATGGACGCGGCGCGGCAGCGCGAGATTGCGAGCAAAGGCGGCAAGAGCGTTCCGGCTGACAAGCGCTCCTTCTCCCAGGACCGCGACCTCGCTTCCCAAGCAGGCCGCAAAGGTGGGCAGGCATCAGGGTCCACCCGCGAGTCACAGGGCTAGAACGTCTCTCTTCTCCTCCACGCGAACGGGCGGCCGGCAGGCCGCCCTTTTTGTAATGCCCTCGAAGAACCAGGCCACCTCGCTCGGGCGAACGGGGGCGGCGCCCTCCGCGGCGCCGGCTGGTGGTAGGTCAGGAGACGATCCGTTCAGCCGTCGAGATGGCGTAGGGGCGCCAGGGTGGGCCGATCGCGTTCGACCACGACTGTCATGGCGGGCTCCGGATCGTGACGGAACAGCCGGGCGTCGGGGGCATCGAGCTTCATGCCCGCGCCTTCGAGCCGGCGCGAGATGTCGAAGGCGAGCGAAATCAAAGGCTGAGGATGGGCGATATCGAGGGCCGCAGCAGCCTCGGACGCCAGGATGAAATCGTGCCAGAACGTGGCGCTCAGGAGAGAGATCAGGCGGTATTCGTCGAGGGTGCCCCGCCGCGACTGGCGGGGAGCATAGCGGATCGGCTCAGACCGCTCGCGCCTCAGCCCGAATGCGAGCAGGAGGGCATCCGATACGATGCCCTTCGCGGTGTCTCGGCCCATCGTCCGGGCGAGATGGTCTTCCAGCGTGTCGAGGGCCGCAACGTCGTAATGATCCTCGAAGTCGCCGAGGGCCCGGAAAATGTCGACGATCGGGACCATTCCGGGAGAAAACAGGACCGCAACCGAGGGGCCGCCTGACACCGCTACAAGTGACTCAACCATAACCACCTCGAAACTGCTGCCTGCCTTCGATCCTCTATTCCGTTCGCGTCATTCCCTCCGGAAGCCCATCGCCGGCCTCAATCGATCCGCCAGGAGCTGCGGGTCATGGTGCCCTGATGCGCCGGGATCACTAGATTGCGCCGCAACATGAGAGGGCAGATGACCTCATCCTGCTGCCGCGCCGCAATCATGCCGCTCAGCATCGAAGCGACCCGAGGTTCTTCGCTCGGGTGCATGCTCGATGTCAGCCGCAGGAGCTCCACCGGGAGATCCTGGCTGGAGAGAAGAGTGTCGAGTTCTTGTGTCGCCGTCATGTCGCCCTGCCGCATCGCGTCCGAGAAATCCCTGTGAATTTCTCCCCTGCGCCGTCGCGAGAACAACGTCCCGGCGGAGTCGGAGTTCCTGGTCCGGCAGCGGCGCCGACGTCGCCCGCGGGGGCTGAGGAAGGCCGCGAGGCGTGAGCCGCATGGGACGGGAGAGATAACGAGATCAGACCGGTACCCAGGCAAAGTCTCGACCAAACCAGCCGACGACGCCCGTCTGCAGATGCCCCATCGACAGCCGCCGGACCCCCGCAATGGGCGGTCCAACGTCGGCACGGCGTGCCGTCCTGCGCGCAGGCCCCGCGGATCGGCAGACTCTTGCCACCCCACAGGAACTCGACCATGGGCGCCACGTTGAGTCGCGCGGGCCACGTGGCCCCGTTCCTCATCGACGATCGGACCGAACCCATGAAGAAGCTGGAAGATCTTTTCCTTCATATGCTGAAGGACGTCTATCACGCCGAGAAGCAAGTGCTCCGCGCGCTGCCCAAGATGGCCAAGAGCACGGAGAGCGAGGAGCTCCGCCAGGCCTTCGAGACCCACCGCGAGGAGACCGTTGGCCAGATCGAGCGCCTCGAGCAGGTGTTCGAGATCGTGGGCAAGCGCCCGCGCGCCGTCCCCTGCGAGGCGATGCAGAGCCTCATCGAGGAAGGCAAGGAGGTCATGGAAGAAGCCGAGGATCCGGATGTGATGGATGCCGGCGTGCTCGCCGCCGCCCAGGCGATCGAGCACTACGAGATCGCCCGCTACGGCACCTTGAAGGCTTGGGCCCAGCAGCTCGGCCTGAACGAGGCCGTGAGCCTGCTCGACCAGACCCTCGAGGAGGAGAAGAAGACCGACAAGCTCCTGTCGCAGCTTGCGGTCGCCAATCTCAACCGCCAGGCCGCCTGACCACCGGACTGATCTGCGGAAGTCCCGATGCCCGGCCTCGCGCCGGGCATTTCCTTTGCCGGCACCGAAAAAAAACGGGAGGTCCCGGAGGACCTCCCGCGAGCTCAACAATCCTGGGCGGCCATTACGGACGGTTCGTCGACGAGCCACCCGAGGCGTTGTTGTCGCCGCTGCCGCGCCGCGAGGTCTGAAACGCCGGAGCGGACTGCAGATCGGCCTTGGTCATGCGGAGCACGAGACGATCCGGCACGCCGCCGTCGTTGTTGGCGTTGCCCTGCGCGGCGCCGCCGGCACCGGCATTGCCGGTGTTGCCGGTCGTAGCGGTCTGCCGGTTGCTGGCGCTGGCCTGCTGGTCGTTCCCTCCGGTCGAGCCCGTCGTCGCGACCGTCGAGTTCGTGTTCGCGGAACCGGCGCCGGCGCCGGTGTTGTTCGAAGTCATGGCGCCCTGGCTCGTCGACGCGGTGATCTCGAGTGCCTTGAACGGCACCGCCACGTCCTTCTCGCCGATACCAAGGAATCCGCCGACGCCGATGACGACACCCGCGACCTGACCCTGCCGGTCGAGAATGACGTCGTTCACGTCACCGATCGACTCGTTATTGGTGCTCACGACCGTCGTGCCGATGAGGCGCGAGGCCATGACCTGCTGGTTCTGCAGCTGCGCGATGAACTGGCCCTGCATGGCTCCGCCACCCTGGCCGCCGCTCGGCACGGTCGCGGCCGAGCCCGACGTCGAGGGCTGCGTGCCTGTCGATGCGGACGAACCCGTCGCCGTTGTGCCGGAGGAGCCGCCCGCAGATCCGGAACTCTGCGCTGCGGTTCCGCTCGGCGCAGTGGCGCCGCCGGGTTGGGTCGTGGAGCTGCCCGCCGCACCGGAGGACTGCGTCATCGCACCTGACGATCCGCCCGCCGACGATCCCTGCGTCGGGGCCGGCTGCATGGCCGGAGAGCCTGAGCTTGTGCTGCCGGTCCCCGATGCAGTCGGACGATCGGTCCCCGCCGAGGGGGGCTGTTGAGCCAGCGCCGGCGCTGCGACGAATGCCGTCGCTATCAGACAAGCCGCCATATGCGTCTTGAGCATGCTTTTCTCCTGCAATGGAAGGGGATCGCGTTTGCGCAAACAGCGCCTGGTAGGAACGCCGTGTTGCGAATTTCGTTCCGATTATCTTTGTTGATGAAGTAGAACCGTATATGACAAATCTAAATGCAATGAATTCGCTGCTTCGCGTCTGGTATATACCTTATGTCCGCGTATGTTTCTTCGACCGCAAAACAATCGCTACGCCGGCTGCATGGATGGAGAAGAAGAATCGTTTGGCGGGTTTGGGGAGGCTGAGGGCCGGTTTCCTGGGACGATCAACGGGAACCGACCATGCCCGCCAGGGCTGGGCTGGCCCTGGACAATGAAGCCATGCTGGTCAGGCGCGTGCGCCACCGCCGAAATTAAGGAGCGCATTCCCACCGTGCGGCGGCCGCGTAGGCGAGCGGGCTGCTCAAGGGCGAGCGGGCTGTCAGGACGCCGTGAGAGGTTGCGCCTGGGCGAGACACCGGCCGGGCACGTCTTGCCCGCCGCGTGCCAGCGGGCTCACGGCGGCCTCGCAACCGATCATCCGCGGCCTCCGCGGCCCCTGGGCCGGCCCCTCCTGCCCCTCCCGCTTCGGCGACAGCTCCCGCTGCGCCGACGGATCCGGGCTCTGCTGGACCGTGGGAGCGGATGGTGCCTCTTTGAGCGTCACCACGGGCAGGTCGGCATCCTTGGTGACCAGGGTGGTGTTGGAGAGCGGGTCGGAGCGGTAGAGAACCGTGCCGTCACGGTCGCGCAGGACCACGATGGCTTCGGACAGGCCAATGATCTCGACTGTCGAAACGGAGGACCGGACACGGGCCTCCGCGCGTCGCACGGGGAGGCGGTCGCCCTTGCCGGTCGCCGATGTCGCGACAGGCGTATGCTCCCGGGGAAGAGGAGTCCGCGGG
>JAESFH010000178.1_pt1 | contig 41256 bp, 42 predicted proteins | sample 9269381 | NCBI WGS metagenome assembly JAESFH01 (sample SAMN14504062, study PRJNA617094) | algae metagenome | isolation source: Aphanothece sp. CMT-3BRIN-NPC111 and co-occurring heterotrophs from well... | place: USA: Clark Mountains Wilderness, California | collected 2010-04-18
GCATGGGCGGCGCCATGGACCTCGTCGCCGGCGTCAAGAAGGTCGTGGTCGTGATGGAGCACGTCGCCAAGGCCAAGGACGGCAGCGAGGAGCCCAAGCTCCTGAAGACCTGCACGCTCCCGCTCACCGGCGCGGGCGTGGTCGACATGGTGATCACGGATCTCGGCGTGTTCACGATCGACAAGAAGGGCTCGGGCGGCTTGGCGCTGATCGAATTGGCCGACGGCGTCACGGTCGAGGAGATCAAGGCCAAGACCGAGGCCGAGTTCCGCATCGCGCTCGGCGAGCAATCAAACGCCACCTGAGGCTGTTGTGTAGTATTTCAGCTCTATCGGAGAGCAGGATTGATATGTAATTCCAATAGCACACTCAATGTGGGGAGAACAAGCAGGTCGAGGTGCCGGTGAAGCAGGGCACGATTGGACTGAGGGTTGTCGACATCTCGAAGCTCTATGCCCGTACCGGCATGTTCGCCTGCGGCCCGAGCTTCACGTCGACTGCAGCCTGCGAGTCCGCCATTACCTACATCGATGGCGACGAAGGCATCCTGCGATGCGAGCAGCGCTGGTGTACGACGGTCGGGCAGATGGAAGGGTGACATAAGCGTTTCGAGCTGTACAATCCAATCAGGAACTGAGGATCTTACAATCTTGAATGTCATCAGCATCTCGATAGAAACCAGAGGTATTTGATCACCTCTGTCAAGAACCCGCCGCAGATCGACGGCACAACCGGAGCTGTGATCGCTCGTAGCAAAGGGGAGGTGTGTCATGAGCTTCAACGAGGCGGCCGCCGATGCAGCGAGGGGCATCCACAAGGCGGGGCGACTGACTGTCTACGAACTGTTTGCGTCGCAGGTCGTGCGGGATCCCAATGCCATTGCCGTCGCTCACGGCAAATCAAAGCAAACCTACCGCGAACTTGACGAACGCGTCCGGCGGCTAGCTGGCGCGCTCCACGAACGAGGCGTGACTCACGGCGCGCGCGTCGCCCTGCTATCCGAAAACCGGCACGAATATATCGAGATCGAATTGGCGACTGCCTATCTCGGGGCAATCATCGCATGCCAGAACTGGCGCCTGGCCGCGGCTGAGGTACAGCACTGCGTGACGCTCGTTTCCCCGACACTGCTAATCACCTCTCGTCGCTTCGCCGGCCTTGCCGGGCAGATCGACCTGGGTGAAACCCCGATTCTCGTCATCGAGGACGAATACGACACCTTGATTGCCGAGGGCATCCCTGTTGCCCAAGCGCCAGACATCGATCCTGAGGATGGCCTGGTCATTCTCTACACGTCTGGAACAACCGGATTGCCCAAGGGTGCGCTCATCAGCCATCGGGCAGAGATCGCGCGGATGATGGTACTGCGTATGGACCTCCGAGCCACTGAGCTGGACGGCTTCATCGCTTGGGCGCCTATGTTTCACATGGGCTCAACCGACCAGCTGCTCGGAGCGCTGATGTCCGGGGCAACCGTATTTGTGGTGGACGGTTTCAACGCCCAGGAGATCGTTTCCATCATGGAGCATAACCTGCTCGGTTGGATGCTCCTGATGCCAGGCTCAATAGAACCCGTCGTTGAACTGCTCAAAACGAGCGGACGCAAACCCAAGGGGATCCGCGCCGTGGGCGCCATGGCTGACTTAGTGCCAAAGCAACTCATCGCAGAGTTGTCCGGCCTCAGCAACGCACCCTATCTCAACTCCTTCGGTTCGACCGAGACCGGTTTGGCGCCGGCATCTGCCATGCTGATCGCACCCGGCACGATCCCGGGTACCCTGTCAAAAAGGAAGAGCTCTCTGTGCGATCTGCGGCTCGTTGACCCTGACGGAAACGATGTGTCCGACGGTGAGCCCGGCGAAGCTGCCGTTCGCGGGCCTACTGTCTTCAGCGGCTACTGGAATGCCGATCAGACAAATGCACGCGACTTCAAGGACGGCTGGTTCCGGATGGGCGATCTATTTCGACGCAATCCGGATGGTAGCTATGATTTCGTTGACAGGGCAAAATACATGATCAAATCTGGTGGCGAGAACATCTACCCGGCTGAGATTGAGCGAGTCCTGCTTTCCGATCCGCGCATCAGCGACGCTCTCGTAGTTAGAAAGCGCGACGAGAAGTGGGGTGAGGTGCCTGTTGCGTTCATCTCCCGAAAGGACGAGTCACTCGGCACGGCGGACGTGGAGGCGTTGTGTCGCCGCTCACTAGCGGGCTACAAGCGTCCAAAGGAAGTATATTTTATTTCTTTTGACGAATTCCCGCGCAGTACCACGGGCAAAATCCAGCGCCACGAGATGGAAGCACGGCTCCGGGAGATGTAGACAGGCAGATGGACAGAAACGAAGTGAATTTGAGCGGTCCGCGTGGGCGGACCTGGGCACAGAGATTAGTCCAAATCGAACCCTGACAATAAGCTTCGATCGCCACGTGTCAGCGCCACAATAGAGAGAAGTTAGCGTTGACTCAAATCAACAACTTAGTGCAACCACACAGTGACAAGAACCAAAACAATTAGATAAGATATATAAAGGAGGAGATATAATCATGAAACGCCGGAAATTTTTAAAAGCCGCAACCATCGGAGCCGCAGCCTCTGTAGTCGCTGCACCGGCCATCGCCCAATCCACGCCAGAGTTGAGGTGGCGAATGCAGTCCGCCTTCCCGAAGTCTCTCGACACCATCTACGGCGCTGGCGAAGTCATCTCGAAGTATGTGTCGGAAGCCACTGACGGAAGGTTCCAGATCCAGGTCTTCGCGGCAAGTGAAATCGTCGGCACGTTCCAGATCGCTGATGCTGTTGCCATCGGCACGATCGAGATGGGCCACACCTGTTCCTTCTACCACTTCGGCAAAGATCCGACCTTCGCCATCGGCACAGCCGTGCCCTTCGGAATGAACGCCCGCCAGCAGAACGCGTGGCTCTATCATGGCGGCGGCAATGACCTGTTGAACGAGTTCTATGCCAAGCACAACCTGTACGGTATGCCTGCCGGTAACACTGGCGTGCAAATGGGCGGCTGGTTCCGCAAGGAAATCAAATCGGCCGCAGACCTGCAGGGCCTAAAGATGCGCATCACAGGTCCGGCTGGCGTCGTCATGCAGAAGCTCGGTGCTGTACAGCAGGCAATACCCGGCGGTGACATCTACCCGGCACTCGAGCGCGGGACCATTGACGCAACCGAGTGGGTTGGCCCTTACGATGACGAGAAGCTTGGCTTCTCGAAAGTTGCGCCCTACTACTATTACCCGGCGTTCTGGGAAGGCGGACCTACAGTCCACGCCTTCATCAATCAGGCGAAGTGGAAAGAGCTGCCGAAGAATTACCAGGCGATACTCTCCATGGCAACCAGCCATGCCAACAACGATATGTTGGCTAAGTACGATGCTCGTAATCCGGCCGCCCTGCGTCGCCTGGTCGGCGCGGGCACGCAGCTGCGTCCATTTTCGCAGGAGGTCTTAGAGGCAGCTTACAAGGCGACCAACGAGCTCCACGACGAGCTATCCGCCAAGAATCCGGACTTTAAGAAGATTTACGAGAGCTATAAAAATTTCCGCAGCGAAGAATACCTTTGGTTCCAGGTGGCTGAGTACGCCTACGACACTTTCATGATCCGCGCTCGCGTGCGTGGCTAGGATTCACGGTGTGATCCATACCCTCCAAGCGCTACGAGTGAGATCTTCGAAGTGGGACGACGGGGTGCTGATGGTGCTTATCTGTGACGCATGCAGTAGTCTCACTTGACCCCGCCCAAAATCCCGGTCAGGTCAGCTGGAGCAGTTGCATCTTCGGCCGGCTCCTACACGGTCGCCCGCAAAGGCGAAGCCGAAAACCGCGAAGAGGCCGCAGACACCAGCCAATCACGAATTGCCGCTGGAGAGGTCTCTTGTGTTTTAGGACTGCGCTGTCCTGTCAGCTCCAGACGTTGATGTCCCCTCCCCTATGACCCGTGAGCTCACGAACGAGCGCAGTGAGCGATTGTCGGGCCAACTCCCGCTTGGCCAACGCTGGAAGGAGCGTCGCCTTCTCCGGGTGTGCTGGGAGCAGCCCGGGCTTCGCAGGCGTCAGCGCGGGTGATGGTCACCAGCACCCAAACCAACGTGGCGGGGTTGGAACGTGAATGCGTCGCCGATCTCCTTAGCGAAAATCTAAACGAGGGCGAGGGACCGCGGCGCGTCAGCCGTCGTCACGTTGGGAAAGCGGAGATTGATCCTGCCGGATTGAGCCTGAGCTCCCGTGACCGACAGGGTCGCGGCGCCCGCCAAGAGGGTCCGTCGGGTCAAATGATGGCGCATGCTGCTTCCTCTTATGTGCCGCCTTCGAGCAGGTGCCTAAGAACCAAAGCGATGCTCGGGCATTCCCTGGCCGATGCCATGGATCGCGAAGAGACCACCGGCCAAGGGCTCAGCCGAACGCTGGTCCGACGTGAGAAACTTTGTTGCCGACGTGATGTAGAGCGTCCGGAAGTCGGCGCCGCCGAAGCAGACGCATGTCGGATTCGTCACGGGCATCGGCACGACCAGGTCGATCACGCCGTCGGGGCGATACCGGACGACACGGCTACCGGCGAAGAACGCTGTCCACACCGCGCCGTGACATCGATACAGGCGCCGTCCGGCCTGTCGCCGGACGAACTGTAATCAGCGAAGACCTGCTGATTGGTGATAGTGCCGTCGTCGGCATCGAGGTCAAACCGCCAGGTGCAATAGCGCCGTGTATCCGTGAAGTAGAGCGTCTTTCCATCTGGCGAGAAGGTGATGCCGTTGGAGACGATGACGCCCTTGAAGATCCGCCTGACGGTGCCGCCGGGGTCGATGCGATAGAGCGATCCGTTCGGCCGATGAAGCTGATTGTCCATGGTGCCGACCCACAGCCGGCCCCGCGCATCCACACGGCCGTCATTGAGGTGGATGTCGAGCTCGCTCTCGACACCGGCAAGTGCCGCAGCCTTCCAGTCGTGCGGTCACGCCGATGGAGCTGCAGGTTGCAGCCGAGCAGATGGGATCCCTCCAGGGTCAGTGCCTGGCTGCCCGGAAAAGTCGCGTCGAATGGGTATCACATCGCTAGCGCACACCGGCCGAGCCTCTTTGCCACCATGAACCACGAGGGACAGGTCGACCGCATCAACCGTGCCATCCAGGAATGGGAGACCTGGACATCGCGATCACCCGGTCCTCGCGTGGCCTCGTTCAACGAAGTATACGGCAACGTCGAGTTGAGGTAGCAGCAATCTGCAGCCGACGCGGAAAAGGCTCTCCGCGCACTTGGTCGGACGGGGGCGAATTACATCTTTGGCAGGCCGGTGTGAGCGTACCCTAACAGCAGGACTGAGCTCGTCGCCTCGAGACCTCAGGTGGCCGCGTCGACGTCTCGTCTCGCAGACCGAGATTGGGCTCGAGCAGTGTCTTCAGTACGAAGATCCCGTGAACGCAGCGCGCATATGCTCGCACACTGAGACAGCCTCCGTTAGGTAGCCCCGCCGCAGGCATACCCGCTCGACAAAACGGGCCGTCTCGTCGAAGGCCTGCAACACAATGGGGCGCAGAGCGGGCTCGCCCGCGGAGGCTGCAACCAGGCGCAACAGGAGCGCCTGATGCGCAAAGCTTTCGGCCATGAGGCCTCCAACATCCCGGGTGTGGTCTTCCAGGAGTGCGGCCAAGGCCTCGTTGTCCTCCAGGGCCATGGAGTGCCTCCCTCCGCCGACCGGTGTCACGCCGGCTCGATGCCGGGAGCTTAGCGCCTCTGATCAGAGCCCGATCTTGGCGGCGAGAGCGTGAGCAAGCGGCTACCCGGCACGGGTTTGGAGCATAATCAGCTGCTTCTCGATTCCTGCGGCTGATGGGACGATCTCTGCCCACGTAGGGTGATCCGAGAAGGTGGTCCGGTCGAACCCGGGGCAGGCATAGATGATTGGAGCGCCTGTGAGATCATCCAGAGCCATGCAGCCAAGCCAATCACCTGGACAACGAGCTTGGCTACTTATGGGCTACCTAGCCGCGGCCGCCGGCTGCCGCGTGTGAAACTAAGTCACTGAAAACATTGGTGAGCGCGCTGGGACTCGAACCCAGGACCCTCTGATTAAAAGTCAGATGCTCTACCGGCTGAGCTACGCGCTCGAGGGTGCAGTGAGGTGCGAGGGGGACATAGGCCCTCGGGAGGGGGTGGTCAACCTCTCAGGGGCGCAGGCGCTCCGCCGCAGATCGCGCTTGCCCGCCGTTCGGGCCAAGCGGGCGCTCCGTCCGGATCTCGCGTCGTCCGATGCTCAGGCAGAGATTGGGCAGAGATTGCGGGCATCGTCGCCGACGGACGGCTCTTGCGCTGGGGTGGCCCGCTGGGCCGGGCATCGGCCGCGCTCCGGGGCAGCATGCGCGCAGCGCGGGGGGCAGATATCGCGGACGGGCAATTGCGCGGGCTCTGGCTTCTGCCTAGGCTCCGCGGCCTGGGAGCGCTGGACATTCCCTGTCCCCGGCTCGGACCGTCCGAGCATGGGGACGGCCCGCGCCGCAATCGAAAGCCGGAACGCACGATGACCGATCCCCGTCTGCCCTATCTTTCTGAACTCGAGCGGAAGATCCTGTGGCTGTCGAGCTGGACGATCCACAACGCCAACCACCTCCGGCCGAACCAGGACGGGCTCAAGGTCGGCGGGCACCAGGCGTCCTCGGCGTCGCTCTCCACCATCATGACCGCCCTCTACCTCGCGGTGCTCCGGCCCGAGGACCGGGTGGCGGTCAAGCCTCACGCGAGTCCGGTCTTCCACGCCATCCAGTATCTCCTCGGCCACCAGACGCGCGAGAAGCTCGAGAACTTCCGCGGCTACAAGGGCGCCCAGTCTTACCCCTCCCGCACCAAGGACATCGACGACGTCGACTTCTCCACGGGCTCGGTCGGCCTCGGCGTCGCGCAGACCCTCTTCGCCTCGCTGGTGCAGGATTATGTGAAGGCCCGCGGCTGGGGCTCGGACCGTCCGGAGGGGCGCATGATCGCGCTCGCAGGCGACGCCGAGATGGACGAGGGCAACATCTTCGAAGCCCTGCTCGAAGGCTGGAAGCACGGGCTCCGCAACACCTGGTGGATCATCGACTACAACCGCCAGAGCCTCGACGCCGTCATCCGCGAGGGGCTCTATGCCCGTTTCGAGGCGATCTTCCGCGCCTTCGGCTGGGATGTCGTGATCCTCAAGCACGGCTCGCTCATGCAGGAGGCCTTCCGCGAGCCCGGCGGCGAGGCCCTGCGGGAGTGGATCGACACCGCCCCGAACCAGCTCTATTCCGCCCTCACCTTCCAGGGCGGCGCCGCCTGGCGCAAGCGCCTCCTCGACGACCTCGGCGATCAGGGGCCGGTCTCTCGCCTCATCGAGCGCCGCTCCGACGAGGAGCTCGCCCGCCTCATGGGCAATCTCGGCGGGCACGACCTGCCGAGCCTGCTCCAGGCCTTCGAATCCATCGACCACGACCGGCCGACCGTGTTCATCGCCTACACGGTCAAAGGCTTCGGCCTGCCGCTCGCGGGCCACAAGGACAACCATTCCGGCCTCCTCACGCCGGCCCAGATGGAGGGATACCGCAAGCAGGCGGGCGTCCGCGCGGGGCACGAATGGGACCGCTTCGAGGGATTGAACCTGCCGGAAGCGGAGCTGCAGCGCTTCCTCGATCAGGTGCCCTTCAACCGCCGCGGCACCCGCCGCCACGAGGCCCCGGTGGTGCCGGTCCCGGCCACGCTCCCGACGCCCCAGCAGGCCTCCATGTCGACCCAGCAGGGCTTCGGTCTGATCCTGAGCGAGATCGCCCGCTCGAACGAGCCGCTGGCCGAGCGCATCGTCACGACCTCGCCCGACGTGACCGTCTCGACCAATCTCGGGGGATGGGTGAACCGGCGCGGGCTCTTCGCCCGGCAGGAGATGCGCGATCTCTTCCGGTCGGAGCGCATCCCCTCCACCTACACCTGGGACTTCGACCCGAAGGGCCAGCACATGGAGCTCGGCATCGCCGAGATGAACCTCTTCCTCATGCTGTCGGGCCTGGGCCTCTCCCACTCGCTCTTCGGCGAGCGGCTCCTGCCCGTTGGTACGCTCTATGATCCCTTCATCGCGCGCGGCCTCGATGCGCTGAACTACGCCTGCTACCAGGATTCCCGCTTCATCCTGGTGGCCACGCCCTCGGGGGTCACGTTGGCGCCGGAGGGCGGCGCGCATCAGTCGATCTCCTCGCCCCTGATCGGCCTTGCCCAGGATGGGCTCGCCGCGTTCGAGCCCGCCTTCGTGGACGAGCTCGCGGTGATCCTGCGCTGGGCCTTCGCCTATATGCAGAAGAATGGCGACGGGGAGACGGGCGAGCGCGAGGTCTCGGAAAGGACCTGGCTGCGCGACGAGACCGGCGGCTCGGTGTACCTGCGGCTGTCCACCCGCAGCCTCGACCAGCCGCAGCGCACGATGACGCCCGAGCTCGTCGAGGACATCGTCGACGGGGCTTATTGGATGCGCAAGCCCGGACCCAACGCGCAGGTCGTGGTGGCCTATACGGGCACGGTGGCGCCGGAAGCCATCGCGGCGGTCGGGCTCATGGCCGAGGACCGGCGCGACGTCGGCCTGCTCGCCATCACGTCGGCGGACCGGCTCAACGCCGGCTGGACGGCGGCGCAGCGGGCACGGGAGCGCGGACTGGTGCATGCGCGCAGCCATATCGAACGGCTTCTTGCCGATGTCCCGAGCCATTGCGGGCTCGTGACCGTGATCGACGGGCACCCCGCGACGCTGGCCTGGCTCGGCTCCGTGCGGGGCCACCGCACTCGCGCCCTCGGGGTCGAGCATTTCGGGCAGACCGGCACGATCGCGGACCTCTACCGCCACTTCGGCATCGATGCGCAGGGCATCGCCCAGGCCGCCGAGACGATCGCCCCCGGGCGGCCGATCCGGCATCTGAAAGCGATGGGCTAGCACGGACGCGCGGCGGTATTCTGGGGCTGGCTTCGCGCAAGCGACGCTCGCCAAGCGATCCTTTCTGCAAGCCTAGAGGGTGTCCCTCCTCTCCCGACCCCTGCTGACGCAGGAGCCACCCTCTCCCTCCAGGGGAGAGGGGAAGCGCGGAAGCCCCTACTCCACAGCCCCTACTCCACCCCCGCGACCGGCGCCGTGTTGTCGGCGTGGACCGCAGGCTCCGCTCCGGAATCGCGCTCGCCCTTGGCCCAGCCCTCCTTGACCTCGGCGATGTGGTCTTCGAGGCGCCCGTCCTGGATGGCCTTGCGCAGGCCCGCCATCAGTTCCTGGTAATAGGCGAGGTTGTTCCAGGTCAGCAGCATCATGCCGAGGATCTCGTTCGAACGGACGAGGTGATGGAGATAAGCCTTGGAGTAGGTGTTGGCGGGGGTGCACTTCGATTCCGGATCGAGCGGCGTCGGGTCGTCGGCGTGCTTGGCGTTGCGCAGGTTCACGCGGCCGTGGCGCGTGAAGGCCTGCCCGTGCCGGCCGGCACGGGTCGGCATGACGCAGTCGAACATGTCGACGCCCCGGCGCACCGCCTCGACGATGTCGTCGGGAGTTCCGACGCCCATCAGGTAGCGCGGCTTCTCGCGCGGCAGATGCGGCTCCACGGTCTCGATCATGCGCAGCATCACGTCCTGGGGCTCGCCCACCGCGAGGCCGCCGATGGCGTAGCCCTTGAGGTCGAGGTTCACGAGCTCCCGGGCGCTCTCGACCCGCAGCCGCTCCACCGCCCCGCCCTGCACGATGCCGAACATCGCCCGGCCCGGCTGCTCGCCGAACGCCACCCGGCAGCGCTCCGCCCATCGCAGGCTCAGATGCATGGCCTTCTCGGCCACCTCCTCGGGGCAGGGCAGCTTCACGCACTCGTCGAGCTGCATCTGGATGTCGGAGCCGAGCAGGCCCTGGATCTCGATCGAGCGCTCGGGGGTGAGCGCGTGCGTCGAGCCGTCGATGTGGGACTGGAACGTGACGCCCTGCTCGTCGATTTTGCGCAGGTTCGCCAGCGACATCACCTGGAAGCCGCCGGAATCGGTGAGGATCGGGTAGGGCCAGTTCATGAAGGCGTGCAGCCCGCCGAGCCGCGCGACGCGCTCGGCGCCGGGGCGCAGCATCAGATGATAGGTGTTGCCCAGCACCACGTCGGCGCCGAGTGCTTTGACCTGGTCGGGATACATCGCCTTCACGGTCGCGGCGGTGCCGACCGGCATGAAGGCCGGCGTGCGAATGACACCCCGGGGCATCCGGATCTCGCCCGTGCGCGCGGCGCCGTCCGTCTTGGTGACCGAGAAGGTGAAGTGATCGGATGTCATTCGGGTCCTGTCGGATAACGGATTGGCTTATAACGACAAATCTAGAGCTGTTTCGACTTGCGTCGAATCAGCTCTCCTCTTGGTGTTGACGCGTTTTCTTCACGTGAGCCGGATCCACCTCACTCGAAAACGCTCTAGGATCTGCGTCGCATCGGTGCGCGTCTGGGCCGCAAAGCAGCCGCTTCCCCTGCCCTTCCCTAATCTGGATCAGCCGCGCTTCCAAGCAACGTGCGGACCCGGCCGCCCGGCGATCGGCGGCAGGTCCCGGACGAGGGAGCGCGCGACCTTGTCGGCATGGGCGCGGGCTGCGGCGGTGCTCTCCTCGATCTCCGACAGTGCGGTCCCGGGACGGCGCCGGCAGGGTCGTCGACGCCGCCATCGAGCGGATGCGGGGTGTGGACGGAGCTGCCAGTCTCCTCGTCCCAGACGCCACCGGGAAGACCGCAGGCGCTCTCGTGATTTTGCCGCTCCGGCGCCTCGGGCCGGTCCGGCTCGTCGTATCGGGCCTGCGCCTTCCGGAGACGTCTCCGCGGCCGCAGCGTCATCGAAACGCTCAGCTCAAGCCCTTGAGCCCGCCGGCGCCCTCTTCATCGACGGGTACGGCGAGGGGCCGGGGGTAAGATTGAGGAAGTGGCATGAGCGCGGGACCCAAGGGGCCACCGCCAGCGTTCACAGGCGTGATGCCCCGCTATTTCTTCGACACCCACGACGGCGACCACCTCGTCGCAGACGAGGAGGGTCAGGAGCTTGGCGGCCTCGCATCCGTCCGCCGCGAGGCCCTGGGCGCCTTAGCCGATATGGCGCGTGACCGTTTCCCGAAGGACGACCTGGACACCATGTTCGTCAGCGTCAGGGATGAAATGGGCCATGTTGTATTTCGGGTCACGGCATCCCGGACCATCGAAGAAAGCCCGCTACAGACCGCCTGATCTTCGCACTCTTCCGTACGGTTGATCGATAACCGAGGGCGGGGCTAAGCCCGCTCCTCCGCACGCAAGGAAAGGCTGAGTATCAGGATGGGCTCCGGGTCGCCGTGGCGGATGCGGACAGCGATGGCGTTGTTCTGGCGAAGCTGCTCCTTGGCGAGGCTCGCGAGAAGGTCGAGAGCTTCCGCCCGCGCCATGCCTGCGGCAGCCAACTCGGTGCCGGTCTCATCGTCAGACCACGGCTCGTCACTGTAGCGCACATCGAAATGGAAAAGAGGCACGTTGTGCTCCCTTGGTGAGGCGGGAGCACACGGATCTCTCAAGCGCCGATGCCTAGGCTCGGGTTCGGCGACAAGCCCTAGTACCTGAAGAGCCGTTTCAGTTCCATAACGTACGTTAGCCTCCACCCACCGAGGCGCCAGCGTGGGTCTGCACGTTATAATATTGCTATGATCGAAGCGTGGCACCGGGTATTCAGGCCTGCACCCCAACCTATGTTAGCGACAAACGTTCATATACGTGCTTTAATCGTGAGATCATCAGAATCCGAGCATTTGGCGCTGGTGACAGAGAGACCGTCGTGCTCCCGCCTCAGCACAGGGAGCCGCGGCATGGAAGCCCTTCATCCTCACACGCATTCGCTCATCGCGAAGATGGAGAGCATCGTCACCCTCTCGGGCGAGGAGAGGGCGGCGCTCCAGCGTCTGCCCATGCAGGCCCAGGAGCTGCGGGCCGATCAGGACATCGTGCGCGAGGGCGACCGCCCCACCCGGTGCTGCCTGCTGATCGAGGGCTTCGCCTGCCGCTACAACATGACGGCAGACGGCAAGCGCCAGATCCACTCCTTCCACATCCCTGGCGAGATCCCCGACGTTCAGAGCCTGCACATCGGGACGATGGACCACTCGCTGCAGACCGTCACCCGCTGCACGGTCGGGTTCGTCACCCATGAGGTTCTCGAGGACCTCTGTGACCGCTGTCCCCGCTTGGCGCGTGCGTTCTGGCGCGAGACGCTGATCGATGCGGCGATCTTCCGGAAGTGGATGCTCGGGCTCGGGCGCAAGCAGGCGAGCAGCCGGATGGCACACTTCCTGTGCGAGATGGTGACCCGCATGAAGGCGGTGGGCCTGGTCGAGGGGACCACCTGCGCGTGGCCGTTCACGCAGACGGAGCTCGGGGACGCGCTCGGCCTCTCGACCGTGCATGTGAACCGCACCCTGCAGGACGAGCTGCGGGCCGCCGGGCTGATCACCCTGACGAAGTCCACGCTGACGGTGAACGACTGGGAGGGGCTCAAGGGATTGGGCGAGTTCGACCCGACCTATCTCCATCAGGTCTTTAGAGAGGCAGCCTGAAGGGCGCTGCTCGGCAGCTCCCTTCACACGCGCCGCTTATGGTCAGTTCTGCGCCGTCCCGCGCGCCCACGAGGTGCTGGGTGGCGGCTGGACGCTGCTCGTGGTGCGCGAGCTCCTCTGCGGCACCCGCCGCTCCAACGACAACCGTCGCGGCATCCCCCGCATCTCGGGCACCATGCTGTCCGAGCACCTGCAGGCCCTCGTGCAGATCGGCGCGGTGGAGCGCAGGGAGGGCGCGCACGGCCCTGAATATGTGCTCACCCCGGCCCGTGCCGACGTGACGTGGACGCGGCAAGGACCGGGCGATGAGAGCAGGTCGGCAGGCTCACGCCCGGAACAGCAGGCTGGAATCGCCGTAGGAATAGAAGCGATAGCCGCTCCCGACCGCATGCGCATAGGCCGCCCGCATGGCCTCGAGCCCCGCGAACGCCGATACCAGCATGAACAGGGTCGAGCGCGGCAGGTGGAAGTTCGTCATCAGCACGTCCACGGCCTTGAAGCGGTAGCCGGGCGTGATGAAGATCGCGGTGTCGCCCGAGAAGGGCGCGATGGTGCCGTCGTCCCGCGCCGCGCTCTCGAGCAGCCTGAGCGAGGTCGTGCCGACCGCCACGATCCGCCCGCCCCGGGCGCGTACCTCGTTCAGCACCCGCGCCGTCGCCTCCGAGACCGAGCCCCATTCGGCATGCATGCGGTGCTCGTCCGTGTCCTCCGCTTTCACGGGCAGGAACGTCCCGGCGCCCACATGCAGGGTTACGGTCTCATGCCCGATCCCGCGTTCCTCAAGGCGGCGGAAGAGGTCGTCGGTGAAATGCAGCCCCGCGGTCGGCGCCGCCACGGCGCCCTCCTCGCGGGCATAGACGGTCTGATAATCCCTGGCGTCGCGCTCGTCCGTGGCGCGCTTGCCTGCGATGTAGGGCGGCAGCGGCAGCTCGCCGAAGCGCGCGATGGCTTCGTCGAGGAACGGGCCCGCGAAGGAGAAGCGCAGGATCACCTCCCCGCCCTCCCCCTTGCCCTCGACCTCCGCGTCGAGGCGCACGAGCTCGCAGGCCGTGCTCTCCGAATCCTCGCCGAAGCGGATTCGGTCGCCGATGGCGAGCTTCTTCGCCGGCCGCGCGAAGGCGCGCCAGCGGTCGGCTCCCTCGCGCTTGTGGAGCATGACCTCGACTCGCGCGGCTGTCTCCTCCCGCACCCGGAGGCCGTAGAGCCGCGACGGGATCACCTTGGTGTCGTTCAGCACCAGCACGTCGCCGGGCCGCAGGAGCTCCGGCAGGTCGCGCACGATCCTGTCCTCCAGTCCCGCCCCCGGCCGGACCACGAGCATCCGCGCCGCGTCGCGCGGCTCCGCGGGACGGAGCGCGATGCGATCCTCGGGGAGGTCGAAATCGAACAGGTCGACGCGCATGGAATCCGGGTGGTTCCCTCTCCCTTCCAAGAGGGAGAGGGATGCTCGATTTACGCCGCGTCCGCCATCACCTTCATGGAGACGATGCGGTCGGGATCGCGCACGGGCTCGCCGCGCTTGATCTTGTCGACGTTCTCCATGCCTTCCACGACCTTGCCCCATACCGTGTACTGCTTGTCGAGGAAGCTGGCGTCCTCGAAGCAGATGAAGAACTGCGAATTGGCCGAGTGGGGGTTGCTCGTGCGCGCCATGGAGCAGACGCCGCGCGTATGCGGCTCGGCGTTGAACTCGGCCTTGAGGTCGGGCAGGTCAGAGCCGCCGGTGCCGGTGCCGGTCGGATCCCCGGTCTGGGCCATGAAGCCCTCGATGACCCGGTGGAACGGGACGCCGTCGTAGAAGCCCTTGCGGGCGAGCGTCTTGATCCGCTCGACATGGCCCGGTGCGAGATCGGGGCGAAGCGCGATGACGACGCGGCCCTTGGTGGTCTCCAGGATCAGGGTGTTCTCGGGATCGTTGGCCATGGGGCTCTCCTTGGTTGGGGTGTGAGATGGAACGGCTGGGGCCGGGCTGGGTTTCGGGGCAACCGAGGCCGCTATGCGGGCCACGTGGCGGTCGAAGGGTCTAGAGCGGCCGCGTGTCGCTGAAGCGGAAGGTGAATGGCCGCCCCGCGATGGCGGCGCCGAAAGCGGGCGTGAATGGCAAAGGCGTGCAGCGCTCGAGGGCCTCGCGCACCGACCGCGTGAACGCGCTCCGCCGGTCGGGCTCGGACCCCGCCCTGTAATAGGTGATCCTCGGCTCGCCGAGCACCTCGCCGGAGCGCCGGAACGAGAGCCGCACGGTGATCTCCTCCCCGGTCAGGGCGTTGCCGCGCGGCGGCTCCCAGCAGGCCTGAAGGGCCTGGAACACGTCGCGGATCCGGTCGATCCGGCCGGGCTCCTGGACCGGAATCGGCCGGACGACGCCGTTGATGCTCTCCGGCAGCGTGGGCATGGGCGGGGGCAGGAAGCGGGGATCGTCCCACCAGATCTGGGCTCCCGCTCCGCCGGGAAGCATGAGGGCAAGGAGGAGCGCGGCCCCTCCCCGCATGGCCGGGGTCACTTGGCGTCCGCCGCGATCTGCATCTTGACGATCTTGTCGGGGCTGGTGACCTGGCCGTTGCGGGAGGTATCGCCCTTCTTGATCTTGTCGACGACGTCCATTCCGGAGACCACCTCGCCGAACAGCGTGTACTGGCCCGTGAGCGAGCCGCACCCTTCGTAGCAGATGAAGAACTGGGAATTGGCGGAATCGGGCGATTGCGACCGGGCCATGCCGACGGAGCCGCGCTTGTAGGGCGTCGGCGTGAACTCGGCTGGAATATTGGGCAGGTCGGACTTGCCGGTGCCCGTGCCGGTGGGATCGCCGGTCTGGGCCATGAAGCCCGGGATCACGCGGTGGAACACGATGCCGTCGTAGAAGCCGCGCTTCATGAGCGCCTTGATCTGCGCCACGTGCTTGGGCGCGAGGTCCGGCCGCAGGCGGATCGTGATGCGCCCGTCCTTGGTGTCGAGATAGACCGTGTTCTGCGGGTCGGCTGCCGGCTGGGCCAGTGCCGGTGCGGCCATGCCGAGGACCAGGGCCAGAGCTGCGATCGCGCGCTTCATTGGGTTCTCCATCGGACCGGAGCGGTCGGATCGCCGCTCTCTGTCGTGCTTCGGGGTCGGCCGGGCGGCCTCATCGCCGCCCGAACTTGTGGCTCAGGCGCTCGGCGACAAGTGGCGGCACGAAGGCCGCGACGTTGCCACCCATCCCGGCGATCTGACGCACGAGCGTGGCCGTGATGGGGCGGACCGGGGGGCTCGCGGGCAGGAACACGGTCTGGATCCCGGGCGCCATGGTCTCGTTCATCGCTGCCATCTGCATCTCGTAATCGAGATCGGTGCCGTCGCGCAGCCCCCGGATCAGGATGGTGGCGCCGTGCCGCCGGGCGGCTTCGATCGCAAGATCGTTGAAGGTCGTCACCTCGAGCGCCGCGTGCTGCTCGGCCGCGAGCGGTCCGCAGACGGCACGCAGCATGTCGGCGCGCTCCTCCGCGGTGAAGATCGGCGTCTTGGACGAGTGCACGCCGATCGCGATCACGAGCCGGTCCACGAGCCCGCAGGCATGGCGGACCACGTCGAGATGTCCGTTGGTCACCGGGTCGAAGGTGCCGGTGTAGAGGGCGGTGCGGGTCATGGGCGTACGTTCACCTGTGCCCCGGGTCGGGCCGGATCGTGGCCGTTGCCTAACTTGCGCGGGGCTCCGCCGCAAGCAGGTCCGCCCGCGTGCGGCAGCGCACATCGGCGGGACGAGGGGAATGCGACGAGTGGGTCAACAACAGGAGGCCGCCATGTTCGTCCGTCTCGCCGTCGTCTTCGCCATTGCTTTCGCGACCCTGGCCCCGGTGGCTTTCGCATGATCTGAAAGGGCATCGCCGCCCTGCGGCTGCGATCCGGGGCGCCCCGGAAGGGCTGAGCCTTCGCGGCGCCGGTCGCGGCCGGAACCAGGCCGCGGTTCCGGCTTGCTGTCGCGAGCGGGGAAGCCCCGGGAGAGCCGCGCGCCGGGCGCCGCTCGATCTCGGCCTCTCCCGTCCGTGGCCGCCACAAGCCACCCCGCCCTTGCACCCGACGCCCCTTCCCCACAGAGTGGCGCGCCTTTATCTGGTTGAGTCCCATGATCATCGCGTCCAATCTCCTCGCCGCCATCGGCAACACGCCCCTCATCAAGCTCCGCCGCGCCTCCGAGGCGACCGGCTGCACGATCCTCGGCAAGGCGGAGTTCATGAACCCCGGCGGGTCCGTGAAGGACCGCGCCGCCCTGTTCATGGTCCAGGATGCGGTGAAGCGCGAGGCGCTGCGGCCCGGCGGCGTCATCGTCGAGGGCACGGCCGGCAATACCGGGATCGGGCTGGCTCTCGTCGGCAGCGCCATGGGCTTCCGCACCGTGATCGTCATTCCGGAGACCCAGAGCCAGGAAAAGAAGGACATGCTGCGGCTTGCCGGCGCCGAGCTCGTCGAGGTCCCGGCGGTGCCGTATGCCAATCCGAACAACTACGTGAAGGTCTCGGGCCGCCTCGCCGAGCGCCTTGCCGCCACCGAGCCCGCGGGCGCGATCTGGGCGAACCAGTTCGACAACACCGCGAACCGCGAGGGCCATGTCGAGACCACCGGCCCGGAGATCTGGGACCAGACCGGCGGCAAGGTCGACGGCTTCATCTGCGCGGTCGGCACCGGCGGGACCCTGGCCGGCGTCGGCATGGCCCTGAAGGCGCGCAACCCGAAGATTGCGATCGGCCTCGCCGATCCCATGGGGGCGGCGCTCTACTCCTACTACACCACCGGCGAGCTGAAGGCGCAGGGCTCGTCGATCACGGAAGGCATCGGCCAGGGCCGCATCACGAAGAACATCGAGGGTGCGCCGGTCGACGTGGCGTTCCAGATCCCCGACGAGGAAGCGCTGTCGGTCCTCTTCGACATCGCCGAGCACGAGGGCCTGTGCCTGGGCGGGTCCACTGGGGTGAACGTTGCGGGTGCGATCCGCCTCGCCCGCCATCTGGGACCGGGCCATACGATCGTGACGGTGCTCTGCGACCACGGCAGCCGCTACCAGTCGAAGCTCTACAATCCCGAATTCCTGCGCTCGAAAGGGCTGCCGGTGCCGGGCTGGATGGAGCGTCGCAGCACGATCGATCCAGGTCTCGTGCCCGTCGGCTAGCGCTGGATCCGCGGAACCGGCTCACTCCCACGCCGCGTCGGGTCGCTCACGCGCACGGGCTCCTGCGGGCCCGGGCGAGCGCCGCGCATGGCACCCACCCGCAACGGCGCGTTGCCCTCCCCCGGCTGTCGCCTTATGTGGCACGCATGACCCGAGATTTCCGCACCTACCTCGCCGATCTCCCCCTCGTCGCGATCCTGCGCGGGCTGCGGCCCGAGAACGCCGAGGTGGTCGGGGCCGGCCTCGTCGCGGCGGGCTTCCGCGTCATCGAGGTGCCCCTGAATTCACCCGAGCCCTTCCGCAGCATCGAGACCCTGAGCCGCACCGTGGGCGGGGACGTGTTGGTCGGCGCCGGCACCGTGCTCGATCCTGCCGACGTCGACCGGGTGCGGGATGCGGGCGGCGCGCTCATCGTGATGCCTCACAGCGACCTCGAGGTGGTGCGCCGGGCCAAGTCGCTCGGCCTCGCCTGCACCCCGGGCGTCGCCACGCCGACGGAAGGGTTCGCGGCGCTGAAAGCGGGCGCGGATGCCATCAAGCTGTTCCCGGCCGAGGCCATGCCGCCGGTGGTCGTGAAGGCCTGGCGCGCCGTGCTCCCGAAGGATGCCCTGATGGTGCCCGTCGGCGGCATCAAGCCCGAGAGCATGAAGGCTTACGTGGATGCCGGCGCGAACGGCTTCGGCCTCGGCTCGGCCCTGTTCACGCCGCAGATGTCGCCGGACGAGGTCGGCCGCAATGCCGTCGCTTTCGCGGACGCCTGGCGCGCCCTGAAGAGGTAACGCCGGTCTCCTGCCCGTGGACGCGCCCCTTCCTGCTCCCGCGACGGCCCGCGACCTGTTCCGGCGCCGCGGCTATCTCGCCTATTGGTCGGCCCGGTTCTTCGCGACCTTCGCGATGCAGATTGTCAGCGTGTCGGTTGGCTGGCAGGTCTACGACATCACGCGCGATCCGCTAGACCTCGGGCTCGTCGGCCTCGTCCAGTTCCTGCCCTCGCTCCTCCTCGTCCTCGTGACGGGATCGGTTGCCGACCGCGTCGACCGCCGCCGCATCCTTGCGGTCTGCCTTGTGGCCGAGATCGCCTGCATCGCCGCCCTGTTCGCGATCACGCTCGGCGGCGGACGCGAGGTCTGGCCGATCTTTGTGGCCCTGCTCGGCCTCGGGATTGCCCGCGCCTTCATCGGCCCAGCCGTCCAGTCGCTCCTCCCGAACGTGGTGACGACGCACGAGCTCCCCACCGCGATCGCCTGGAACTCGTCCGCCTGGCAGATCGCCACCATCGTGGGCCCGGTGGCGGGCGGCCTCCTCTACGGGCTCTCGCCGCTCGTGGCCTATGGCTTTGCCGGCCTTCTCGTCGGAATCAGCCTCGGACTCGTGGCGCTCATTGCCATCGTCCGGCCGCAGGAGCCGGGCGAGCCGACCTCCTGGAGCACGGTGGTGGCGGGGTTCGGCTACGTGTGGCGCCACCGCATCCTGCTCGGCGCGATCTCGCTTGACCTGTTCGCCGTACTTCTCGGCGGCGCCGTCGCATTGATGCCGGCCTATGCCCGCGACATCCTCGAGGTCGGCCCCTGGGGTCTGGGGCTGCTCCGCGCGGCCCCTGGGATCGGTGCCGTCGCGGTCGCGGCCTGGCTCGGCTTCAGGCCGATTCGGGACCATGCCGGGCTCATCATGTTCGCCGGCGTCGGCGCCTTCGGCCTGTTCACGATGGTGTTCGGCCTGTCCACGGCGCCCTGGCTGTCCGTCCTGGCCCTCGCGCTCATGGGCGGCTCCGACATGCTGAGCGTCTATGTGCGCGAGACCCTGATCCAGCTCGCGACGCCCGACGAGGTCCGCGGGCGGGTGAACGCCGTCAACATGGTGTTCGTCGGCGCCTCGAACGAACTCGGCGAATTCCGCGCTGGCGTGCTCGCAGCCGCGATCGGGGTCGTCCCGGCGGTGGTGCTGGGCGGGGCCGGCACGGTTCTGGTCACGCTCCTGTGGATGCGCCTGTTCCCGGCGCTCCTGCGCGCCCGCCGCCTCGATACCCCACCGCCGGTCTGAACGCGGAACAGCCGCTGCCCGGCCTACGTTGGCGCGTGATGTCCTGGCTCGTGCAGCCCCGCCTGATCAACGGCCCTTTCGAGGATCCGGGCCTCTATCTCGATTTCCGCTACGGCCGGCGTGCGATCCTGTTCGACCTCGGAGACGTCGGTGCGCTGGCGGCACGCGAGCTGACCCGGGTGAGCCACGCCTTCGTATCCCACACCCATATCGACCACATGGCGGGCTTCGACCGGCTGCTGCGCCTGAACCTCCATCGGTCGGGGCCGCTGACGCTCGTCGGCCCGCCGGGCTTCGTCGACCAGATCGAGCACCGCATCCGGGCCTTCACCTGGAATCTGATCGGACCCGATTCCGTCGATTTCCGGCTCGTCGTGCAGGAATTCGACGGCGTTCGCCTGGGCCGGGCGGCGGAGTTCCGGGCCCGCGAGGTCTTCGCCCGGCGCGAGGCGGCTCCGCCCGCCCACCCGGACGGATGGGTGCTGGAGGAGGAGAGCTTCCGCATCGAGGCCGCCGCGCTCGATCACGGCATCCCGTCGCTCGCCTTCGGCCTGCGCGAGACCCTGCAGGTGAACGTCCTGCGCGGCGCGCTCGAGGACCTGGGCCTCACGGCAGGGCCATGGCTCAACGAGGCGAAGCGCGCGGCCCGCCTCGGCCTGCCGGACGAGACCGAAATCGACGTGTCCGGCGATCGACTCGTCACGCTCGGCCTGTTGCGGAGCCGGGCTTTCCGGATCGGGCCTGGCCAGGCGGTCGTCTACGTGACGGATTGCGCGTTTCACGAGGCCAACCGGGCGAAGATCCTCGCGCTCGCGGAGGGCGCGGACCAGTTGTTCATCGAGGCCGTGTTTCTGGAGCGCGATGCGGGCATCGCGGCCGGCACGCGCCACCTCACGGCCCGCCAGGCGGGTCTCCTCGCTCGCGAAGCAGGCGCGATGCACATGGTGTCGTTCCACCACTCGGCCCGCTATCTCGACGACCCGGAGGCCCTCCGTCGCGAGGCGATGGCCGCGTTTGCCGGATATCGGACTGACGCCGCCTCAGCCTTCATGCCACCGTAAGGTCACCGCATGGCGGCCGCAGGCGCCCGGCGCCAGCAGGCGCATCGTATTGCGCTCCCTGAGCTCGCCGGAGAAGCCGTTCCAATCGGCATGTCCGGTCCAGGCCTCGAGGGAGACGAAGGGCGCGGTCAGGCGCGTCCAGACCGCGAGATGCGGAAAGTCCTCCATCTCCATCCTGATCGCCGCTCCGGAGGGCGCGACGAAGCGCATCTCCCGGCTTTTCGCGTCGAGGAAGAGCAGCGCGCCTTGCGCGAAAAGCTGCGGCGCCAGCGGCAGGCGACGGCCCTCCAGCGGCACCGGCCGCCGGACGGGGTCGAGGACGCCCGTGGCCATGATGGATGGGATCATCGGGCTCTCGGCCGCCTCGAAGGTGACCGCATGGCCCTCGATCCCGTCCGCCGCGAAGGGCCAGGGGAAGGCGGGATGGAAGCCGAGGGCATAAGGCAAGGACCCGTCGCCCGGATTCGCGACCTCGAAGTCGAGCCGCAGGGTGGTGGCGTCCAAGGCCGCCGCAACCTCGAGCCGGAACGCGAAGGGGAAATGCCGCCGCGTCTCGGGCGAGTCCGTGAGCCGCAGGCGCACCCGGTCGTCATCCTGATCCACCAGCTCGAATGTGCTGCCGCGGGCGAAGCCGTGCTGGGGCATGGGATAGGCCTGCCCGCGGACCCGTACTTGGCCCTCGTTCGAAGCCCCGACGACCGGGAACAGGATCGGCGCCCGTCCGGCCCAATGCGCGGGATCGCCGTGCCAGATCAGCTCCCGCCCGCCGACGCGCCACGAAACAGGCTCCGCGCCGCGAAACGCCAATTCGGCGGTCGCCTCGCCGGAGCGAAGGGTCACGGTGCTCATTCCGTCTCCTCGGAGGCTTTAAGAACGACAGCGGAGGGTCACGGTGCTCATTCCGTCCCCCGGAGGCTCGTGAGTGATTCCGCCGATTACCGGCGCCCCTGCCCGCGCTGGCCGAGCGACACCGTGAAGAGGCGGCGCCCCTCCTCGTCCGTGATTTCGAGCTGGATGTTCTGCGCCTCGGGCCCGAGCTCGTCCCGGAGTTCCTCGACCGTCGCCTGAGCTTCGGCTCGGGCGGTTTCGAGGTCCGGCAATTCGACCCCCTCGTCGTCCTCATCGAGGTCGTACCCGTCACGAACGTTGAAATAGTAGCGCGGCATGGTTCCGGTCCGGCGTTTGGGGCCAAGGCTCTCTTCGGCCTCCGAACCGGCTGGTCCGGATCCGCAGGTCCCGCCCCGGTCAAGGAGTCAGGACGGAAGGTGCCGAGGCACAACCACCACAATGCGCAGCGCCGGATTGGAGTTCAATCCTGCCTGCGGCGGTGGAAGACGGTAGGATCAGGGAGAATGATGTGGCGCGCCCTGCGGGAATCGAACCCGCCTCTCAACCGTGAAAGGGTTGTGTCCTAACCGATAGACGAAGGGCGCTTCATCGGGCCGGGGCCGCGATGCGGGCGGAGATATAGAGGGGTTCGTCGGAGGGGGCAACCCTCAAGCCTGCGGCGATCCTGCCTGATCGACAGCGTGATCCGAGCGGGCTTCTAGAGCTGTTTCGACTTGCGTCGAATCAGCTCTCCTCTTGGTGTTGACGCGTTTTCTTCACGTGAGCCGGATCCACCTCACGCGAAAACGCTCTAACCCGGGCTCGCGACATCCATGATGCGCACGGACACCTTCTCGCCGCCGCCCCAGCGATCGATCGAGAGCGTGCCGGCCACGTGGACGTTCGACCCCAGACCCCGCGTCAGGGCCGAGCCGAGGGGCTGGCCCGCGGCCCGGAAGGCGATGCCGCCGATCATGGAGCCATCGCCGCCGCGAAGCCGCACCCGCAGGTGTCCGCCGCTGCCGACCTCCCGGGCCTCGACGATGCGATGATGCGGAAAGGCGAAGACCGGCTCCGGCTGCCCGGCGCCGAAGGGCCCTGCCCGCTCGATCGCCGCGACGAGGTCGGGCCGCGCTCCGCCGGCCGTCAGCGTCGCATCGATCCCGAACTGGTCGAGCGCCGCGGCGTCGCCGACCTGTTCGGCGAGGCGCTCGTTGGCGAAGGCCGCGAAGCGGTCGAGATCCCCCTGCGCGACGGTCACCCCCGCGGCCATGGCATGACCTCCGCCCTTCACGGCAAGGCCTACATCGACGGCGGCCCGCACGACCCGTCCGAGATCGACCCCCGGCACCGAGCGCCCGGAGCCCGTCGCGGTCCCGGGCGTCCCGAGAGTGAACGCGAAGGCGGGCCGCCGGAAGCGCTCCTTGAGCCGTGCCGCGATCAGGCCGACGACGCCCGGATGCCAGTCCGGCGAGGCCGTGACGACCAGCGGCGAGTCCGGCGCGGCGTCCAGCGCCTGAAAGGCCTGGGCCTCCGCCTCCTCGACGGCGGTCTGCTCGATGACCTGCCGCTCGCGGTTGAGCCGGTCGAGCTCACCCGCGAGCCGGCCGGCCGTGTACGGATCCTCGGTCAGCAGCAGGGTCGAGCCCAGCGCCGCATCGCCGATGCGCCCGCCGGCGTTGATGCGGGGGCCGACGAGATAGCCGAGGTGCCAGCATTCCGGCGCGCCCGAGAGGCCGGCCGCGTCGAAGAGCGCCGCCAGCCCGACCCGGCTGCGGCCGCGCATCACCTGGAGGCCCTGGCGCACGAAGGCCCGGTTGAGCCCGAGCAGCGGCACCACGTCGGCCACGGTCGCAAGCGCCACGAGATCGAGGCTGGCGAGAAGATCGGGCTCCCGCCGTGTGCTCCAATAGTTGCGCAGGCGAAGCTGGCGGTTGAGGGCGACGAGAGTCAGGAACACCACTCCGGCCGCGCAGAGATGGCCGAGGCCCGAGAGGTCGTCCTGGCGGTTCGGATTCACGAGGGCGAGAGCCTCGGGCAGCTGCTCGGGGGCCTGATGGTGGTCGAGGACGACCGCGTCGAGGCCGAGCCGCGTCGCCTCGGCCAGCGGCCCGTGGCTCGCCGTGCCGCAATCGACGGTCACGAGAAGCTCCGCGCCGCGTGCCTTCAGGTTCCGGATCGCGTCGATGTTGGGTCCGTAGCCCTCGGTGATCCGGTCCGGGATATGGATCAGGTAGGGCACGCCGCAGGCGCGAAGATACTCCGCGAGGAGAGCGGCGCTGCAGGCGCCGTCGACGTCGTAATCGCCGAAGATCGCGACGGTCTGGCCCCGCTCGATCGCATCGGCGAGACGGCTCGCGGCCGCCTCCATGTCGGTCAGGCGGTGCGGGTCCGGCATCAGCTCCCGCAGGCGGGGGCTCAGGAAGGCGGGCGCGTCCGCAACCGCAACGCCCCGGCCGGCCAGCACCCGCGCCAGCACGTCCGGCAGCCCGTGGGTCTGGGCGATCGCGAGGGCGGTGATGGAGCGCGCGGAGTCGCAGCGCTCCGTCCAGGTGCGACCGAGCGCCGAACGGGCGACGCCGAGAAAGGGGAGCGAGGGAGCGATGCGAGCTGATTCGGACACGAGGCGCAGGGTAGCCCGGATTGTGGTCAAAGTGGCCTGGCGGCTGCGACGCGCTCAAGGGGAGCCTTGGTGGCCGCCTCTCCTTTCGGGAGGTGAGGAGCGCCCCACACCTCCCCGCCGGCTGAAGCCCCGCGCTCCGGCCTTAATCCAGGTGGAACTTCGAGAACTCGCGGTGCTCACCGTGGATGCGGCGCACCGTGCCGGTGGCCGAGCGATACACGATCGTCTCGGTCTCGATCACCTCCTTGCCGAAGCGGACGCCCTTGAGGAGCGCACCGTCGGTCACGCCCGTGGCGGCCACCACGACGTCCCCGGACGCGAGGTCGCGCATGTCGTACTTCCGGTTCGGATCCTTGACGCCCATGTCGGCCGCGCGGGTCCGCTTCTCCTCCGTATCGAGGATGAGCCGTCCCTGCATCTGCCCGCCGATGCAACGCAGGGCGCCGGCCGCCAGCACGCCTTCGGGGGCGGCGCCGATGCCGAGATAGATGTCGATCCCGGTCTGCTCGGGCATGCTCGTGAAGATCACCCCCGCGACGTCGCCGTCGGTGATGAGGCGGATGCCGGCGCCGGTCTTGCGGATGGCGGCGATCAGCTCCGTGTGCCGGGGCCGGTCGAGAACGAGGGCGGTGATTTCGTTCGGCTTCACGCCCTTCGCCTTGGCGAGCGCGTTGATGTTCTCCTCCGGCGAGGCGTCGAGGTCGACGACGCCGGTCGGATAGCCCGGGCCGACCGCGATCTTGTGCATGTAGACGTCGGGGGCCGCCAGCAGCGTGCCGGCTTCGGCCATCGCCATGACGGCGATAGAGCCCGGCATGTCCTTGGCGCAGAGCGTGGTGCCTTCGAGCGGGTCCACCGCGATATCGACCTTCGGGCCCTGGCGGTTGCCCACGCGCTCGCCGATGAAGAGCATCGGGGCCTCGTCGCGCTCGCCCTCCCCGATCACCACGGTGCCGTCGATGGGCAGCCGGTTGAGCTCACGCCGCATGGCGTCGACCGCCGCCTGGTCGGCCGCCTTCTCGTTGCCGCGGCCGCGCAGCCGGGCCGAGGCGACGGCGGCGCGCTCGGTGACGCGGACCAGCTCGAGGGTCAGGATCCGCTCGATGATCTGGCCCGGTTGGACGGTAATGCCCTGCGACATGGACGTTTCAGCTCCCTGCTGTGCTTTCAAGATCCGAGGCGCATCGGCGCTCGTGATCGGATGGATGGGCTCACTCCCGCTCGATCCGGATCACTTGGGGCATCTCGGTCGCGAGACCATCCCTCATGATATTATCGAGAGCGGACCTGATCGCGGATTCCGTGGCGGCGTAGGTGATGAGAACCAGCGACACCGGCGCACCGGAGCGCCCGTGCGGGTCCTGCGTGGCCGCCATCTCGGAGCGCTTCTGCACGATGCTCTCGAGCGAGATGTCGCCCTGCGCCATATGGGTGGCGACGCCGGCCGCGACGCCGGGGCGGTCCGGGACGGTCAGGCGGATGTAATAGCCGCCCTCGTGGCGCTGCATCGGGGCGCGTATGGGCTTCTCGAGACGCTCGACGGGGCGGCCGAACGGGGATCCCGCCTTGCCGGACGCCACATCGGCGATGTCGGCCACGACCGCGGATGCCGTCGCGTCGCCGCCGGCGCCGGGCCCGATGAGGGTCAGCTCCCGCACGGCATCGGCATCGACCGTTACCGCGTTCGTGACGCCCATCACCTGAGCGATCGCGGACGTCCTCGGCACCATGGTGGGGTGCACCCGCTGCTCGATGCCGGTCCGTGTGCGCTCGGCGACCCCTAGGAGCTTGATGCGGTAGCCGAGTTCCTTCGCCATGCTGAGGTCGAGGGGCGTGATGGAGGAGATGCCCTCCACATAGATCGCGTCCGCGTCGATCTCGGTCCCGAAGGCGAGGCTCGTCAGGATCGAGAGCTTATGGGCGGTGTCGAAGCCTTCCACGTCGAAGGTCGGGTCGGCCTCCGCATAGCCGAGGCGCTGCGCGTCCTTCAGGCAATCCGCGAAGGTGAGGCCTTCGAGTTCCATGCGCGACAGGATGTAATTGCAGGTGCCGTTGAGGATCCCGTAGATCCGGGAGATCGTGTTGCCCGGGAGCGCCTCGCGCAGCGTCTTGACCACTGGGATGCCGCCCGCCGACGACGCCTCGAAGGCGAGCGCGACGCCCCGCTGCTCCGCGGCCTTCGCAAGCGCCAGGCCGTGCCGCGCCAGCAGCGCCTTGTTGGCCGTCACCACGTGCTTGCCGGCCGCGAGCGCCGTCTCCACCGTCGACCGCGCGGCGCCCTCGGCTCCGCCGATGAGTTCGACCACGCAATCGACCTCGCCCGACCGGGCCAGCTCTACGGGGTCGTCGAACCAGGCGGTGTGGGCGAGATCGAGCCCCCGGTCCCGCGTGCGGTCCCGGGCCGAGACGGCGGTCACGCGGACGGGCCGTCCGCAGCGCTGCGCAAGGGCGTTGTCCTGTCGGGACAGGATGCGGACGACCGAAGCCCCGACCGTGCCGAGGCCAGCGACGCCGACCCGAAGAGGGTGTGTCACAGGAGATCACCTGAGAGGATCAGACCGATGAGCGCTCTTTACGACCGCCACGCTCCCCTGTCCATGCGGGCCGTCTCCCCGCGCCTCGATCTCAGGCGGCGGGACGACCGATCGGCTGCGCGTCCCCTGCCCCGATGTCGGACGGCCTGACGGCCCCCGGGCCGCATGTCCCGTGCCTGGGGCTTCAGGCGGCCTGCCGGCCCGTCGGTTGCATGACGTCGGTCCGGGTGATCAGGCTCGCGACGACCGAGAACAGACCGAAGGCGAGATGGGGCCAGAACACCCGATCCGCGAAGCCGAAGAGCCAGGGCGAGGCCGCCAGGAACGCGCCGGCCAATCCGTCGAGACCGAGATGCAGCACCATCGGCAGGATCCGCACCAGGCCGAGTTCGTAGTCCGTCACGGCGCTGTACAGGATGGCACCGAGCCCGAAGATCACGGCAAGCCATTTGGCGGCGGTCACGTCCGCGAAGCCGAAGAGCCACGGCGTCGCGAGGAGCGCGAGGCCCCAGAGATAGTCGATGACGCCGTGCAGGCGGGTCGGCAGGAAGCGCATCGTGGATCCCCGGTTCGGTCGGGAGGGAACGGACCCGCCGCGGAGCGGTTCCGGCAGCGATGCGCTCAGGCGCGCAAAACTTGACAATGTTCCTATTTTGTTCTATACAACCTATGTCCTGCCTTGGGGGTGCGCTCGCGAGACGTCGTGGCGTAGGGCAGGTGGCAAAGTGTGTGCAGGTGGGAGGACGAATCTCACCGGCACGAGGCGTTCTGCCCGTTTGCCTCTTACTGAGGGGCGAACGTCGCGGGGCCCGCGCTGCCGCAGGGCAGGGCTGTGCCGGAGTGCACCTTAAGGACCGGTCTCGCAGAGACAGGCCCGGAGCGCCCCGCCGGAACGCCGGAAAGCTTTGCCGAGCGGGAGGCCGTGGTTCTGCTCTCGGGCAGGAACACTCCATCCCACACTTCAGCCGGCCCCTGCCGCGGGGTCAGGCCCATGCGCCTCCCGCTCTCCCTCACGGGAAGATCAGGAGACGACACGATCAGCCCCGGCCCGGGAGGGCGCGGGGGAAAAGGTGCTGGACCCGCTCTGTATCCCCTCCCCCCGCACTCGGTGAGCCCCCTACCCCACCCGGGTGATCGGGATCACGTTGTGAAGCGTCTGGTCCGCGGTCTCGAAGAAGCGCCGGATGCAGCGGGCGGCCTGGCGGATGCGCTGCTCGTTCTCGACGAGCGCGATCCGAACGTAATCGTCCCCGTGCTCGCCGAAGCCGATGCCGGGCGCCACGGCCACGTCGGCCTTCTCGACCAGCAGCTTGGAGAATTCCAGGCTCCCGAGGTGGCGGAAGCGCTCGGGGATCTTCACCCAGGCGAACATCGAAGCGGTCGGCGCGGGAATCGGCCAGCCTGCCTTCCCGAACGAGTCGACCAGCACGTCGCGCCGGCGCGTGTAGACCGCGCGCATCTCCCTGACGCAGTCATCGGGACCGTTGAGCGCAGCGGTCGCCGCCACCTGGACCGGCGTGAAGGCGCCGTAGTCCAGGTAGGACTTGACCCTGGCGAGCGCCGCCAGCAGCCGCTCGTTGCCGACCGCGAAGCCGATGCGCCAGCCCGCCATCGAGAAGGTCTTCGACATGGAGGTGAACTCGACCGCCACGTCGATGGCCCCGGGCACCTGGAGGACGGAGGGCGGCGGGTTGCCGTCGAAATAGACCTCGGAATAGGCGAGATCCGACAGGAGGATCAGCTCGTGCTTCTTCGCGAAGGCGACGAGGTCCCGATAGAAATCGAGCGAGGCCACGTAGGCGGTCGGGTTCGCGGGGTAGCAGACCACGAGCGCGATCGGCTTTGGGATCGAGTGCATGACGGCGCGCTCGGCCGCGACGAAGAAGTCCGGCGTGGGCTCTGCCGGCACCGAGCGGATCACGCCGCCCGCCATCAGGAAGCCGAAGGCGTGGATCGGGTAGCTCGGGTTGGGCACCAGCACCACGTCGCCCGGGGCCGTGATGGCCTGCGCCATATTGGCGAAGCCTTCCTTGGAGCCCAAGGTCGCCACGACCTGGGTGTCCGGGTTGAGCTTCACGCCGAAGCGGCGGGCGTAATAGCCGGCCTGAGCGCGACGCAGGCCCGCGATGCCCTTGGAGGCCGAATAGCGGTCCGTGCGCGGCTTGCCGGCGGTCTCGACCAGCTTGTCGATGACGTGCTGGGGTGCCGGCAGGTCCGGGTTGCCCATGCCGAGATCGACGATGTCAGCCCCATTCGCCCGAGCGGCGGCTTTGATCCGGTTCACCTGCTCGAAGACATAGGGGGGCAGGCGCTTGATGCGGTGGAAATCAGACATGGAGGGCTCCTGAGGGCCGAATCGGCTGAAAAATCGTCAAGGTTGCGTGGCAGTGGACGGCGTCCGAGGCGCAGGCGAGGCCTGACCGGCGCGCCGAAGGGCGGCGCCCTGCGCCTCGTTTCTAGCTCGAGCAGCCTCCATCTCGGCCTCGGCGGCGGCCACCTCGGCAGCGCTGCGGGCCTGCGGGCGCCGATCCGCGCCAGGCGTCCCGACGGGTATGTAGTCGAGCTTCTCGGGCCGCGAACTGGCGACGAAATCGGGTGCGGCCGGGACCTGCCCGCCTGCCGACGTGAGCAAACCCCGCGCTGGCCCCAAATCCGACGAGCACGCCTGCAGCCCGAAGGCGGCTGCGAGCGCGATGCCCGTCATGAGGGGGTGGAGTGGCATCACCATCGTTCACCTGCGCGATCGGAATCCGAATCGCTCACATTTGAAATATTCTGTCGTCGAGGGCTCTTCGACCGCTAAAATGCCGAAAAGAGGGCGTAGGGGCAACGCCAGGGCGGCAATTTGACCGCCCAGATGGTATGCCGAGCAGGCGGATGCCTGTCGGCAGCCGTGGGGACGAGCGACGGATAGGGAAACGCACAATCATGGACCGGATGCAGGTCGAGCCGACAGGAGCGCCGCCACTTCCAGACTTCGAGGCTCTGTCGAAGAACATGGCCCAATTCTTGGAGCAGGCCGGCAAGGCGACGGCCGCCTACGTCAAGCCGCTGGAGGAGCGCCGCGCCAATCCGGGCCTCGCCGACGAGGTGAGCGACGTCGTGAAGACCCTTGGTCACGTTGCCGAGGCGTGGCTGATCGACCCCCAGAAGGCCGTTGAGGCGCAGAGCCGCCTCGGCACCCAGTTCCTGGACCTGTGGGCCTCGACCCTCAAGCGCATGCAGGGCGAACAGGTCGAACCTGTGGCCAAGCCGGAGCCGAAGGACGGACGGTTCCAGGACCCGGAGTGGTCGCAGAATCCCATCTTCGATTTCCTGAAGCAGGCCTATCTCATCACGACCCGCTGGGCCGAGGGGCTCGTCGACGAAGCCGAGGGGCTCGACGATCACACCCGCCAGAAAGCCGGGTTCTACATGAAACAGATTTCGAGCGCGCTCTCGCCCTCGAACTTCCTGGCCACCAACCCGGAACTCATCCGGGAGACCATCCGCGAGAGCGGCGCCAACCTCGTGCGCGGCATGAAGATGCTGGCCGAGGACATCGAGGCCGGAAAGGGCGAGCTGAAGCTGCGCCAGTCGGACCCGACCCGGTTCCAGGTCGGGGTCAACATGGCCAACACCCCGGGCAAGGTGATCTTCCGCAACGACCTGATCGAGCTGATCCAGTACGCGCCCACGACCGAGACGGTGCTGAAGCGCCCGCTCCTCATCGTGCCGCCCTGGATCAACAAGTATTACGTGCTCGACCTTAATCCCGAGAAGAGCTTCATCCGCTGGGCGGTGAGCCAGGGCCTCACCGTGTTCTGCATCTCCTGGGTGAACCCGGACGAGCGCCACGCAGACAAGAGCTTCGAGCACTACATGCGCGAAGGCATCTTCGAATCACTTGACGCGATTGAGCGCGCCACGGGCGAGAAGAAGGTGACCGCCATCGGCTATTGCGTCGGCGGCACGCTGCTGGCGGTGACCCTGGCCTACATGGCGGCCAAAGGCGACGATCGGATCGACAGCGCGACCTTCTTCACCACGCAGGTGGATTTCGCCAACGCGGGCGACCTCAAGGTGTTCGTGGACGAGGAGCAGATCGCGGCGGCCGAACGCTCGATGAAGACACGGGGCTATCTCGAAGGCTCCCGCATGGCGAACGCCTTCAACATGCTGCGGCCGAACGATCTGATCTGGCCCTACGTGGTGAACGTCTACATGAAGGGCCATTCGCCCTTCCCGTTCGACCTCCTGTATTGGAACTCCGATTCCACGCGGATGCCGGCGGCGAACCACAGCTTCTACCTGCGCAACTGCTACCTCGAGAACAAGCTCACCAAGGGCCAGATGGTGGTCGACAACGTGAGGCTCGACCTCAAGAAGGTGAAGATCCCGATCTTCAATCTCGCGGCGCGTGAGGACCACATCGCCCCGGCGAAGTCGGTCTTCGTCGGCTCCAAGGCGTTTGGCGGGCCCGTGGACTACGTGCTCGCCGGCTCCGGTCACATCGCCGGCGTCGTCAACCCGCCGAGCAAGCCGAAATACCAGTACTGGACCGGCGGCAAGGTCGAAGGGACACTCGAGGACTGGATCGCCAAGGCCGAGGAGCATCCCGGCACCTGGTGGCCCTACTGGTTCTCATGGGTCGAGAAGCAGGCGCCGCAGCGCGTCAAGGCGCGCCAGCCGGGCGGGGGCAAGCTGAAGCCGCTCTGCGACGCTCCCGGGACCTACGTGACCGTCAAAGCCTGACGCGGGCCGGGGGCGGTGGGAAACCGCCCTTCGCCACCGGCGACGCAGACCTGCTCTCTGCATCTCGGCATTGCCGTTTGCCCGCAAACGCGGCAAAGGACTCGCGACGCCGAGCCAAGGAGAGACAGGCATGAAGCTAGTGCGCTATGGACAGCCCGGGCAGGAGAAGCCCGGCCTTGTCGGCCCCGACGGGCAGATCCGCGATTTGTCGGGCGTGGTTCCCGATATCGACGGCGCCATGTTCGCCTCGGGCGGTCTTGCCAAGCTGAAGAGCATCGACCCCTCGACGCTGCCTGCAGCCCCGGCGGGTGCCCGCCTCGGCGCCTGCGTCGGCAATGTCCGCAACTTCATCGCCATCGGCCTCAATTATGCGGACCATGCCGCCGAAACCGGCTCGCCTATCCCTGCGGAGCCGATCATCTTCAACAAGGCTCCCTCCTGCATCGTCGGCCCCAACGACGACGTCGTGATCCCCCGCGGGTCGCTCAAGACCGACTGGGAGGTCGAGATCTGCATCGTGATCGGCGAGCGCGCCTGCTACGTCGGCGCCAACGAGGCGATGGATTTCGTTGCAGGCTATTGCGTCGGCAACGACGTCTCCGAGCGCGAGTACCAGCTGGAGCGCGGCGGGACCTGGAGCAAGGGCAAGGGCTGCCCGACCTTCGGTCCCCTCGGACCCTGGATGGTCACCAAGGACGAAATCCCGGACGTCCACAACCTCTCAATGTGGCTCGACGTGAACGGCGAGCGCATGCAGCGCGGCTCGACGAAGACCATGATCTTCAACGTGCCCCAGATTGTATCCTACTGCTCGCACTTCATGATCCTGGAGCCGGGTGACGTGATCACCACCGGCACCCCGCCCGGCGTCGGCCTCGGCATGAAGCCGCCGCGCTTCCTGAAGGCCGGGGATGTCGTAACGCTCGGCATCGAGGGCCTCGGCGAGCAGCGCCAGCGCTTCATCGCCTTCGAGGGCAGCCACCTCGACACGAGCCACGGCCGCCAGGGCCAGCACGCCGGCTAAGGCTGTCGGGCAACAGGTAGTGAGCAGGGTTTCGACCCTGCTCACTCCAGCCCGAGCATCAGCTTGATGTTCTGAACGGCGGCACCCGAAGCGCCCTTGCCCAGGTTGTCGAGCCGGGCGACGAGGACTGCGTGCGGGTAAGTCGGGTGGGCGAAGACCCGCAGTTCCAAGAGGTCCGTGTCGTTGAGGGCCTCCGGCTCGATCCGCTCCAGCCGCTTGCCCTCGACCGCGGTCGGCACGACCCGCACGAGATCGCTACCCCGGTACCAGTCCGCGAGGACAGCCTCGAGATCCGCGGCCTTCGGGCTTCCCGGAAGCACGTCGAGGTGGAGCGGGACGCTCACCAGCATGCCCTGGCGGAAATTTCCGACCGACGGCACGAAGATCGGCCGCCGGGTCAATCCGGCGTAGCGCTGCAGCTCCGGGACGTGCTTGTGCTCGAAGCCGAGACCGTAGAGCTCGAACGACGGCGCCTGCCCTGATTCGTAAGCCTCGATCATCGAGCGGCCGCCGCCGCTATAGCCGCTCACCGCATTGACGGTGACGGGATAGTCGCGCGGCATCAGGCCCGCATCGACGAGCGGCCGGATGAGGGCAATGGCCCCCGTGGGATAACAGCCAGGGTTGGCGACCCGGCTGGCGTTCCGGATTGCATCCCGCTGCCCGGCGTCGAGTTCGGCAAAGCCGTAAATCCAACCGGGCGCAACCCGGTGGGCGGTGCTGGCATCGAGGACCCGCGGCCCCTGCCCGCCCATCGAATCGACGATCGCCACGGTTTCGCGGGCTGCATCGTCATGGAGGCAGAGCACCACCAGATCGACCTCGCCGAGGATCTGGCGCTTCGCGGCCGGATCCTTGCGCCGCTCGGGCGCGATGCTGTGGAGCGTGACGCCTGGCACTCCAGTCAGCCGGTCGCGGATGCCGAGGCCCGTCGTGCCGGCTTCGCCGTCGATGAACACTGTGCCGACCTTCTGGCCCTGCACCTGATCCTTGACCACCATCGTCATGACCGTCTCACCCGTCGTCGCAGCGCACCTTCGGTGAAGGCGTCCCGGCTGCATATGGTTTCGTGGAACAAACAAAAAAGCCGCGCAGATGATGCGCGGCTTGCAGGTCGGCTCGGAACGAGCGTCATCGCTGTCGCGCGGGTGGGGCGACCGGACGTCGGAGTTCGGAGCGGAAGATCGACATAGGTGGTGCTATGCCGGGTCGCAGCCACGCTGTCAAGCAATCGGTCCGGCAGGCCAAGAAAAAGGGCGGCCGAAGCCGCCCTTGTCCAAATCCGGAGGTCGGGAACGCCTTAGCGCTTCGAGAACTGGAAGCTCCGGCGAGCCTTCTTCTTGCCGTACTTCTTGCGCTCGACGACGCGGGGGTCGCGGGTCAGGAAGCCCTCCTTCTTGAGCGGGCCGCGAAGCTCCGGCTCGTAGTAGGTGAGCGCCTTAGAGAGGCCATGACGCACCGCGCCGGCCTGCCCCGAAAGGCCGCCGCCCGCGACCGTGACGACGATGTCGTACTGACCGTTGCGGTTGGCGATGTGGAGGGGCTGCTGCAGGATCATGCGCAGAACCGGGCGGGCGAAGTAGGTCTCGACCGGGCGGTTGTTGACCGTGATCGTGCCGCTGCCAGGCTTGATCCAGACGCGGGCGACCGCGTCCTTACGCTTGCCGGTCGCGTAGGCGCGGCCCTGGGCGTCGATCTTCTGGACGTGACGGGGCGCCTCGGGCGCGGCGGTCTGGGCGGACTGGCCCAGGTCGGCGAGAGATTGCAGGGTCGCCATGGTTTTAAGCTCTCACGTTCTTGGCGTTGAGGGCGCCCACATCGAGCGGCTGCGGCTGCTGAGCCACGTGCGGATGCTCGGCGCCCTTATAGACGCGCAGGTTGCCCATGATCTGGCGGAACAGCGGGCCGCGCGGAAGCATACGCTCCACGGCCTTCTCGACGACGCGCTCGGGGAACCGGCCCTCGAGAATGAACTTCGCCGAACGCTCCTTGATGCCGCCCGGGTAGCCGGTGTGGTGATAGTACACCTTCTGCTCGCGCTTCCGGCCGGTGAACACCACCTTGTCGGCGTTGATAACAATGACGTTGTCGCCGCAATCGACGTGAGGGGTGTAGTTGGCCTTGTGCTTGCCGCGCAGGCGCATCGCCACGACCGAAGCCAGGCGGCCCACGACGAGGCCGCTCGCATCGATCACAACCCACTTCTTGTCGACATCGGCGGGCTTCAGCGAAGTCGTCTTCATCGCATTGGATCCCGTTATGAGCCGTGACGGCTCTGTTTTGAAACGACAAACCGCCGCAAGATGCGGCGGCGAGTGAGGCGGTGTGTAGGCGAGCTTGGGCCCGGTGTCAACCGAAATTTCGGAACGTGGCTCACGTAAAACCCAAGCAGCACAAGCCTTTCAGGCTAGCGGTAACATGATACCGCTATCCAGATTGAGCTGGGATTGCATAGGTTCCGGTCGCATGGCAGACGATGTCGGTCTCCCCTTCCGACGTGATAATTACCTCTCCGACGGCGAGCCGCCTGCCGAGCCTCAGGAGGCGGCAATCGGCAATCAACGCCCTCTGAGCTGGCTTGCGCAAGAAGTTAAAGGAGAGGTTCGTGGTTACGGCGAGTGCGACAGGCCCGATTTGGCCGAGAATAGCAACATAGAGGGCGAGATCTGCCAGCGTCATCATCGCGGGTCCTGAGATGGTACCGCCCGGCCTGACGTGCCGCTCATGGTAGTCCATCCGCAACCTGGCCGTAAGAGGCCCCACCGACTCGACGCGGAAGGTCCGCCCTCCGAAGTGGATTTGCGGGAACTCACGATCGAGGAAGGCTTCGAGCTCCTCGACGCTCATAACAGGCGGATGGGACATCAGGCAGGCTCCGGCGGAGTCGCGTACGGCGCTGGCAGGTCCAAGACCACAGACTGGCGTCGTTGATTGAACGGGCTCCCCTTGCAGCATGAGGGTTCGGGCCCGACAATAGCGGACAAGCGCTTTTTCACATGCAGACTGCCATGAACGCTCAAGCTCCCGTCGCATCCGTCGCTCCCCTCCTGCGCTCGGACCAGGATGGCATCGCGATCCTGACCCTTAACCGCCCGGCCGCGCGCAATGCCCTATCGGAAGCGCTCCTCGGCGCTCTTACCCGTGAGCTCGATGCGCTTGCCGAGGATCGATCGATCCGCGCCGTCATCCTGACGGCAAGAGGACCCGTGTTCTCGGCTGGCCACGACCTCAAGGAGATGACGGCACATCGGGCTGACCCGGACAGGGGGCGCGCTTATTTCGCCGATATCCTCGCCCGCTGCTCCGCCATGATGCAGCGTATCGTCCGCTTGCCGCAGCCGGTCATCGCAGCGGTCGAGGGCGTTGCGACGGCAGCCGGGTGCCAGCTGGTGGCCAGCTGCGATCTCGCGGTCGCTGGCGCGGAGGCTCGTTTCTGCACACCGGGCGTCCATATCGGGCTGTTCTGCTCGACCCCGATGGTTGCCCTGTCCCGGAACCTCCCGCCCAAGCACGCCATGGAGATGCTCCTCCTTGGCGAGATGGCGAGCGCGGAGGATGCGTATCGCTTCGGGCTGGTGAACCGGATCGTGCCTCCAGGCGGGGCCGAGGAAGCCGCCCGCGAGATGGCCCGGGTCATCGCCACCAAGGCCACCCAAACCGTCAGGATCGGCAAGCGCGCATTCTACGAGCAGCGCGAGATGAGTCTTTCTCAAGCTTATGACTATGCCACGGAGGTGATGGCCGAGAACATGCTCGCCCGGGATGCCGAAGAGGGTATCGGCGCGTTCATGGAGAAGCGCGAGCCTGTCTGGGATGGGGACTGATCCTGTTCAGGTTTGGCGACCAGCCAATAGGCTTGCCGGCTGGACGACTTGACCATAGCTCCGCTTGTCCTAAAGACTGGCCCATGTGCACGCTGGCGAGCCTGCGCGTCCTCACTCCGGCGGGAGCCCAACGTCGATTACGGGCCGGGCGTGCTTTCGTACGCCGTGAGAGCTGACCAGGAGATCCTCGTGATGTTGTGGGTCAGGCGCACAGCCGCTCGGGCGATGGCGCTCATGCTCCTATCGGATGGCGGCGTCGCACAGGCTGCTGACGTGACCGTGTTCGCCGCCGCGAGCCTCAAGAATGCTCTCGATGCCGTCATCGCCGACTTCCAGCGGGAAGCCGGCAAGCAGATCGTGGCCTCCTATGCGGCCTCCTCTGCCCTGTCTCGCCAGATCGAGCAGGGAGCGCCGGCAGATCTCTTCATTTCCGCGGATCTCGGCTGGATGGACTATCTGCAGGAACGAGGCCTGATCCGTCGCGAAACGCGCCGCAGCCTCCTTGGAAACCGGATCGTGCTCGTTGCGCCTGCCGCCATGGCGAAAGCGGTCGAACTGAAGCCAGGGGCGCTAATGGCAGCGCTCGGCAACGGGCGCCTCGCCATTGCCAACGTCGCAAGCGTCCCTGCGGGCCGCTATGGAAAAGCCGCGCTCCAAAACCTCGGGCTTTGGGCAGAAGTGTCCGGCCGCTTGGCGGAGGCCGAAAACGTGCGTGCGGCGCTCACCTACGTTTCGCGTGGGGAGGTTCCTCTCGGCGTCGTCTACGAGACCGACGCCAAGGCCGATCCGAAAGTCGCCGTCGTGGCGCGCTTTCCGGACTCGAGCCATCCGCCGGTCGTCTATATAGTGGCCCTTACGGCCACATCGAGAAGCCATGACGCGCAGATCTTTCTGGATGCACTCCGGAGCCGCAGAAGCGCGGACCTGTTTGCCCGTGAGGGCTTTGCCGTACTCGAATAGGCTGGTCCCACCGTGGAGTTGACTCCTGAGGAATGGCAAGCGGTCGGCTTGAGCCTGAAGGTCGCTGTCGTCGCCACGCTCGTCAGCTTGCCTCTCGGCATCGGTGCAGCCTACGCCCTTGCTCGCGGCAGGTTTCCAGGTCGCACGCTCCTCAACGGACTCATCCACCTGCCCCTTGTGCTGCCCCCCGTCGTAACCGGGTACCTCCTCCTCATCAGCTTCGGCCGGCGAGGTCCCTTAGGAATGGCGCTGGAGGCCTGCTGTGGCATCGTATTCTCGTTCCGGTGGACCGGCGCGGCCCTGGCAGCCGCCGTGATGGCTTTTCCCCTCATGGTCCGTGCGATCCGTCTGTCGATCGATGCGGTGGATCGCGGGCTCGAGCAGGCGGCCGGGACGCTAGGGGCCAATCCATGCTGGGTGTTTCTCACCATAACGCTTCCGCTTGCTCTCCCCGGCATCATCGCGGGGAGCATCCTGGCTTTTGCCAAGGCGATGGGCGAGTTCGGTGCCACCATTACCTTCGTATCCGCAATCCCGGGGGAGACCCTGACGCTTCCGTCAGCAATTTATGCCTACACGCAGGTCCCCGGGGGTGAGGTCGGCGCCTTCCGTCTGAGCGTCGTTTCCGTGGTGGTCGCTCTGGCGGCTGTCCTGGTCTCCGAGATTTTGACGCACCGCATGAAGCAGGCCGGGCAGGTCTTGTGAGCATCAGCATTTCGGTCCGGCGAACCCTGGGGGAGTTCACGCTCGACGTTGACTTCGAGACGACGGAGCGCGTCGTTGCCCTCTTCGGGCCGTCGGGATCGGGCAAGAGCACGCTCCTCAACATTATCGCCGGCCTGACCCGGCCCGATTCCGCCAGGATTGCGGTAGACGGGCGCGTACTCGCCGACACGACGGCTGCCCTGACGATCCCAGTGCACCGGCGGCGGGTCGGTTATGTCTTTCAGGATGCTCGGCTCTTTCCGCATCTGAGCGTTGCTCATAACCTGCGCTATGGGCGCTGGTTCACGCCAGAAGCGGGCCGCTATGGGGGCTTCGAAGAGATCATTGAACTCCTCGGGATCCGGCATCTCCTCGGTCGCCGTCCCGGCACTCTCTCGGGCGGCGAGAAGCAGCGGGTGGCGATCGGCCGGGCCATCCTTGCGTCCCCGCGCGTCCTCCTGATGGACGAGCCCCTCGCCTCTCTGGACGAGGCAAGAAAGGCCGAGACCCTGCCCTACATCGAGCGCTTACGCGACGAGCTTGCCATTCCAATTCTCTATGTCAGCCACAGCCGGGAGGAGGTCGAGCGCCTCGCGCGCAAGATCGTGCACCTCGACCATGGACGCGTGGTGGCCCGTTGAACCTGAGGGCTGGGACCTTTACTTAGGGCCCATGGATCACGGCGCTTACCCGAACGACTACATCCGCGGCATCCTGCAGAGCGTGAAGACGATCGCGCTCGTTGGCGCGTCTCAGAATCCCGCCCGGCCGAGCTGGATCGTCACCAAGTACCTGCTCGAGCGTGGCTACGATGTCATCCCGGTGAATCCGGGCCTTGCCGGACAGGAGCTTCTGGGGAAGCGCGTCTACGGCTCGCTCAAGGACATCCCGCACCCTGTCGACATGGTGGAGATCTTCCGCAACTCGCAGGCCGCAGGGCCGATTACCGATGAGGCTCTCGCGCTCGATCCGCTCCCGAAAGTGATCTGGATGCAGCTCTCGGTGCGCAACGACGACGCGGCCGGAAAGGCCGAAGCCAGGGGCATCAAGGTCGTGATGGACCGCTGCCCGAAGATCGAGTTCGGACGGCTGTCCGGCGAGATCTCCTGGCAGGGGGTGAACTCGCGCATGCTGTCGTCGAAGAAGCCTGTCCTGGCCGGCAAAGGATATCAAAAGCTTAGCCTCAACCGGCCGTGAAAGACCTTGACTGACGAACTCGTTTGTTCGTTATACAGAACGCAGCGAATTGCCTCCCGCCCGGAAAATAGGAATTTTTTCTGTGCAAGAGGATGTGGGTTTTGGGCCGCCGGGCGCTGATGCACGGCGGGTCCGTATGGGGAGACTTGATATGAGCGATCGCCTGCCTGGCTTCGATACTCTCGCGATTCACGCCGGCGCGGCGCCCGATGCCGCGACGGGGGCGCGGGCGACGCCGATCTACCAGACCACCTCCTTCGTCTTCGACGACGTGGACCACGCGGCCTCGCTCTTCGGGCTGCAGGCCTTCGGGAACATCTATTCGCGCATCGGCAACCCGACCTGCGCGGTCCTGGAGGAGCGCGTCGCGGCGCTCGAGGGCGGAACGGCGGCGCTGGCGGTGGCCTCGGGCCACGCGGCGGAGTTCCTGACCCTGCACGCCCTGATGCAGCCCGGCGACGAGTTCGTGGCGGCGCGCAAGCTCTACGGCGGCACGATCAACCAGTTCAACCACTCCTACAAGAACTTCGGCTGGAACGTGGTCTGGGCCGATTCGGACGACCCCTCCACCTTCGAGGCCGCCATCTCCCCGCGGACCAAGGCGATCTTCGTCGAATCCATCGCCAATCCCGGCGGCGTGATCGTGGACCTGCAGGCCATCTCGGCCATCGCCAAGCGCCACAACATCCCGTTCATCGTCGACAACACGATGGCGACCCCCTACCTCATCCGCCCCTTCGAGTTTGGGGCCGACATCGTGGTGCACTCGCTCACCAAGTTCTTGGGCGGCCACGGGACGTCCATCGGCGGCATCATCGTCGACGGCGGCTCGTTCAACTTCGCGGGCGACGACCGCTATCCCATGCTCTCGAAGCCCCGGCCGGAATACGGCGGCATGGTGCTGGGCGAGACCTTCGGGAACTTCGGCTTCGCGATCGCCTGCCGGGTCCTCGGCCTGCGCGACCTCGGCCCGGCCCTTTCCCCCTTCAACGCCTTCATGATCCTGCAGGGCATCGAGACCCTGCCCCTGCGGATGCAGCGCCACTCCGACAACACGCTCGCGGTCGCGGAGCACCTCGCCGGCCACAACAAGGTCGCCTGGGTGAGCTATCCGGGCCTGCGCGGCGACCGCTACCACAACCTCGCCAAGCAGTACTGCCCGAAGGGCGCGGGCGCGGTCTTCACCTTCGGCCTGAAGGGCGGCTACGACGCGGGCGTGAAGCTCGTCTCGAACCTTAAGCTCTTCTCGCACCTCGCGAATATCGGCGACACCCGCTCGCTGGTGATCCACCCGGCCTCGACGACCCACCGCCAGCTCACCGACGAGCAGCGGGCGCAGGCCGGGGCCGGCTCCGAGGTGGTCCGCCTCTCGGTCGGCCTCGAGGACAAGGAAGACCTCATCGCCGACCTCAACCAGGCCCTCGACGCCGCCTGAGCGGCTCCGGAGCCCCTCCACCGGCCCCGGCCGGGCGCCTCAACCCGCCTGACCGGGGACCAACCGATCGCTCATTCGACGCATTCGAACGATGCATTGATGCGTCGAAAACGGCGCATCGCGCGAGTCTCCGCCCGGTGCCCCGCGCCGCCCGCCTCCGGGCGCCGGAAAAAACCGTGATGCCCGGTTCGCCCGAGCGGACGCGTGAAACGGGGCGGAACGCCGCGAAACGGCATGCAACGCCCCGGAACGCCTGTTTTGCGTGTTTCACCCTGTTCCACGGGTCCCATTGGCCCCGGAGGCCTGCGCGCCGACGACCTTGACAATTTAGCCCATTTCTGCTTTTAATCCTACGCGCGCGGGTTGAGTCGGATCCTGCCGGAGATCCGGCTTCGGCCCGCGCGACGGCAGGAGGCGGCGATGGAGCGGATGGCGCCGGGGCTCAAGCGCATGCTGACCCTGCTGGAGGTGGGAAGCGGGGGAGAAGGCGGGGTGGAGGCTGAGGGGCCGGGCCGGACGGAACGCCTGCCGTCCGGCGGCACCGAGCCTCCGCCCCTCCCCGCGGGCGGCTCCCTCCCGGGGCGCCGG
>JAESFH010000179.1_pt1 | contig 41139 bp, 40 predicted proteins | sample 9269381 | NCBI WGS metagenome assembly JAESFH01 (sample SAMN14504062, study PRJNA617094) | algae metagenome | isolation source: Aphanothece sp. CMT-3BRIN-NPC111 and co-occurring heterotrophs from well... | place: USA: Clark Mountains Wilderness, California | collected 2010-04-18
AGGAAGAGCCGGCACGATGAGCAGGGCCAGGGCAGCAAGAATTGATCTCACGCGCACGATCGACCTCCATAAGCAGGTTGGTCCGCACGATCTGCGGCCACCGCATACCAGGGCTACAAGCATGGCGGCTGAAAAGTCCGAAGCAAGAAGAATGTTCTTTTTAAAGAACGACCTGCAAGAGAAGAAAAGACCTGCGGGGGCAAGGGCTCATGGATGGATCTGCTCAGTAGGAGGAGATTTTGCTCATGGGTAACAAAACAAAGGTCGAATCAGCTGTTTGCTATAAAGTGCCTTTGAGCGGCGCTGGTGCTGGTTCTGAGGCGCGTGTCATTGTTCATATCGGAAACAACAGGCCCGTGGCGGAGCGCCAGCACAGGTACCATCACTTCGAACACAGGTCCTTCGTAAGGTCCTCCACGGCCGGAGGTTCGGGAGCGAATGATAGTCAGCTGTCCATTCCGAGTAATTCACAGCTGAATTGGCTAAGATGAAACCCATTCCGCTAGGTGGCGTTAGCCTCGTGAATGATTGAGAGATCAACTATGAACTCGAGCCATTATCTTTGCAGTCGCTGGAGCGAAAGTGCCATGGCTGGCTCGCTTGCCCTAGTTGCTGCTGTTGTTGTGGGCGCAGTTTGAAGCGTCATACTGAAACAGAGGTCGCGCGGAACCTCGTGTGCATCTGCCGATGAAGTGCTGGAGCACCCTGACCCGTGGCAACCCTCGACCTGATCGCTCGCCCGTCCGCTTGCCGTCACCACGGAGGAAGCTGAGTCAAGCCGACGGACTCGTCGCTACTTTCCTTTCAGGCATGCGCCCCTAAGAACATTTCTCATGACTCACTCCCCCATTGCACATGCTGCGCTCGAGCTCCCGTCCGTCACCATCAACAGCTACAACGTCGAACTACGCGACGAGGAGGGCTTTTTAGGCGATCGTGCCAGCAATCGTGCCTTCCGCAATCTTCTGGAGGATTGGCGCGAGCGCCTGCGGCAAGTCGGTGATGATCCCCTAGGTGAAACGTCCAGCAAGAGCGTCAGCAAGAAGACGCTCGACAAGCTCCTGTGGGAGGGAGATCCGGAAGCCGCAGGCGTTATTCACGGCGCAATTGAGGACTTTGCTCAAGAGCTTGCTACCATCGTACGTCGCTTCATTCGGCTGAAAGGCTGGAAAGACACGGAGCGCATAGTTGTCGGCGGAGGTCTGCGCGACAGCCGCGTTGGTGAACTCGCCATCGGCCGGGCGACGGTGATTCTCAAAGCTGGTGGGATCGACATTTCGCTCCAGCCCATCCGGCATCATCCTGACGAAGCCGGGCTCATTGGTGCTGTCCACCTAGCCCCGTCCTGGATGTTTGCGGGTCACGACAGCCTCCTTGCTGTCGACATTGGCGGTACGAACATTCGGGCCGGCGTGCTGCAGCTGAACTTGAAGAAATCACCGGATCTATCGGCTGTGGAGGTCTGGAAATCCGATCTCTGGCGCCACCGCAATGAAAGCCCGGCGCCTTCCCGAGAGCAGGCGGTGGCGCGGCTCTGCGGGATGCTCGGCACCCTCGTAAGCAAGGCCGAGAAGCAGGGCTTCAGTCTGGCCCCGTTCATCGGCGTAGGGTGCCCTGGTCTAATCGAGAATGACGGCTCGATCGCGCGCGGTGGGCAGAACCTGCCCGGGAACTGGGAGAGCTCCCGTTTCAATCTGCCCAAGAGCATCCGCGACGCTATTCCCACAATTGCGGGATACGACACCCTCGTGCTGATGCATAACGACGCAATTGTTCAAGGGCTGAGCGAGGTGCCGTTCCAGAAGGATGTGGAGCGCTGGGGCGTGCTGACGATAGGGACCGGCCTTGGCAACGCACGCCTTACCAATCGGACGGCGGTAGGTGGCAGTGGGAAGTCAGAAGGCAAGAACGGCAAGGCGGCCGAGGCCTAAGGAGTCTTGCTGGTCGAGATCAGCTGTTTCTCGGAAGCCTCTTTGAGCTGATTAGGCGTCTTGCCCTGGCAATAGGCGGTAGCCGCTTGCAATATCTGCAGCATCTTCTCGAACGCTTCCTGTTGCACATCGGCAATCGTGCTGTCTGCGCCACCCGGCACTTGCACCTGCACTGTCAGGAGGTGAGCGCCCTTGGTTTCGGAATCTCTAAATGCCAAGCGCACGTCCATGGCAACGATTTCGGGGCTGCTGGCGTCAGCCTGAGCCACTTGCATATCTCCAAACGAGAAGCTGTAGAAGTCCATCTGCTGCCTCTGAAATGCTCACCTAGGCCACAGGATATCGGCCCACCGTGGCACAACTGGCAACCAGCCAGGCCGTTCCCTAATTGGCGGCCAGTAAAGAAGGCTCTCGCCTGACGCTATCCTCAATATGTCCAATTGGGCCGAGCGCCCACAGCCTCGGCGACACCACGCCTGATGCGCCGACTGCTCGCAGGTCGGGCATGACGTCGAGGTCGAGGCGGTGGCAGTCGCACCGGACCAGGCCGCGGGCGAGGAGGCGCCCCAGGAGCCGGTCACCGCCTCGTGTAGGAGGCGCATGCCGGTGGCGTCAACCAGGTCCAGAGGAGTTGTCGCCTGCGCAAGCCACTCGGTAAAATGGCCAGGCTTATCTGGGAACGCACGTGGAGGAGATGACAAGGGCTGCAGGTCGAATAGGGCAACTCCGCGACCGAAGGTTTGGCTCCGCTCACAGGAAATAGCGCGCGGGACCTTGAGCCGCTTGAGGAGATGCAGGGCTGTCATCATGCCGCTGAAGCCAGCACCAATGACCGTGATGGGAAGTTCCTGATCATGAGCTATCCAGAATGGGGTGCGCGGCGCGGAGTCTTCGGCTGCAGGTGAGGAGCAATTTCCGACTTTGGGAACCGCGTCGCTACGATCGAGGGTTCCGGTCGCCGCGCGGCACCCTGCGGAAGCGGCGGAGATCAAAGCCGAACCAAGGCTGGTCCGCAGCGCGCGCCTGCAGGGCTTCCTTGACGATGCCGGCGGCCACGCCCACCGCGAGGACGAATAGCAGGGTGCCGAGATCGTCTAGGCTCCACTCATTCGTCACCGCTTCACTCACGTGAGGGCTCCCTGCTCCTTGTAGATATCAAGCCTTCGATCCTGCGTGGTGCGCATCACAACGGAAGACCGCTGCTGCAGTAACAATAGGGGCACAGACTGGTCGCGCGGCCCGCCCGACCGGCGCGCCTACGCGGCTCCGTCATCGGGCCTGGTAGACGAGGTGCGGGCGCAGCAAGGCAGAATCGCCCGCGAGTCCGGCCGATCCCGCGGCGCCGGCCGCATCGACGAAGTCGCGGATGAAGGGTGTGGCAGGGCTGTGGACCACCTCGCGCGGCGTGCCGACCTGCTCGATCCGGCCCTGGTTCAGGATCGCGACCCGATCGGCCAGCTCCAGCGCCTCGTCCTGGTCATGAGTCACAAAGAGCGTCGTATGGCCCGTCCGCTTGTGCAGATCCCGCAGCCAGCGCCGCAGGTCCTTGCGGACCTTGGCGTCGAGTGCCCCGAACGGCTCGTCGAGGAGAAGGACCCGCGGCTCGATCGCCAGCGCCCTCGCGAGCGCCACCCGCTGGCGCTGACCGCCGGAGAGCTGCGCGGGATAGCGGCCCTCGAGCCCGCCGAGCTGCACGAGGTCGAGAAGCTCCAGCGAGCGGCGGCGGATGTCGGCCTCCGCGGGGCGCTCCCGCCGCGGCCGGGCGCGGAGCCCGAAGGCCACGTTGTCAAGGACCGTCATGTGCCGGAACAGCGCGTAGTGCTGGAACACGAAGCCGATCCGGCGCTCCCGCAGGGTCAGGCGCGTGGCGTCAAGATCGCCGAACATCACGCGTCCGCGATCCGCCTCTTCCAGGCCGGCCACGATGCGCAACAGCGTGGTCTTGCCCGAGCCGGAGGGCCCCAGAAGGGCGACGAGTTCGCCGTCCACCACATCGAGCGACACGCCGCGCAAAGCGGGATAACGGCCGAATTCCTTCTCGACGTTCTCGATCGTCACCGAAACGGACATGAGGTTCTCCTTGAGATCGGGGGACGCCTGCGCGTCGTAAGAGGGGTTGCGGCGATCAATGCCGGCGGCCGTGGGCGATTTCGTCGCCGTAGCGCCATTCGAGCAGGCTCTTGAGCACGAGCGTCACCAGCGCGAGCAGGGCCAGGACCGAGGCCACCGCGAAGGCGCCGACGAAGCTGTACTCGTTGTAGAGGATCTCCACGTGCAGCGGCATGGTGTTGGTGAGCCCGCGGATGTGACCCGACACCACCGAGACCGCCCCGAACTCGCCCATCGCGCGGGCGTTGCAGAGGAGCGCGCCGTAGAGCAGGCCCCACTTCACGTTCGGCAGCGTGATAGTGAGAAAGGTCCGCCAGCCGGATGCGCCGAGCGAGAGCGCGGCCTCCTCGTCCTGCGTTCCTTGCGCCTGCATGAGCGGGATCAGCTCCCGCGCAACGAAGGGGAAGGTCACGAACAGGGTCGCGAGCACGATGCCGGGCACGGCAAAGATGATCTCGATGCCGTTGTCCATGAGCCAGCGTCCCAGTGCGCTCCCGGCCCCGAACAGGAGCACGTAGACGAGGCCCGAGATGACCGGCGAGACCGAGAAAGGCAGGTCCAGGAGGGTGAGCAGGAGGTCCTTGCCGCGGAACTCGAACTTGGCGATCGCCCAGGCGGCGGCGACGCCGAACAGGATGTTGAGCGGCACCACGATGGCGGCCACCGTGAGCGTGAGCCGGATTGCGGCAAGCGTGTCGGGTTCCAGAAGCGCGGCGACATAGGCGCCCCAGCCCTGCCGCAGCGCCTCCACGAACACGGCGATCAGGGGCAGGAAGATCACGAGGCCGAGGAATGCGACGGCAATCGTGATGAGGACACGTTGCACCAGCGGTGTCTCCGCGGTCGCATCGGCGGCGCGGACGGGCTGTCGAAGCGCGAAGACCCGTGGATCGAGAGCGAGATCAGTCATAGGCGAACCTCGTGCCGGTGGGTTGCGGGACCGGCTGTGGGCGCTCACGCATGGCCGAGCCGCCGGCGCGCGCGGGATTGCAGCAAGTTGATGACGAGCAGGAGCGAGAACGAGATCGCGAGCATCACGGCCGCGACCACGGTGGCGCCGGCGTAGTCGAATTCCTCGAGACGGATCACGATGAGGAGCGGCGCGATCTCGGAGACGAATGGGATATTGCCCGCAATGAAGATCACCGAGCCGTATTCTCCGACCCCGCGCGCGAAAGCGAGCGCGAAGCCCGTCATGAGCGCGGGCGCGACCGCCGGCAGCACCACGCGGAACACGGTGCGGATCCGGCTGGCGCCGAGGAGCGCGGAGGCTTCCTCGATCTCCCGTTCCGTCTCGGCCAGCACGGGCTGGACGGTGCGGACCACGAAGGGCAGGCCGACGAAGATCAGAGCCATAATGACCCCGAGCGGGGTGTAGGCAATCGCGACCCCGAGCGGCGCGAGAAGCCCCCCGATCCAGCCGTTCGGGGCATAGATCGCCGTGAGCGCGATGCCGGCCACGGCCGTGGGCAGGGCGAAGGGCAGGTCGACGACCGCGTCGAGGAGGCGCCGGCCGGGGAAGCGGTAGCGCACCAGCACCCAGGCGACGAGCAGGCCGAACACGGCATTCACGACGGCTGCCGCGAAGGCCGCCCCGAAGGAGAGGCGGAGCGCCGCGAGGGTACGGGAATCGAGCGCAATGCGCAGGAACTCGCTGGGACCGACTTGCGCGGCCTTGAAGATCAGGCCGGCGAGCGGGATCAGCACCACGAGCGAGAGCGCCGTGACGGCCAATCCGAGGGCCAGGGAGAACCCTGGTAGCACGCTCGGCTGCCGGAGCCGCGGGAGAGCAAGTGCTGTCATCAGTCTGACTGCCTCGTGAGGGAGTATGGGAGAAGGCGTATGCGGCCGCCACAGGTCGACCTTGTCGTCCCGCGCGATTGAGGACGGCTCCACGGGGGAGCCGCCCTCGAGACCTCACTTCTTGGAATAGAGCTGGTCGAACAGAGCGCCTTCCGCGAAGTGCGTGGCCTGCGCCTTGGCCCAGCCCCCGAATGCGCCATCGATGGTGACGAGATCGAGCTTGGGGAACCTCCCCTGATCCTCAGGGTTCGCGTGCTCCGGCGCGACCGGGCGGAAGTGATGGCGGGCGGCGAGCGCCTGGCCCTTCGGCGAGTAGAGGAAGTTCAGGTAGGCCTCGGCCGCCGCCCGGTTGCCGCGGGGCGTCGCGTTGCCGTCGACGAGCGACACGGAGGGCTCGGCCAGGATCGAGATCGAGGGCACCACGATCTCGAACTTGTCGGCCCCGAACTCGTCGAGCGCCAGGAAGGCCTCGTTTTCCCAGGCAATCAGCACGTCGCCGAGATTGCGCTGGGCGAAGGTCGTGGTGGAGCCCCGCGCGCCGGTATCGAGCACGGGCACGTTGCGGAAGAGCGCCTGGATGTACGCGCGGATCTTCGTTTCGTCGCCGCCGAACTCGCGCGTCGCCCAGGCCCAGGCCGCGAGATAGTTCCAGCGGGCGCCGCCGGAGGTCTTCGGGTTGGGGGTGATGACTCCGACACCGGGCTTCGCCAGATCGCCCCAGTCGCGGATGGCGCGCGGGTTGCCCTTGCGGACGAGGAACACGATCGTGGACGTATAGGGCGCGCTATTGTGGGAGAGGCGCTTCTGCCAGTCGGCCGGGATCTTGCCGGTGCGGCTGGCGATCTCGTCGATGTCCTGAGCCAGGGCCAGGGTGACGACGTCCGCTGCCAGACCGTCGATCACGGCGCGGGCTTGGCGGCCGGAGCCCCCATGCGACATGCGGATCGTGAGCGCCTGTCCGGACTTGGCGCGCCACTCGGCCGCGAAAGCCTCGTTGACGTCCTTATAGAACTCCCGGGTTGGGTCGTAGGAGACGTTCAGGAGCGTCACCTGCGCATGCGCGAAGGTCGTGATGGCGAACACCATCATGAAGGCCGCGACCGCCAGGATGTAGTCGAGGGCGTGATTGAGACGAGCGGAAGGGTTGGCAGACATCGGCGATGTCCTCCGTGATGAACCTGATGGGGGTGCCGGTCTGGCTGAGCTCAGGCCGGCGAGCGATGGATTGTTGGGGAGAGAGCCGTCAGCTCCGGCTGAGCTCGGGCTGCGGGGCGGCGTTGGCCGCCACAGGGGCTCGGGCGCGAAGCTCGCGCTCGATGGCGTTGAACCAGAGGCCGAGACAGGCCTGAGCATCGGCAAGCATCAGGTTGCGGGTGTGCGGATCGCGGGCCTGCCGGTGCAGGTCCATGCATTGCTGGTAGCAGAGCCACAGGTCGTGGGAGGTGCTGGCAGCCATGTCGATTCTCCTGCTAACCCCTAAACTCTACCTGGGAAGTAGATTTTGTAAAGCTTAGACTTTAGTTGGCTCCATCTTGCTTTGTTTGCTCGGGACGGGACGTTCACCGGAATTCCACAGCTTGGACCAGCGGACGGACCTCGTCGTTCCCGGTGGTCCGAATTCGCCACAGGTCTGAACCACAGGCTCCACGAAGCCGGGGGAACGTGGGCCTGCACGTGTTTTAGAGCGTTGTTGTTCAGTGCTAGTCCGGATGGTGTACCAGTATCATCTGGAGGCCAGAGCGTTGGTGTTGCTGGCCTGCTCCCCTAGGCTGTTTCATGATCTCTCAGAAGGGGCGTTACGCGTTCAAGGCTCTCACGGCCTCTGCCCGGGTCGGTCGACACCAGGCCCTGCAGATCGCGGACATCGCCGCCTCCGAGCAGATTCCCCGCAAGTACTTGGAGCAGATCCTGCTCACCCTGAAGACTGCCGGCCTCCTGGCCAGCCGGCGCGGGCGAGGAGGCGGATACGAGCTCATCAAGGATCCCGGCCAGATCTCGCTCGGCACGGTGCTGCGCCTCATCGACGGGCCCATGGCGCCGCTGCCGTGCCTGTCCCGCACCGCCTACCGGCGCTGCCACGATTGCCACAGTGAGGAGAACTGTGCCGTGCGGGCCGGCCTGGCGCAGGCCTATGAGGCCTCACTGACCGCGCTGGAGGGCACTACGATTGCAGATGCTGTCGGGCGTGCGGGCGGACCCGGCGCAGAGGATGGTGGGCACCACCGTCACAAGAAGATTAACCTCGCGTCCGAGCAGACGCTGTGAGCGCGGACGCGAACGCTCCATTCCGAATAGTATCGTCCGCCGGCTGCCCTGCCTGAGCGATCCACAATTATGCTGCCCGCAAATCATCTGCGGATGGGTGATCTTCTGCGAGATCGTCCGCGATATGCCCGGCGAGTTCCATGGCCTGGCGGCGGATGTCGGGCACGGCCGTGCATTCCCAGAACACCCCACGGGCCATCGGTCCCAAGGCCCACAGGCCCCGGGATGCCGTGCCTGCCACGCCGATCGCCCGCAGATCCGGCGTGACATCGAGGCCGAGGTGGTGACGGTCCGGCCGGATGAGGTGCCGCTCGAGGATACGCCTTAGGAGCTGATCGCTGCACTGGGTTGGGGCCGCAATGCCGGTCGCGTCGATCACGCGCTGCGCCTCCAGTTCGATGATGTCAGCCTGACCCCGAGGTCGGTAGCGCACGATCGCCGTCTGGCTGGTCGCCTCTACCCCCAGGATGCGTCCCGCCTGGATGCGCAGCCAGCCTTTTGCGAGAAGGCCGGCGATCTCCTGTGCGATGGGTGGGGCGGCCCGGTGTCGGTGCACATCCCACCAAGGTCGCAGGTGACGCAGGAAGCGCGCCTGCTCCCGCGCGGGTAGATCCTGCCACAGAGGGGCGGTCAGTGGTCGCAGACTGTCGATTACGCTCTGCCAGGCGACGCCTTGGACAGCAGCCTCCGCGACCTCGCGCCGAATCCGATGCAGGAGTGCGTGCACCGAAAACCGCTCGGGCTGCGACAGGATCGGCGTCGGCCAAGGAGTGGTGGCTGCGTGGGACCGAGGCTGCAGCCCGCGCCGGGAAATCGCGATCACCGGACCCGAAAAGCCGGTGGCCCGCAATTGCGTCGCGATATCGACCATGGTGAGCCCGGTTCCCAGGATCACGACCGGACGGTCGGCTTCGAGCCCGTCCGTGAAGCCGCAGGACCAGGGATTGGTGATGTAGGTGCTGTCCTGGCTGGCATCCGGCAGGAGGTTTCCCGTCGCGAGCACCGCGTGAGAGACCGCAATGCTGCGCCCGCCAGCGAGCGCGAGGCGGTATCCGCCCGCGCAGGGCTCAAGATCAACGACCTCGTCGCCCACTAGGGTGAGGCGCTGCGCTCCGTCACCATCACAGATGGCGCCGCTCAGCAAGGACGTGAGATAGCGCCCGTAGAGATCGCGGGACACGAACGTGCCAGCGTCCGTCTCCCGCACATGACATCGCAGGTCCGCGTCCGGCGCAGCCATGACGCTGGCGAGCCATTCGGCGAAATGATCGGGCTTATCCGCAAAGGCGCTCATGTTGGTGGAGCGCACATTGAGGAGATGGCATGGGCTGCAGGTCGAATAGGCGACGCCGCGGCCAAAAGTTCGGCCCCGCTCGCACAGGATCACGCGGGAGGTGGCGACGCGCTTGAGGAGATGAAGGGCCGTCATGGTTCCGCTGAATCCGGCACCGATGACCGCGATAGGTAGATCCTGGTCCATGTGATTTCCCGAGATGACTGCGCCTGCTAGAGGTGCTGCAGCTGGCCTCCTCGCTCAGGAGGCTAGCTGCAGATCGGTCGAGATCAGCTGCCGAGCTTGCGGACCGCGTCGCGGATCGTCACGGGCTTGGGCAGAAGGCCGAGCTTCAGGAAGGTGTCGGCGATCCGCTGCTGTTCCTCGACCACAGCCGGGCTCAGCGCCGTCACGCCATAGGTCTGCCGCCGGAGCGCGATGGTGAGAACCGGTGCGGGAATGCCGACCGCCGGAGCGAGTTCGGCCGCGACCGCATCCGTGTTGTCCTTCGCCCAGGCGTCGATCTCGCCGATCCCGGCCAGCACTGCGTCGAGCGCCGCCCCATGGCTTTCCGTGAAGGTGCGGTCCGCCAGGTAGAACTGGTGGTTCGAGACGAGGCCTGCTCCGGTCGCAAGTGTGCGAGCGCTTGTTGCGACCTCGGCAGCAGCCTGGAAGGGATCCCAGATCACCCAGGCGTCTACGGCGCCACGCTCGAAGGCCGCGCGGGCGTCCGCCGGGGCCAGGAACACCGGCTGAATATCCGTGTAGGCAAGGCCGGCGCGCTCCAGGGCCCGCACCAGCAGATAGTGGACGTTCGAGCCCTTGTTCAAAGCCACCTTTCGGCCCTTCAGATCGGCCACGGAGCGGATCGGTGAGTCCTTCGGCACAAGGATCGCCTCGCCCTCGGGCGCGGGCGGCTCGTGCGCGACGTAGGTGAGGCGCGCGTTCGGCACGGCCTGGGCAAAGATCGGTGGTGCCTCACCGGTCGAGCCGAAGTCAATGGCACCGGCATTGAGGGCCTCGAGCAGCTGCGGACCGGCCGGGAACTCGGCCCAGACAACCCTGTAGCCGAGTGCCTTGAGGTTCGGCTCAAGCAGGCCCTTGCCCTTGAGGAGAACGAGGGTGCCGTATTTCTGATAGCCGATACGGAGGATTCGCTCGTCGGCCTGCGCCACGACGGTGGAGAGAAGACCGAAGGCGAAGAGCGTCAGCACGATCCAGACTCTCCGCTGGATGCGGGCATCCAGCGGCATCATTTGGGGAAGCGGGAGGGATTGCATTATGATCTCCTGAAGGCAGTGATGAGAGCAGAGGGGATGCAGGCGTCAGCCCGCGGCGCGGCGCAGCGGCACGATCTCGTTGGCGATGACCTCGCCGAATGGGCCGGCGTTGTAGGCGTGGTTCGGCTTGGAGCCAGTGGTGGAGCGCAGCGGCAGCTTCGGGAACACCAGTTCGGCGAAGCGGTAGGCCTCCTCGAGGTGCGGGTAGCCCGAGAGGATGAACCGGTCGATGCCGGCATCGATGTATTCCTTCATGCGATCCGCAACCTGGTCGGGGTTGCCGACGAGGGCTGTGCCCGCGCCGCCGCGCACGAGGCCGATCCCGGCCCAGAGATTCGGCGCAATCGTGAGATTGTCGCGCCGCCCCCCATGGAGCTCTGCCATGCGGCGCTGCCCGACGGAGTCGTAGCGCTGGAAGGTCTTTTGCGCGGCCGCGACAGTCGCATCGTCGACGCGTGAGATCAGATCGTCCGCCGCGCGCCAGGCCTCCTCCTCGCGCTCGCGCACGATCACGTGGAGGCGGATCCCGAAGGAGAGCGTCCGGCCGCGCTCCGCCGCAGCAGCCCGTGCGACCGCAATCTTCTTGGCGACGTCCGCCAGCGGCTCGCCCCAGGTCAGGTAGACGTCGACGTGCTCGGCCGCGACCGCGATGCCGGCATCCGACGAGCCCCCGAAGTAAAGCGGCGGGTAGGGCTGCTGCACCGGCGGGAACAGGAGCCGCCCGTCCTCCACGCTGAGATGCCGCCCTTTGAAGGTTACGGATTCGCCGACGCGCGAGAGCAGGCTGCGCCAGATGCTCAGGAACTCGTCCGTGACCGCATAGCGATCAGCGTGGGACAGGAACACGCCGTCGCCCTTCAATTCCACCGGGTCGCCGCCGGTGACGACGTTGATGAGCAAGCGTCCGCCCGAGATCCGGTCGAGGGTCGCGGCCATCCGGGCCGCTGCCGCGGGTTCCTGCAGGCCGGGACGGACAGCGACGAGAAAGCGAAGGCGCTGCGTGAGGGGCGCGAGGGCCGAGGCCACGACCCAGGAATCCTCGCAGGAGCGCCCGGTCGGCAGGAGCACGCCGAAATAGCCGAGTTCGTCGGCCGCCTGGGCGATCTGGCGCAGATACGGGAGCGACACCATGCGGGCGCCCTCGTCGGTCCCGAGATAGCGGCCGTCGCCGTGGGTGGGCAGGAACCAGAGGACATCTGCTTGTCCGGTCATAAGAACCTCCGTGGAACAGGATTGTGTTCGTTGCGGGTGGAACGGGTGCGATCAGGCCGCGAGGGCCGTGCGCGTGCGGAACAGGTGGTCGAGGATGCGTCCCTCGAGGGCGGCGAGGTGGGGATCGCCGCGGCGGCGGGGACGGGGCACGTCGACTGCGAGATCCAGTGCGATGCCGCCGTCCTCCACGACGAGGATCCGGTCGGCGAGAGCCACGGCCTCGGCGACATCGTGGGTCACAAGGAGGGCGGTGAAGCCCTGGTTCAGCCAGATGCGCTCGATGAGGCTCTGCATGTCGATGCGGGTGAGCGCGTCGAGAGCGCCGAGCGGCTCGTCGAGAGCCAGGAAGTGCGGCCGGCTCACGAGGGCGCGAGCGAGCGCCACGCGCTGCTTCTGGCCGCCCGAAAGGGTGGCGGGCCAGTTCTGCGCCTTCTCGCCCAGGCCGACCTCCTCGAGCGCCTCGAGAGCTCGCCGGCGGCGCTCCGCCGGGCTGCCCACCATGCCGAGGCCGACCTCCACGTTGGCGACCACCCGCGCCCAGGGCAGGAGCCGCGGCTCCTGGAACATGATGCGCTGCTGGGCCGGTGCCGCATCCGGCGTGTCGCCGAGCCAGAGGCGGCCCGAGCTGACGGATTCGAGGCCGACGATCAGGCGCAGCAGCGTGCTCTTCCCGCAGCCGCTCTTGCCGACGATGCCGACGAACTGGCCTGCCGGGATGTGCAGGTCGATGTCCTGCAGGACGCGGGTGGAACCGAAGCTCTTCCCGACGCCGCGCAGCGTCACGGCCGCGGCAGTGAGGGGTGACGACGGCGCCCGTGTCGGGCTGCTGCGGACGAAGGCAAGGGGCTCCGCCCCGCGCAGTGCATGGTTCATCATGGGACGACCTCAGACGTTGTGGTAGACGGGGTTCCAGGCGAGGAAGACGCGCTCCAGAAGGCGCGTGGCGCTGTCGGCGAGCTTGCCCAGAAGCGCGTAGATCAGGATCGCGAGCACGACGACGTCGACGAGCATGAACTCGCGTGCCTGCATGGCCATGTAGCCGATGCCCGACGAGGCCGAGATGGTCTCGGCAACGATGAGGGTGAGCCACATGAAGCCGAGCGCGTAGCGCAAGCCCACAAAGATCGAGGGCAGCGCCCCGCGCAGGATCACGCGCCAGAACAAGGTTGCCGGAGACATGCCATAGACGCGCCCCATCTCGATGAGCTGCGGATCGACGGAGCGGATCCCGTGCAGAGTGTTGACATAGAGCGGGAAGAACACCCCGAGCGCCACGAGGAAGAGCTTCGCCTCCTCCTCGATCCCGAACCACAGAATCACGAGCGGGATGAGCGCGAGATGCGGGATGTTGCGGATCATCTGCAGCGTCGCGTCAGTGAGCCGCTCGCTCAGGGAGGAGAGGCCGTTGGCGAGCCCGAGTGCGAAGCCCAAGCCCCCGCCGACCAGGAGTCCCGACACGGCGCGCATGAAGCTGACGCCGAGATGGGTCCAGAGCTCGCCCGATGTCCCAAGCCGCCAGCCGGCTGCGAGCACATCGAGCGGCGCGGGCAGGAAGCGGGTCGAGACGAACCCGAGTGAGGCGCCGGCCTGCCAGCCGATGAGGAGGCCCGCCGGGATGAGCCAGGGTGTGAGGCGCTCGCTTCTCATGCTGCGCCTCCCGGCGGAGTCCAGATAAGGTCCCGGACCGCGATGGGTTTCGGGATGAGGCCGAGCGCATGGAAGCGGTCGGCGACCCGCTGCTGCTCTGCCGCGACCGTGGCGCTCACGGGCTCGACGACGTAGTCGGTGCGCTCGACCGAGCGCTCCATGGCAGAGAGCTCGACGCCCGTGCCCTCGGAGAGGAGCCGTGCAACCTCGCCGCGGTTCTGCCGCGACCATCGTGCCACGCCCGCCAGGGCGTCGATGACGGCGCTGACGACCGCCGGGTTCGCTTGCGTGAAGGTGCGGTTTGCCAGGAAGAAGGAGTTCTGCGCCGCAACCTGCGTGGCGAGCGTCAGGATCCGCACGCCCTCACCCTTTTCGGCGATCGCGAAGTAGGGGTCCCAGATCGTCCAGGCGTCGACGCTGCCGCGGGTGAAGGCCGCGGCGGCATCGGCCGGCGCGAGGTAGACGGGCTGGATGTCCTTGTAGGTCAGACCTGCCTTCTCCAGCGCCGCGATCGTGAAGTTGTGCGCGCTCGAAGCCTTAGCGAAGGCGACGCGCTTGCCCTTCAGGTCCGCGAGCGTGCGGATCTCAGATCCCTTGGGCAGCAGAATCGCTGCATTGGATCCGGCAGCCGGCAGGGCCGCGACGTATACTAGGTTGGCGCCAGCGGCCTGAGCGAAGATCGGCGGGCTGTCGCCTGTCGTGCCGAAATCGATGCTGCCGAGGCCGAGCGCTTCCAGGAGCGGCGGCCCGAAGGAGAACTCGATCCAGCGGACCCCGAAGCCGAGGTCCTTGAGCCGGTTCTCAATGACCTTCTGCTGCTTCGCGACGACGAGGATGCCGTTCTTCTGGTAGCCGATGCGCAGTTCGCGCGGGGCCTGGGCGCGGGCGGATGAGCCAAAGGCTGCTGCCGCGGCAGCGCCTGCGAGGAGTGTGCGTCGTGTGATCATAGGATGGGGCTCCAGAAGGCAGCTGCGGGGAGACGGGTACCGGGCGCGCCGACGGGTGTCGCGAGATCGGGCGCGGCGGGAGCCAGCATGCGGACGAGCTGGTTGGCCGCTTCGGTGACGCGCTTGGCGACCTCCTCATTGGCGAGAGCCCCGTCCCTGAAGTCCGACTCGCTGGCGTAGACGGCTGTCGGGACTGTGAGGGCCGTAAAGAAGCCGAAGAGCGGGCGCAGGCTGTGCTCGACCACGAGCGCGTGACGCGGCCCGCCGCCGGTTGCGACGAGAACAACCGGCTTGTTGGCCAGCGCCCGCGGCTCGACGAGGTCGAAGAGGTGCTTGAAGAGACCCGAATACGAACCCTTGTAGGTGGGCGAGCCCACAATCAGCGCATCGGCACTCTCGATCTGCTCCAAGAGGTGCGCGACGGGCAGCGGCAGGTTCTTGCGCGACACCGAAGCGCCAAGACCTGGGCTCACGTCGAGGAGATCATAGATGTGTAGATCAATCCGGGTGCATCGCGCGACCGCTGCACCGACGGCCTCGACGAGAGTTCGCGTTCGGGAGGGGCGCTGAAGGTTTCCGCTGACGCCGATAACACGAGGTGGGGACATGAAGAGGCTCCAGGCCGAGGGACAGTGTCAGTGAGCCAGACGCCGCGGTCCGCCTGCCCACTGATTCGATATAGTTTATAGATTTAGTAGAGATTAAAGCCCAAAAATTAGGCAGAGTCGTAGCCTCAAATGAAGCCTTGCAGCCGACGCGTAAACTGCGTGCGTGGTGAGGTGGGTGGATCGCCTCGGGCGTAACTACGTGGACGTCTGCGACACAATCCGAAGGTTGATGCGCAGGTGTGGCGTGATCCGGACCGTCATCAACAGCAGGATCTTCGACGGGTCGATCAGAGAGGCGGAGAGCCGCCTGGGGGCTGCCATCGACCGGCTCGGGGACCGGCAGACAGCCTCGTGAAGGACCTCGTGGTGAACCGGCGGGAGCCGAAATGATTCTTCTGCATCGGCAGGCTCAGCGGGCAGGGTAGGGGTCTACCTCGGATGCAGGTGACGACTATCTCGTCGCGCTCAGTCGACGGCGAATGTCACATTTGACACTTCTTGGACTTGCGGACCTGGTCAGCTTTCGGGGGTTGAGCAGACAGTGGAGTAGGGCAGGGATGGTCTTAGTTTAACCCTACTCAGACATTTCGCCTGATCAGGCGAAATGTCAAAAGCTGGCCGGAATCGGAATGGCGGCTTCCAGGCCCGGGATCGCGGAAAGATACAGTAATGGGCCTCCCTTCAGCTGGACTGGAGGGGTGGCTGTCCCCCGATCATGATGGAGTGACGGGGTCAACAGGTATGGCGCCTCGGCCCCGCGAACCTGATGGACGACAGCCGTGGAGCATTATGCCGGACTGGATGTGTCGTTGGAACTGACCAGCGTGTGCCTGGTCGATGCGAGCGGCCAGGTGGTGCGCGAGGCGAAGGTGGACAGCACGCCTGACGCGCTGATCCACTTTCTTCGCTCCCAGGATGTGCCGATCGTGCGCGTCGCCCTTGAGGCGGGTCCCTTGTCGCAGTGGCTGCACGCCGGGCTGATGGCTGCTCGCTTCGAGGCGGTGCTGCTGGAAACCCGTCACGTCAAAGCGGCGCTGTCTGCCATGACGGTGAAAACCGACCGGCGTCATGCGCGCGGCATCGCCCAGCTCCTGCGCCTGGGCTGGTTCCGGCCCGTTCACGCCAAGTCGGCGAGCGCGCAAGAGGTGCGGGCGCTGCTCACGGCCCGCAAGCTCGTCCAGGGCAAATGCCTCGACATCGAGAGCGGCATCCGCGGCGTGCTCCGAGGCTTCGGGCTGAAGGTCGGCCCTGTGAGCAAAGGGCGCTTCGAAGCCCGTGTCGTCGAGCTCATCGGGGGTCACGCCATGCTCGAGGCGGTGATCGGCGCGATGCTCAAAGCCAGATCCGCGCTTCAAGCCGAGTTTGCCCGCCTCCATCGCACGATGCTGGGCCTGGTGCGCGCTGACCCTGTCTGCCGCCAGCTGATGAGCGTGCCCGGCGTTGGCGCGGTCGTCGCCATCGCCTTCAAGAGCGGTGTCGATGACCCGGCTCGCTTGAAGCGATCGCGCGACGTAGGGGCGCACTTCGGCCTCACGCCAAGGAAGTACCAGTCAGGCGAGATCGACGTGACCGGCTCGATCAGCAAGGTCGGCGATAAGATGGTGAGGACCGCGCTCTATGAGGCCGCCGGCACGATGCTGACGCGCACTGTGCGCCTCTCGGGCCTGAAGAGCTGGGCGTTAGGTGTCGCTAAGCGGCGCGGGGGCAAGAAAGCGCGTGTGGCGCTGGCGCGCAAGCTCGGCGTCATCCTCCACCGCATGTGGGTGGATCGCACGACCTTCCGCTGGCGCAACGCGCCCGCTGCAATGACGGCATGAGAGGGAAAGCTTAGAAGATCGGGCCGGCCAGCCAAGGCCTGCCTGCCCGAGGTCCCACCGCTGGGACGGCGAAGTCGGTGAAGCCGTAATGGCAGCAGTGACAGCCGAGCTATCGGATGATCACGCTGGAAAGATTGGCTCACCGCTTCCTCTGACCGTATCGTGTGGCGGCACCAAGCCGACCACGGACAGAAGCAAGTCACCAGCGGCAGGACAAACCGGGGCAGCTTGACACAACGGCCCATTACAGAAGCTGCCATTCGCTCGGGCTGCGACGGCCTGACAGGCCAAGGCAGCCGGAGCATCCGTCTGTCCGTGCGTAGCGCAGGGGTGTAGCTTTGAGCCCTATACGGGCTTCCGGAGCGGCCCGAAGTTGGGTACGAGAGGGCCACTTCTAGGACATTTCCGAGTGGATCGTTCCAATGTGTTCGCGGACCCATCCGAAGTGTTGGTTTGACGCTTGACACTGAGGGCCTGCTCAGACGCCCCAGATGTCGGGATGTGCACCAATACGACCTTCGCTGCTGTCGAGCTCGCCTATGCGGGCCATATCCTCAGGCGAGAGCTGGAAGTCGAACACATCGATGTTCTGGCGGATGCGCTCGGGCGAGACGGAGCGCGGGATCACGGAGAGGCCGCTGTCCAGGTGCCACCGGATCACAATCTGCGCCCAGGTCTTGCGGTACTTGGCGGCCAGACCCGCCATCGTGGGATCGTCCGTAACACGCCCTCGTCCCAATGGGCTCCAGGATTGCGTCACGATCCCGTGCTCCGCATGAAAGGCGCGCATATCCTTCTGCTGGAACCGAGGGTGAAGCTCGATCTGGTTCAGGGCCGGAACCACGCCGGTCTCGCCGATGATGCGCTCCAGCGTCGGGATCGTGAAGTTGGACACCCCGATCGAGCGTGCCCGCCCCTCCTCCTTGAGGCGGATGAAGGCGCGCCACGTGTCGAGGTAGCGGTTCACCGAAGGGCGCGGCCAGTGGATGAGGTAGAGGTCGACGTAGTCGAGCCCCAGTCGGCCGAGGCTCTCATCGAACGCCCGCAGGGTTTCGTCGAAGCCGTGGTTGGGGTTGGCAAGCTTCGTCGTGATGAAAAGCTCATCCCGGGCCAAACCAGCAGTTGCTATTGCTTGGCCGACCCCTTCCTCATTGCCGTAGACCGCCGCCGTATCAACCAGCCGGTAACCGGCCCGGTATGCGTGCTGGACGACATGGGGCGTCTGAACGTTGGGAACCTGCCAGACGCCGAGGCCGAGCTGGGGCATGGTCCGGCCGTCATTCAGGGTCAACTTTGATTGGTTGGTCATGGCGCGTCTCCGGTGTCGCCTCAAATACGGGCTGGGCCCCTGCGGCTGCTCAGTCATGCCCAAGGAAAGGCTTATAGCGGCTTTGGCCGGGTCCAGGAGATGGCTGGGTGGCATCCCGTAGATCCCGGTTCGAACTCTGCCGCGGGAGAACTCCAAATGTGGGATGATGATCCGGCTGCGTCGTCACAGTCGCGACCGGCATCACGGGCCTTCGGCTGAGGAGTTCGCTTCAGAAGGTCTCGACAAGGCGTGAAAGCACGAGGTCCGCCTCCGCGAGAGCAAACTGCGCCCGATGCACATCATTGCAGTCCACTACGGGTCCAAAACGCGCTTATTCTCCAACGAATAGCGACGTTCAGGGCTCGCACACGGAACGGCAGGCTGAATGAATGTCTGGCTTTGGGATCGGCATCAAGCATGCAGAACGGCCGACGGGCACATTCTTGAGGACGGTCCCCGAAGCGGAACTCACCTGACCCAAAGCAGCCACTTGGGTCCTCGGCTGTGGATCCGGCGCCCGTCTGATCTCGCTGCTCTCAAAGCGGCCTCACAACAGCAAGAATGGCAATCGTAACCATCGCGAACAGTTTGCCAATGCCAGCTCTATGAATGCTCTTCGCCCCGGACAAAGCGGCGCAGCCGCCCTAACTGTGTACGTTTCCCTTCTGACCTCACGGTAGATTGTCGCGGATAAAAATCTCAATGCGGATTCGTTCCTGCGCGGGGAGGATAGGCGCCCCCTCACAGCGGGCCAGTAGAATACGCGCAGCCGATCGAGCCTCGTGCCCGGCATCCTGATTGATGAGGGCATCCGCCGTGCCATCGAGCAGCCAACGACGTGCATCCGATGTTAGCTCATGTCCGATCCAGATCACGTTCCGCGCACGACCGGACGCCTCCAGCGCTGCCGCCACGCCCTGATTGCCAGCTCCCGCGCTGTAGATGCCGACGAGATCGGGTTGTCGCGAGAGCATTTCGGCTACGATGGCACGATTTCGATTGATGTCATCCCGACCCTCGCAGGCGGGCAGCGATTGAAGATGCGGATACTCGCCTGACAAGACCTGCAGGAAGCCGAAGAGCCGCTCGGCGTGATCGCGCAGGGCCATGGAGCCCAGGATAATTCCGATCTGGCCATCACGCCCGGCCAGGAACCGTCCCATCAAAGTGGCGGCTGTCCGGCCTGCCGCGGGATTGTCGATGCCGACGTAGCCCGCGTGCTGCGCCGACGGAGCATCAGAAACCAAGGTCACGACATGGATGTCGCGGGCGACCATCTCGTCGATGGCGGCGCGGACTGCGGGGTGATCCAGCGCAACGAGCGCGACGCCGTCGTACACAGGCGGTAAGGAACGCAGTGCTGCCGCCAGTGCCTCGGGATCGAAGACATCGACATAAACGATGTCGATGAACGCCTGTTGCGGCGCCAGCCATTCCGCTGTCGCCGAGACTTGCTCGGCGAGTTCGGTCATGAAGGGATTAATGGTCGATGGCAGTAGGAAAGCGAACCGGAGGCTGCGGTTGCGGGCCAGCCGCGCCGCCGCGACATTCGCTCTGTAGCCGAGCTTGCTGACCGCTCGTTCGACCTGCGCGACGGTCTTCGGGTGGACGCCCGCGCGGCGGTTGACGACACGATCGGCAGTGGCAAGCGAGACGTTGGCCTCGCGAGCCACATCGTCAAGCGTCACCCGGCGGCTGCTCATCACCGAGGCCGCTGCTGTTACCGTGCCGCCCAAAGCATGCCGCGGACCATAATCGTACGGATTTCTGGTACATCGAGCTCGTACGCGCGGTGGCCGAGCGCCGAATAGAAGACCCGTCCCTGTCCGTACATCTTCTTCCAGATCTGCGGCATGACCACACCCTTGGTCCAGGGCGCGTGCTCGCCTGAGAAGGTTGTCGTCGCCAGAACCTCCACACCGGGGTCAACATGCATGTAGTATTGTTCCGAGCGGTACTCGAAGCTTTCGATACCCTCCATGATGGGATCGTGGGGCTTTGTCACGTCGACCGTGTAGTCGATGATGTTCCCCGGATGAGCGACCCATTGGCCCCCGCACATGAACTGGTATTCGACGGCGTCGCGGAAGGCGTCGCACATGCCGCCGTGATGGCCAGCGAGGCCGACTCCCCCCTTCACGGCGTCGCACAGTGCCAGCGCTTCGGGCTTTTCGATCTTGGACATTGTGTAGATCGGGAAGATCAAGGAATAGTCCTTAATCTCAGGATCAAGGAATACTTCCGTCTTGGTCTCTACACGGACGTCGAAACCCTCGTTGCGAAGCCAGCCTCGTATGATAGAGGCGCAGAGATCGGGATCGTGGCCGGCCCAGCCGCCCCAGACGATCATTGCCGTTCGTGTCATGTTCGCCTCACTTCAGTCGAGTTGACCGGTGGGAAGTCCCGCCGGGATCATGGTCGGACGGTCGACGGTTGTTGTGAGCGCCACTCGCCGTCCCTCCTCGGACGAGGTCTGGAAGGCCTCCATCGCCTCCAGTGCATGCAGCGCCAGCGCGCCGCTCGCCCGGTGCGGACGATCCTGCAGGATGGCGGCGGCCATATCGGCGACGCCGATCGAGCGGAGCTCACCGTCGGCATTGCCATGCGTCAGAGGCATGGTCTCCCATTCGCCTCCGGGCTGTGCCAGCGCTACCTCGCCACCAAAGCGATTTGGATCGGGCACGAGGAGGCTACCTGCCGAGCCATAAATCTGGATCGGAACATGCTTGTGCTTCGGCACGTCGAAACTCATGGTGATAGAGACAACGGCGCCGCTGACGAATTCCAGCACCCCCGTCACATGGGTCGGGACCTCTACCGGAATCGTCGCCCCGTTCATGGGCTGGCTGGTCACGACGCGCTCGAGCTTGGGCTTTGTCGCGTAGCCCATGACGGATGCTATGGGCCCGATCAGGTTGATCAGGTCAGTGATGTAATAGGGCCCCATGTCGAGCATAGGCCCCCCGCCCCGCAGATAGTAGAACCCCGGAGCCGGGTGCCAGCGCTCATGACCGGGGCAGCCGAAGAAGACGCTGCCGCCGACCGGCGCCCCGATGGCTCCGTCGTCAATCAGCTTGCGCGCGGTCTGATGGCTGCCACCTAGGAAGGTATCAGGCGCCGAGCCGACCCGGAGCCCCTTCGCATCGGCGAGATCGATGACCTTACGCGCCTCGGCGACATTGACGCCGATGGGCTTTTCCGAATGCACATGCTTGCCGGCATTGAGAACGGCGAGGCTGACGTCGGTGTGGGCGAGTGGCACGGTCAGGTTGACAACGATCTCGACGTCATCGCGCTTCAGCATTTCGTCGACGCGCATCGCCGGTACGCCGAACTCCGCCCCCCGCGCTTCCGCCGGGCCGCTGCGCATATCAGCCACGGCTTTCAGTTCGATGGTCGAAAACCGCTGCATCGCGGTCATATAGGCTTTGCTGATCACGCCACATCCGATGACGCCGACACCCATCTTCCTCATATCGTCTCCATTCCGATTTGTTTGTTGGCCGTGGCGCCCGTCAGCCCTTGACGGCGCCGGCTGTGAGGCCGGCAACGATGTATTTCTGCGCAAATAGGAAAAGCACCACCGTCGGCAGGATTGTCAGTGTGATGAACGCGAGGATCAGATGCCATTCGGTCGAATATTCACCCTGATAGACCATGATGCCGAGCGGCCAGGGATACATGCTGTCGCTGTTCAGCATCACCAGCGGGATGAGGTAGGAATTCCAACTATGGACGAAGACGATCGTGCCGACCGTCGCGAGGATGGGAAGGGATAGCGGAAGAGTGACATAGCGGTAGAAGCGGACGTATGAGCAGCCATCTACCAGCGCGGCCTCGAGGAGTTCATCCGGAAGGTCCTTGAAGAACCGGCGCAGCAGCAGGATGCTCATGGCGAGCGCGAATGCCACCTGCGGCAGCACCACGCCCAGATAGGTGTCGAGCAGGCCGAGGTCGCGCACCTTGATGAAGATGGGCAGGATCGCCGTGGCAGCGGGAAAGAGCAGGCCCATTGTGAGGTAGCTCAGCAGCATTCCGCTGCCGAAAAAGCGGATATGGGCGAAGACGAAGGCCGCCATGGAGGCGACGATCAGGGTCAGTACTACGGTGAGCGTCGAGATGATGAGCGAATTGCCCAGCAGCCGCCAGTAGCGACCTGAACCCAGGATGCTGGCGTAATGCTCCAGTTCCCAAGTTTGCGGGAGGCCGAAGGGGTTCGTTCTGAGTTCCCCCAGCGACTTGAAACCGCCCAGTACGGTCGCTGCGAGTGGGACCGTGACGAACAGGAAGACGGTGGCGAGAAACAGGATCTTCATCGCCGCAACGCGGCTGAAGCCGTCGTCGCTGAATGGAACGGTCTGCGATTCCTCACTCATCACGCATCACCCAGCGCTTGTAGCTGATTGCGAAGATCACGCAGACCACAAACAGGATCACGCCCACCGCACTGCCGAAGCCCACACGCATTCGCGTGATCCCGAAGGTGTAGAGGAAGCTCACCATCGTGTGCGATGAATCGGCGGGTCCGCCGCGGGTTAACGGCATCACGAGATCGAACAGCTGCAACGACCCGACGATGGCGAAGAACACGGAGAGCCGGATCGTCGGGTAGAGCGAGGGGATAATGACGTAGCGGAGCAGTTGCCAGCGGGAGGCGCCGTCGATCCGCGCCGCCTCTACTACGTTGCGGTCCAGTCCCTGCAGCGCAGCGATGAACAGCATCATGTGGAATCCAAAATACTTCCACACGACGACGATGAGGATTGCGAGGAACGACGTCTGTGGGCTCGCCAGCAGATGCGGCGCCTCGGCGCCAAACAGGCGGTAAATGGAGGCGAGGAGCCCATAATCTCCGTCATAGACGAAGCTGAACATCAGCCCGGTTGCAATCTCCGCGAGAATGTAGGGCAGGAAGAAGACCATCCTGAGGGCGACGGCGCCGCGGAAGCGCTGCGCCAGGATCAGTGCCAGAGCGAGAGCCAGCGGCAGCTGCACCAGCAGCGACACGACAATGATGAGGAGGTTGTTGCGAAAGGCCGTGCCGAAAGCCTTGTTGTCGAATACAAAGCGGTAATTGTCGAAGCCGATCCAGTTCCGCGGCGTTCCGAAGCCGTTCCAATTGAAGCCGGAATACCAGGCGGCCTCTCCAACCGGCAACACCACGAACAGCGAGAACAGCATCAAGGCCGGCGGCAGGAACAGCAAGATCGCGGTCCACTTGCCGGAGCCGCTGCCGATCCGAAGCCGGGCGGGCAAAGGCGCGCTGGGAAGGGTGATTACGGACAAGAGATTTCCCGTCGCCTGCAGTCGCGGCCGCAGGCGTTTTGATCCGAGGGATGCAGGGCGGCCTGAGCCGCGCCCGCTCTGGAGTGCATCAGTTGCCCTGGCGGTAGGCGTCTTGGATGGCCTTGGCGACCGCCTTGGGCGTCATGGAGCCGCCGGCGAGTTCGGTGGTGGCGTCGTTGACCACCCGACCAACCGAGGGGCCGAGATCCTGGTCCCAGAAGTTCTGGTGATAGTTCGACCTGGCGATGTTCTGCGCGATGTTGCGCATGAAGGGGCTGCCAAGGCCCGATTCCGCACCCTTGTAGGTGGGGATCAGGAAGTTCTGTGACGCCAGCCGCTTCTGCACATCTTCTGAAATGAAGTGCTTGATGAAGTTCACGGCCTCCTTGTGTGCCCCCTTGGTGACGATCCAGCCGTTGATGCCGCCCAGTGTGTCGGTGGCCTCTCCCTTCCCGCCCGGCACGGTGGGGAAATTGATCCATGCGAGCTTGTCGTCACTGATCCCGGTCTTGTCGGCCGCGAAGACCTTTTGGGTGTGATAGAAGGATGAGATTGCCAGGATCATCGCCGCCTTGCCGTCGCCGAAATGGCCGATCGCCTGCTGGCTCTTGAAGCCGAGAAAGCCGTTCTGGAACGGCTGGAGATCGACGAGCTGCTTGAAGAGTTCGCCGGCTTTCTGAAAGGTTTCGGCCTCGAAGCCGCCGTTCTGCCCCTTGAGCGCCGCCTCGAAGGCGGGCTTGCCACCGATGCGGCCGGCGAGATGCGTCCAGTAGAAATGCACCGGCCATTTGTCGGCGCCACCCACCGCAATCGGCGTGATCCCGGCGGCCTTCAGCTTCTTCACCGCATCCAGCAGATCATCCCAAGTCTTGATGGCGCCCGCGTCCACGCCCGCCTTGCCGAGCAGCTCCTTGTTGGCCATGAAGCCGACCTGCGACACGGTGTGCGGCAGACCGTAGATCTTCCCGTCGACGGTAAAGGCTGCGACAGCGCTCGCCGACAGCTTGTCCTTGTGGTCCTGCACCTGCGCGGTGATGTCCTGGAGCACGCCGGCCTCGACCTGCGCCCTCAGCACGCCACCCGCCCAGCTGTAGATGATGTGAGGTCGGTCCCGCGATTGCAGCAGCGTCGGAGCCTTGGCCTTGTAAGCCTCGTTCTCCAAGTACTGCATCTCGACCTTGACGCTAGGGTTCTTGGCTTCGAAGTCGCGCGCGACCTCCTCCCAGATCTTCACCTGCACCGGATTGGCTTCGATATGCAGCCAGCGGACAGTGGTCTGCGCAGCGGCCAGTTCAGCCGTGAGCGCGAGAGCAGTGATCGCCAAGAAGGCGCGCCTGACGATTCTCATTGTTTCCTCGCTATGTGTTTATTGTTGTGATGCACCGTATCGTGGGGTTCTGACGTACGCAACTCAAATCCTGATGTTATCGCCCGATGGGGATCGAGTGACGGGGACGCGATGTCAGGCGTGATCTATCCGGATCTGCTCCGGATCTGCGCGGCAAGGTCGCATTTATCGCCAGTGGGGTAGGGAGACATCAATGACCGCTGTTGGCGCAATCGCGACCTAGTGCTTGGCGCTCGTAAGGTCCGCTTTCGAGGAACGGCGGAAACGACCTCAACGGCCGGCATGGGCGCGAAGCTGCCGGACGACTTGAGTTGGCCGAAAGCGGAATGGCGGCTTTCGGGACAGAAGTCGTGGAAAGCGGCCCTTGGATCAGGCTGGATGCTTCGAAGCGATACCGCCCCGTCCCGTTCGTTCAAGCCCAGCCGGGGTGTGACAGAAGCAGACACTCAAGGAGCCCAGATAGAGCCTCTAAAATGTGCAAGCTCATTCAGGGAACCACCGGAGCAGCACCGCCACGGAGGCTTGTTTCCCTCGTTCTAGTGCGGTCGCGCAACCATACAGTCAAACCGAAGTTTGTGCGTCGCCGCTGCACGGAACACATACAGTCTCTATAGCAGTCGCGACACCGGCCTTTCAGCCCGGTAAATTGCGGCCGCGGAAGAGCTCAGGGGGCATGTTCCGGCAAGAGGTATCGTCTGTAGGATTGGTAAGGTAGACGTCACAAAGGCGGAGCCGATCATGCCCGATTCCTTCCTGCTCGGCCTTATTGTCAAGATGGTTACGAGCGCCGCGATCGTGGTGATCGCGTCGCTGATCGTAGAGCGGGCGGGACCGTTCCTCGGGGCGATGGTCGCCACGCTCCCAATCTCGGCCGGGCCGGCTTACGTGTTCCTGGCCTATGAGCACGGCCCGGCCTTTATCGAGAGGAGCAGCCTCGCCAGTCTCGTCGTGAACGCCGCCACGGCCGGGTTCATCGCGGTCTACGCCGCTCTGGCCCGGCGGCATGGAGTCTTGCTCAGTCTCGGTGCCGCGCTCGGCTTCTGGCTCGCTTCGGCCTGGCTGGCGAGCCGCTTCCCGTGGTCACTCCCCAGCGCTGTCGCGCTTAACGCAGCGGCCTACGGCGGAGCGATCCTGGTCACCCGCCGCTTCCTCCGGGCCACAGTCCGGTTGCCAGGCCGATCAGCCCCCTGGTGGACCGTCGCCGTGCGGATGGTCACTGTCATGGCGCTCGTGGCGGTCGTGATCGCTGCCGGCCGCCTGATCGGACCGCAGGCTGCCGGAATGGCGGCCTTGATGCCTGTGGTGATAACGAGCCTCGCCCTGATCCTTCACCCCAGCATTGGCGGTCCGGCCACAGCGGTCGTGATGGTGAACGCCCTGACAGGCATGATCGGGTTTACGGCCGCGATCGTGGTCTTACACCTCACGAGCGTTCCCTTCGGGACCGCCGCGGCGCTGATTGCGGCGCTAGTGACCTGCCTGCTGTGGAACGGCGCGCTCACCCTGCGGCGCCGCTGGCTTGCGCCGCCCTAACGAGACCGATGCGAAGAGGGAGGAGCGGTCCGTCGGGTCCCCTCCGTACCCCCTTGTCCTGGCTGGTGCCCAGGAGCAATTTCCAGTCGGGCCCACCCGCTCGAGCGCGCGCCTATTGCTTGATGCTGACGCCAAGCGGCTTGCCGATCTTCTCGTTCCACAGCGTCACGCAGGCGGTGCCGCAACGCTGGGCGAAGGACGGCAGGATGGCCTTCTCGAGCGCCTCCTTGCGGAGCGCCTCGTCGGCGGGCGTGACCGGGACGAGCTTCATGGACGCCGGCTGGCCCTCGGGGCAGGAGCCGGTACCCGTGTTGCAGTTGATCCCCGTCTGGGTCTCGGTCTTCGCCTGCTCGAAGATCGAGGTCTCGAGAGTGCGCATCTGCGCTTCCAAGAACTGCTGCACCTTCGGATCGAGGCTGCGCCACCAGGCCAGGTTGGCGAGGTGCGCGACGAGCCCGAAATTCACGGGCAGCGGCGAGACATGCGTCGCCGCCTCGTGCCACTTCGAGCGGTAGCCCGAGAGCGCGCCGGTGATGGCGCAATCCACGACGCCGCGGGCCAGCGCCGGCTGCACCTCGGCGAAGGCGATGGTGAGCGGCGATGCGCCCAGGTGCTGCACGAAGGCCTGCTGCGAGGCCCCGGAGGCGCGGATCTTGCGTCCCTTCAGATCCGCGAGAGACTGGAAAGGAGCGCGGCAATACATCACCTGAGCCTGATAGGTGCCGAAGCCCAGTAGCTTGATGTTGTGGGTCTTCTCCAGGAACTCGGCAAAGGCGGGGCGGAACTCGTCTGCGACCTTCTGGAGTTCCTCGACCGACCCGACGAGGCCGACGAGGTCGGCGGCCTCGTTCATCGGCACCTCGCCCGAGTTGTAGTTCAGCACCGTGGAGGCGAACTGGAGCGTTCCGGTCGAGACGAGGCGGAAGATCTCCGGCCCCTTGAACCCGAGCTCGGTGAAGGGCTTCACCTGCACCTTGACGGCTCCGCCCGATTCCTTCGGAATCGTTTCGTTCCAGAACGGTACCTCGCGGCTGGTATACATCGAGAGATTGCCGATGCTGCCCACCACGTTGAACTGCGTCGGCGGCAGTCCGGCGGTCTGGGCGAGCGCACCGCCCGCGAGCAGCGTGGAGAGCGTGAGGGCTGTCGCGAGCGTCTTCATCGGGTCCTCCTCGTGGTGTGCCGGGCTCTAGGAGCCGGCCTTGGGGTTAAGGATCGTGGGAAGCCAGAGGGCGAGTTGCGGAAAGACGATGAGGAGCGCGATCATCACCAGCATGGCGCCCACGAAGGGCAACGAGCCGAGGCAGAGCTCCCAGAACGAGCCGCCCCGCCGGACGGCCTGCACGACGTAGAGGTTGAGCCCGACCGGCGGCGTGATGAGCGCCGCCTCCATGAGGATCACGAAGACGATGCCCCACCAGATTGGGCTGAAGCCGAGCGCCGTCAGCACCGGCACCACCACGGGCGTCGTCGCGATCATCATGGAGAGCGTTTCCATGAAGCAGCCGAGGACGAGGTAGAACGCGATGATGGCGATCAGCATCGCGAGCGGCGACCAGCCGAGGCCGAGCACGATGTCGGTGATGCTCTTGATGAGCCCGACCGAGACCATCACGAAGTTGAGGAAGAACGCCGCGATGACGATCAGCATCACCATGCAGGTGGTGCGCACCGTGCCCTCGAAGGCGCGCAGCAGCACGGAAACCGTGAGCTGGCCGTTGGCGGCCACGAGCCCGAGGGTCGCGACGAGCCCGAGGGCCGCGGCCTCGGTCGGCGTCGCGACCCCGGCATAGATCGAGCCAACGACCACCAGGAACAGCCCGAGCGGCGGCAGCAGGTGGACGAGGCCCGCGATGCGCTTTGCCCACAATCCTTCCCGCGGCAGCGGCGGACCGCTCCAGGCTGGGCGCCACAGGCACAGGCCGAGGACCAGGAGGGAGAACAGGCCCGCCAGCACGAAGCCTGGGATGAAGCCGGCGGCGTAGAGGTCCGCCACTGAGGTGTCGGTGAGGACTGCATAGATGATCATGTTGATCGAGGGCGGGATCAGGATCCCGAGGGTGCCGCCGGCCGCGATGGAACCGAGGAAGATCGGACGGTTGTAGCCGTCCCGGTCCATGCTGGGCAGCGCCACCGTCCCAATCGTCGCGGCCGTCGCCACGGAGGAGCCCGAAGTGGCGGCGAAGATCGCGCTCGCCGCGATGTTTGTGTGGATAAGCCGGCCCGGTACGTTGTTGAACCAGGGCGTGAGCGCCTGGAACAGGCGCTCGCTCATGCCAGAGCGGTGCATAAGTTCGCCCATCATAATGAACATGGGCGCGGCGATAAGGATAAAGTCGTTCGACGAGTTCCAGGCGAGCTCGCCGAGCGCCCCCGTCATCGGGAAAAAGGCATAACGGGCGGAGAGGACGTATCCGAGCAGGCCGAGCGCAGCGGCGATCGGCAGGCTCAGCGCCACGAAGGCAACCAGGGACGTGAGCGCGAAGGGGATCATGGGCGCGGCCCCTCCGGCGCCGCGACGGCCGGAACGCCGGCCTGCTCGATCTCCTCCGTGACCCGTAAGCTGCCGATGGTCGCGTCGAAGCCCGCGGCGTCGCGCCGCGCCAAGCGGATCATGGCCTGGACCGGAACGATGACCGCCATGGCGGCGAACCAAAACAGGCCGACCCACCAGATGCCCTGCGGGAGCACCATCGGGACCTGCATCGAGGAGACTGACCTGGCACCCATCGCATAGGACTGGGACAGCGTGCCCCAGCAATACCAGGCGAGCGCGAGTGCGATCACCGCGAGCGAAAGGGAGGCGAGGATGTCGCAGGCGCGCCGCACCGGGCGCGGCACGAGATCGAGCGCGATGTCGACGCGGATATTGGCCTTTGAGGTGACCGTGAAGGCCAGGCCCAGGCCGATGGCCGCGGCGAGCGCGTAGCCCGAGAGCTCGAAGCTCTCGATCACGCCCCGGCGCAGAATCGTCCGCGTCACCACGTCGAGGCTGATCAGGAAGCCGCAGCCGAACAGGATGAAGGCCCCGGCGATCCAGGCCAGGATGCGGGAGATCCGCTGCGGCAGCGGTTCGTCGGGGAGTAGCGGATCGCCCGCGACGCGCAGGGCCCTTTGGGGCAGCGGCGGGCGGTCGGAGAGATGAGGCTCTCTCATGTGGCGTCGCCTCCATGATAGGCCGCCACTCCGTGAATGGTCACGAAGCCGTCGGAGAGATCGGCCGCGAGCGCGGCCGGGTCTCGCTCGCGCGGATCGCCGTGCCCGCCGCCGCCCGGCGTCTCCATGCGGACCACGTCGCCGCGGCGCAGCTCAAATCCGATGGCCTTCGGGGGCAGGTCCTGCGTGACCCCGTCGCGCGTGACGGTGAGCCGCCCGCCCCGTCCGGGCCCGCCGCCGGCCAGGCCGTAGGGCCGCGAGGCGAAGGCGTCGAAGCTGGCGTTGAAAAGCCCGCGCTTCGCCTCGAAACGCCAGGCCCGGACGAGGCCGAGGCCGCCGCGATAGCGGCCCGGTCCGCCCGAATCCGGCACGAAACCGTAGGCCTCGAAGCGCAGCGGGAAGAGCGCCTCGATCATCTCGATCGGCGCATTCTGCTGATTGTGGAAGCCCGCGGCGAGCCCGGAGGGCCCGTCGGCCTCTGGATGGGCGCCCCACCCGCCGACCTCCGCGTCGAAATAGACCTGCCACCGGCCGTCTCCATGCAGGATGTTGACGGCATGGTTGAAGGTGACGCCGTAATACGAGGCCGGAATGCGCTCGGGCACCGCGGCCGCAAATGCCTTCAGGGTCGCGGTCGCGATCCGGTGCCCCGTCAGCATCCGCATGGAGACGGGCGCCGGCGGGCGGGCATTCACGAGAGAGCCCTCGGGCGCGACGACTGTGATGGGCCGGTAGCAGCCGGAATTGGCCACGGTCACGACGCCGCTCGCCGCGATGGCCGCGTAATAGGCCGCGGACTTGGTCGAGGCGAGGGTGCAGTTGATCGGCCCCGACGCCTGGGTCGAGGAACCCGTGAAGTCGATGGTGAGCCTGTCGCCTGCGACCGTCAGCGCCACGGCGATGCGCTTCTGCCCTTCGTCGATGCCGTCGCCGTCGACGAAATCCTCCGCCTCATAGCGCCCGTCCGGCAGGGCCGCGACGGCAGTGCGCATGGCCCGCTCGGAATGGTCGAGAATTGCCTCGCCGACCTGGTCGAGCGTCCCGGCGCCGTAGCGGGCCGCGAGGACCCGGATCGAGCGGGCGCCGACTTCGAGCGCGGCGATCTGCGAGAGGAAATCCCCCCGGAACGTCTCCGGGTCGCGGACATTCTGCAGGATCAGGGTTAGGATATCCTCGCGCAGGCGCCCGCCCTCGACGATCCGGATCGGCGGGACCCGCAGGCCCTCCTGGAAGACCTCGATGGCGAGGGCGTTGTAGCCCCCGGCGGCGCCTCCGCCGACGTCCACGTGGTGGATGAGGGCGCAGGTGATCGCGATGCGCCGGCCGTCCACGAAGACGGGCTTGAAGGCGATGAAGTCCGGCAGGTGCTGGCCGCCGCAATAGGGATCGTTGGTCACTATCACGTCGCCGTCGCGCCAGAGATCGAGCGGCATGTGCCGGGCGATCACCTCCTGGAGGCACAGCTCCATGGAATTGAGATGCACCGGCATGCGCGCGGCCTGCGCGATGTTGCGGCCGCGCCCGTCGAAGATGGCAGTCGAATAGTCGAGAAGCTCGCGCACCGTCGTGGAGCGGCTCGTGCGCCACACTGTGATCGACATCTCCTCCGCGGCCGCCACGAGGGCGTGGCTGACGATCTCGAGCAGGACCGGATCGATCGCGCTCATGGACACGCTCTCCCGCCCGCAGCGCCGGTCCCGGTCTGGTGAGCTTTCATGCGAGGGTGCTCCCGCGCGTGGCCATGATGTGGCCGGTCTCGGTCACGGACGCGCTCCAGCCCTCCGGCACGATCATGGTGGTGTAGGATTGCTCGATGACGGCCGGCCCCTCGAGGCGCGCCCCGCGCCCGAGATCGAGTTGAGCATAGAACGGCACCTGGCGCCAAGCGCCGGCGCTGTAGAACGGCCGCACCGCCCGGGGCCGGGGTGAAGCGCCCGGGGTCAGGGCCGCCTCGCCGAGCGCGCCGAGGCGGCCGACTGCCGAGAGGCGCAAGGTGACGACCTCGACGGTCTCGTCCGGATCGTCGAACGAGAAGCGCTGCCGGTGCAGGGAGTGGAAATCGGCCGCAAGTCGCGACGCGTCGACGGTCCCGTTGGAAACTGGCACCACGAGCTCGAAGGCCTGCCCGCGGTAGCGCATGTCTGCCGCGAGCGCGAAATGCCGGGCCTCGGGCGGGATCCCGTCGGCCTCAAGGCGGCGCGCGCCCTCCTCCCGCAACTCCGCCGCGGTTGCTGCGATCGCCTCGGCGGTGCCTGGGCCGAGCGGAAGGATCCGGGTGCGGGCGAAATCATGGGCGACGTCGGACATCAGGATGCCGTGCGCCGAGAAGGTCGAGGGATTGCGCGGGAAGATTACCCGGTCGATCCCGAGCTCCTCGGCGACCTCCGCGGCGTGCAGGCCGCCGGCGCCGCCAAAAGACATCAGTGCGAAGTCACGCGGATCGAGGCCGCGCTCGAACAGGCTCAGCCGGATCGCGATGGCGAGCTTCGAGACCACGACAGCGAGCACGCCCTCCGCCATGTCCTCAACGGAGCGTCCGAGCGGGTCCGCGACCTGGGTCTGGAGAGCCGCCCGCGCGCCTTCGACGTCGAGCGGCAGAGCGCCCCCCAGGAAGGTGTCGGGGTCGAGGCGGCCCAGCACCACGTTAGCATCCGTGACGGTCGGCTCGGTGCCGCCGCGGCGGTAGCAGATGGGGCCGGGCTGCGCGCCTGCCGAACGGGGCCCGACATTGAGCCGCCCGCCCTCGTCCACGTAAACGATCGAGCCGCCGCCCGCGCCAATCGTACGCATGTCGACCATGGGCAGGCGCACCGGCAGGCCATCCACCTCGCCCTGGGTCACGGTGGCCCGGCGACCGTCCTGGATGAGCGAGATGTCGTAGCTCGTGCCCCCCATGTCGACCGCGATGATGTTGGCCTGCCCGAGGGAGGCTGCCGCCCGTTCGGCCGCGAGCACGCCGCCCGCGGGCCCCGAGAGCAGGAGCTTCGCGGGCGCGACGCCCGCGGATTCGGGCGACGTCGCGCCGCCGTTCGACTGCACGAGATAGAGTGGCGCCCGCAGGCCCCGCTCGCGCCGGCGGGCGTCGAGCCGGTCGAGATAGCCCCGCACCACCGGCATCAGCAGGGCGTTCAGGACTGTCGTGGAGGTACGCTCGAACTCGCGGATCTCGGGGCTGACCTCGTGCGAGCACGACACCATCAGGCCGGGTTCGGCGGCGATGAGTTGGTCGCGGACCTGTCGCTCGTGAAACGGATTAGCATAGGCGTGGAGGAGCGCCACCGCGACGACCCGGATGCCCTCGGCCCGGATCCGCGCGAGCGCTGCGTGGATGCTGGCGGGATCCAGGGGCTCGACGACCGCGCCATCCGCCCCGGTGCGCTCCCGCACCCCGAAGCGGCGGCGGCGGGGAACCAGCAGGGCGCGCGGCTCGGGCTTGAGGCCGTACACGTCACGCCGGGCGTGGCGGCCGATCTCCAGCACGTCCTCGAAGCCTGCGGTGGTGATGAGAGCCCCCTCGGGGAGGTTGCGGGTCAGCACCGCGTTCGTCGCGATGGTGGTGCCGTGCAGTAGGAAGCTAACGTCCTCGGCCTTGAAGCCGAACCGCTCCGCCGCGCCGTCGACTGCATTCATCAGGCCGATGGACGGGTCCTCGGGGGTCGTCGGCACCTTGAAGGCCTGAGCGGTCCCGGTCGTCGGCTCGAACACCTCAAGGTCCGTGAAGGTCCCGCCGATGTCGATGGCGATGCGCAGGGCGGTGCGAGTCATGCGTGGCGTCGATCCGGCGTGAGCCGCTATTCAAAGCCGACCTCCGCGGGAAAGGCAAACGCGATGCCGACTGGGCTGGTCCGCAACGGACCGCGTGCTCCGCGAAGCGAGGGCCGACCCCCGCCCCACACGCCGATGCGGCCTGCCTATCGCTCCATCACGATGGTCGCGACCGCAACAGTCCCCGACCACGCTTCGACCTGCAGGGACAACGCCCCGTCGACTTGGAGCGCTCCATCGGCCGGCAGCGCGAAGGGCTCGCCGTTCAAGGTGACCTCGGCCGGGCCGAAGGGGGCGTAGATCACCACCGTGTCGGCATCGACCGGCAGGGAACCGGCAGCGGCCACGAAGACGAGATCGATCCCAGCCCGCGCCCGATCGGCCATGAGGTTGAGCACGCCCACCGGCCCGGCTTCGAGCTCGCTCTCGATCGCCCATTCGCCGGGAAAGCGCACGGGACGCAGGGGTTCGCGCACGTCGATGACCGGCGCGCCTGCGGGCTTGAGGCGCAGCCCCCGCCCCTCGATCACCGACAGGATGCGGTCGAGCCCGGGGAGGTCGGAGAAGGGCCCTGGGCGCTCGATGCGCGTGCGCCCGAGCCGCCACGTCATGCCCGACCAGCTCGCCGCCTCCGACTCCGTCGGAAAGACACCCGCGATGTCGACTGTGACGCCGCCGCCGTTCTTCCACGGGACGCGGCGGTAGGAGGCTGGGTCGAGGCGCTGGGCCGCGATGGGGCTGTTCGGCATGAACTTGGGTCTCGAGGTGGAGCGGGACGGGCGCGGCCCTGCGCAAGTCTGAAGGGGCTCGGCCCGGGCTATTGTTTCCGGCGGAGCGCCAATGTCCAGGGGCAGCGGCCGCTACGGTGGGTCCCGATCGAGACCGAGGCGCAGGGCACGTGAAGCGGCAATTGACGCGTCCGGTCGGCGGGACCTACCATCTCTGCCCAACGACGAGGCACTTTTAGACCATCTCGGTTCCACGCTGGGCAAGAGGAGTGTTTCCTTCCCATCCCACAGCCCCTGGGGAGCTGATTTGAGATGCTCAGATTGTGTGGGCGGAAAGATCAAATGTTCCAGTCAGATTGATCCAACGTCCGCTTCTGGCGACCTCGCCCGCAGCCCTGAACGTCCAAGATGGGCGGATTGTGTTGAAAAACTCTCGGGCGCTGCTGCGTCGGTCTATTACTAGGGTCTGTGTGCCAGACTAGGCTCAGCATCCTGTACGTCGAGCACCTGAAAAACAGCACTTGCGGAGTTTTTCAACAAAATCGGCGCGAAGCAGACACAGCCGCGGCGCGCCGGGAAGGTCCAGTCCTGGCACGATCCGGGAGTAAGCCAAACTTCCGCAATGGAGTGGTCATCGGACCCCTATACGGCTCTCCTTAGAGACTGCCTTTGACCCACTGTTGTCATTCGAACTGACGCCCGTTCCTGGGGCCGGGGCGCTCGGTCGACCTCTCGAGGGCGCGCAAGGTGTGCGGCACGGTGAAGTGGTACAATGCCGAGAAGGGCTTCGGCTTTGTGGCCGCCGATGAGGGCGGCAAGGACCTGTTCGTGCACCGCTCGGCTCTCGAGCGCTCCGGCGCGCGGGATCTCCCCGAGGGGATGCGGGTGCGGGTGAAGATCGTCGAGGGGCAGAAAGGTCCGGAAGTCGCCGAGATCGAGCCGGAGTAATGGCCTATTCCCTCGTCCGCCTCGCCCCCGGCAGCTACGACGTCCTGCGGGACGGCGTGGTGATCGCCGGCGTGCAGGCACATCCCTGTTGGCACCGTCCCCTGGCCTCATTGCTCCTGGCAGGGGCCACCCCTGCGCTGTTGCCCCACCGTTCGGCGACTTCTCTTTGTGTCAGCTCTAGCAAGCCAATGAGCTGACCCGGCGTTTGATGACGAGCTTCATCGAGCCGCAACGCCCACACTCGCCCTCAAAACGCCTGGACCAAGCTTCCTCAGCCAAGGCACTCGTTTGCTGCTGCACTTGCTCTTGAGGGATGCCCAGCTCACTTGACAGGCACTCGTCGCAGTAAGCTTTACCGAGGGATCGGAACAAGAACTCGGTCAGTCTGTCGACGTCAGTCATGTTCGTCTCCTGCAAAGTCGCGGTTCAAAGTGTGGCACGGCAGGTGTGGCCATCGAATGCGGTCACCGAGTAGCCTGATCATACACCGCAAGTGCCATGCCACAGCAGCCCAAAAGGGCACCCATTGTTACTCATCCTTTTGTGCGCCGTGTCTTGCGGTCAAGGTTGATCCTGAACCCTTTCCGCCCCCGTTAATAAAAATATTCGGACAAATCACATAGTTACAGCGGTCATAGTTGTACATGTTGAGTGTCGGGTGTATATTAGAGATGCTTTTTTGTGCAAGTAATCGAGCCTCTTCCAACCTGCAGCGGAGGCGTAGCTATGCCGCGCGTCTTACTGGCCACTGTGAGCTTAGCCGCGATCATTACAGCCGCCGTAAGTGCCCCAAGCTCAACAAGCGCAGCAGGTCCTAAACGCGTCGAACCCGCTCAACGCATTGAGCCTAGACCTGTACCACGCCAAGTCGTGCAGGAGCAGGACGAGTTTAGGTCATGCGATGTGTCGGTGCGCGAGTTTATCTTCGGCAGGAAAGAAGCGGCAGCCCTTCCTGTCAAAGAGGTGAAGTCGGATGGGCTGCGGATGACATTGAACTTCGTTCATCCCTACGGCGAAAGCGGTGATACGCCGCCTAATCTTGCCTTCACGCGCGGCGAGTCCATTGAAGAACGCCGCAAGGCATTGAATGAGACGAAGCAGCGTGTCCGCATGCTTGCGGATGCAGCGAGAACCGGCAATGTCTGGTATGTCATTGGCCTCAACAAGGACACTCCAGAACGATTAGAGGCGAGGCAGACGAGTATGCAGCCGAATGAGAGTCGCTCGTTGGCGTCTGCTGCAGTGTTCGCGAACATGGATAGCCGGTGTGTCAGTGTACAGGAATTCAAGGCGATCCCACTCGAGACCTTGAGCCGTGAGTTGCGGACACTGCTGGGAGAGAAGGGGCAGCAATCACCGCAGGCGAACGAAACCGCCGCCGCGCCTCCTTCTTGAGCGAGCCCTGCTTAGGCCATTGAGAAGCCAGAGCATCGCGCTGCGGTGGAACTCCTTTCGGGCCTTGCCGTACTCGCGGCGTTCCTGAACCGTGGTGCTCCTGAGGCGTTAACTGCTGAAGCCACTTGTTACGTGAGTGAAGCGGCCTTCTTACGGCTCCTGCGGTTCTTCGCCGGCGCGCATAGGCAAGGGTACTCCGTCGAGGCTTGTCAATGAAGGGAACAGCTTGCCTCTCAGCATTGGCTCTCCTCCTTGGCCTTGTCACGCCAGCAGATGCAGGATCAAAGGATACGAAGCGCTCTGGGAAAGCACTCGCGGCTGAGGCCGTGAACAACGCCGCCTTCTCACCCAAAGCCAAGGTAGGTCGAGATCTCAACCCAGTGATCCTCAAGGCGCAGGTGCTGCTCGACCGCCGCCGCTTCTCGCCTGGTGTGATCGACGCGCGGGGCGGCGAAAACTTCAGGAAGGCTGTCAGCGCCTTTGCGCGGGCACACGGCCTCCCGAGTATAGGTGAGCTCACGCCGGAGCTCTGGACGCGCCTTACGGAAGCGGTAAGCGAGCCTGTCCTGGTGGAGTACACCATTACAGAAGCCGACGTGAACGGCCCCTATGTTGCTCTCCCTGCTAAGTTGGAAGAGCAGACGAAGCTCGATCGTCTTGGTTACACCAGCCCCGAGGAGATGCTCTCCGAGCGCTTCCACATGGATCCGGCCCTGCTCAAGGCGCTCAATTCCGGCAAGCCCCTCAACCAACCCGGCACCTCGATCCTGATCGCGAACGTCGCTGGCGATCAGGGCAAGGATAGCAGGACTGAAGGCTGGCAGGAGAAGGTGACCCGGATCTTCGTTGACAAGAAGCTCGGTGAACTCCAGGCCTATAGCCGGGATGGCCGGCTGGTAGCAGTCTACCCCGCCTCGATCGGCAGCACCGAGACACCCTCACCCAGTGGCACCCACAAGGTCCAGACGATCGCGCTGAACCCGACCTACACCTACAAGCCGGAGTTCCAGTTTGCTGGAGTGACAGCTGACAAGCCCTTCACGCTCAAGCCAGGCCCGAACAGCCCGGTCGGCACGGTGTGGATTGACTTGGATGCGCCCTCCTATGGCATCCATGGCATACCAGAACCGGGGAAGGTCAGCAAAGCCGCATCAGAGGGCTGTGTGCGTCTGACCAACTGGGATGCGGAGGAACTGGCGAGGCTGGTCCAGAAGGGCACGACCGTGGAGTTCGGACCCTGAGCTTCATAGGCCTTTGCCCATCGGCAGAAGCTTGCCCTGAGGCTTGTTCAGACCATTGTCATGCAAGCTCTGGAACTCCTCGACAGTCAGCGGGGGGATCCACCAGGGGTTGCGGAGACGGCCATCCGGAGAGAGGTCGAACGAAAGTACAGCCAGAAGCCAGACCTGGATTGCTGAACGGCACCGCAGGACAACGACTGCGGCCTATCCCCGGTGCTGTTGGTGCTGGAAGAAGGGCCCCCTCAAATTTCCGAGAGGATGTTGAAGCCGCGCCAGTGTGTGCAAGGTTTACTGCACCGAACGCCACTTGGGGAGGAGAAGCATTGTCCACGACCCGTCGTACCATTCTCGCCGCTGGCCCTGTACTCGCTGCCACGGCAGCCTTTACGGGATCCGCTTTGGCACAAGCCCAACCTGCTGGTTCGCCCGCCAGCTCCAGCAACCCAGGGTGGCAGGCGCCGGGGTTCTTTCGCTACAAGATCGGTGACATCGAGCTCACCGCCATCCATGAAGGATGGGCACCCCGCCCGCTTGAGAACCTCATCCGCAACGCCTCGCTGGCCGACGTTCAGGCTGCGGCTCGGGAGGCTTTCCTCCCCACAGATGCCATTCAGAACACGTACACCACGTTGGTGGTGAGGAACGGGGACAGGCTGACGCTGATCGACACTGGTTTCGGTGACATGGCCCCGCCAACCGGGGGCCTCTGGATGACGAACTTCCGCGCCGCCGGCTTTGATCCCGCGCAGGTGAACACCGTCCTCATCAGCCACTTCCATGGCGACCACATCAATGGTCTGCGTCGCCGTGACGGATCGGCTATGTTCCCCAATGCCGAGGTCATGGTGCCTGCGGCCGAGTGGGCGTTCTGGATGGATGACACCAGGATGAACCAGGCCCCAGAGGCGATGCGCGGCGCCTTCCAGGTCGCGCGGCGCGTGTTCACCCCGATCGCCAAGGACGTGAAGCAGTACGAGCCCAACAAGGAGCTCGTGCCGGGTGTCACCAGCACCGCGCTTCACGGGCACTCACCTGGTCACACTGGCTTTGTGATCTCCTCTGTCAGGGCGAAGCTTCTGGTTCTGTCCGACACAGCCAGCCATCCTGCGCTGTTCGTGCGCAACCCGGATTGGTCTGCAGTGTTCGACATGGATGCGGATCAAGCGCGGCAGACCCGCCGCCGCGCTCTCGACATGGCTGCGACAGAGCGAACTCAGGTGGCCTTCTACCATGCGCCCTTCCCGGCCACAGGCTTCATCGCCAGGGAGGGCAACGGATACCGGCTGGTGCCCATGGAGTGGAGTCCGGCCTGAGAGGGGAGGGGCTTCCACTCACAACGTCTCCCAGGCCCGCCCGGCCCTGTCGCGGCGGGCCTTCTGATGCGCGCGAGGAGGGACCAAAATTCGCGAAGGGCCGTTTACCTAACTCGGCGCAACCCGCCTGCCTGTGACACGCCCCCCGCGCGGTGTGTGCAACCGGCAGGGAAAGGTGCTTCGGCCGGCTGATACGAAACGCAGCCCGCTGGCGGAGTGGGGCAGGGTGGTTCAGGGGCGGTAGCGCTCGACGCCGGACGTTCAGAAGGGTCTCAGCAAGCCGAGGGCTGGGTGAGAGGGCGGGAGACGAGACGTCGAGGAGCACTCTCAGATTAGGCCGGATGGCCTCGTATGCCACAGCCATGAGAAGGAATATAGAAGGCTCGAAGCAAGGCTCCTTCAGTCCAGGTTGATCCTCTCAGTCAACCCGGTCCAAATCGAGCCCGTCAGGTCACCTGAGGGTGCAGCGCTCGTGTGAGCCACTCAATGCGACATGAGAACTGGGACCGTCATGGAGGTGAGCATCGTCCGGGTCGTTCCTCCCAGGATCAGCTCGCGCAGACGCGAATGACCATAGCCCCCCATCACGAGGAGGTCGGCTAAAGTATCGGCCGCATACGAGAGAAGGGTCTCGGCTATGTCACCAGCCGGAGGCAGGGCCTTGGGCGTGGCCTGAATGCCGTGGCGGGCTAAGTGCTCAACCATCCGAATTGCCGAAACGCTGCCCGATGAGACACTGGATTGGGTTACTGTCACGAGTTCGACGCGAGCCGCATTCGTCAGGAGCGGAAGAGCGTCGCTGACGGCCCGTGCCGCCGGAGCACTCTCATCCCAGGCAATGACAACGGTGTCGAGCTTGGCCGGGGCTTGATGCACGTACGGAACCACGATGATGGGCCGCCCTGATCCGAACAGGACAGCCTCGACCATGTAGTCGTTCACAGGGCGATCGGGCGGGGGCTGCTGAACAATGGTCAGGTCGAAGTGCCGAGCCAGCCAGCGAAAGCGGTCCTCCACCGACTGCCCGGGAGGAACTGTCACGAGCTCCGGCGCGACCTGGGGTGCACCCCCAGTCTCCTCGAAGCTCCGGAGGGCTTGCTCAGCCGACCGGCGGCTTTCCTCGTACATAGCTTCCAGCAGGACCGATGGGAACTGCGAGAGCAGGCCGACCGGGCGCTCAGCCACAAACGCTGCGGCGGTGAGACGAGCGTCGACAAGCGCCGCCATTGAAAGCGCATAAGTGCCGGCCGCTTCGGTGCCCGCGTCAATCAGGACGAGAATGTCTCGCAGTGACATTCGGATCTCCCTTGCAGTATTAGTTGACAGGCCGGTCGCCGGCAGGCGGTTCGGTACCCCTCTGCTGTGCTGAGGCGCCCAGCTCCGCAGGGACTGCTGGAGCATCGCATGTTTCCAGAAGCTGGCAGAGCGTCTTGCGGTATTTGTCGGCCCGGAGCAGCGCTTCCCTGGCCCGGTTCTCGTGGAACAGCCGCTGGAACTCTGTATGGGCGCGTTTAGCTAAAGCGATGTGGTGCTCTGCCGCCTGCTCACAGGTGCGGATCAGCGATTGCAGGTCCTGGAGCGTGTGTACAGCCATCTGCTTGGCTCCGGAGAGTTCGATCACCTGGCCCGAAGAGGCGATCTGCTTCAATATTAGAAGTCATACTATCAGCTTTGGTCGCTAATAGCAGGGCTGGGTTGTACCGGCTCTGGAAGCTTGGCAATTATTGACGGAGCATGTCCCACGGACGAAGACCGCTACCGCTTGACGCTCTCATGCTGTCCCTTCTGTAGATAACACTCAGGTCTGCTCGCCCGGCCCAAGCGGACTTTGGGAAAGAGCAGGGGTATTCTGGGTTGAACCGAAGCAGCCCGCTTTAAGAAACGGAGATGTCGGTCTCAAAGGTAGATCCTTGACGGTGATCGCGAAAACAACATAGCAGACCGGACGTTCACAGGCTGCTATCATTGAGCCTGGGCAGTGGGGCGTCTGCAGATTGGCCGAGGGTCGAGGGAGCGGACCGATGGACGAGCTCTCTTCCAGGGAAGCGGACCGGATCGAAGCCCTCGCGCTGTACCGGGTCATGAACACCCCGCCAGAATTCTCCTATGACGCAGTGACCGAGCTGGCAGCTGAAATCTGTGGCTGTCCAGTTGCCCTGATCAGTCTTATGGACGAGCGGCGCGCCTGGATGAAGTCCAAGTACGGCTTACCTGCCGATATGATC
>JAESFH010000180.1_pt1 | contig 41123 bp, 39 predicted proteins | sample 9269381 | NCBI WGS metagenome assembly JAESFH01 (sample SAMN14504062, study PRJNA617094) | algae metagenome | isolation source: Aphanothece sp. CMT-3BRIN-NPC111 and co-occurring heterotrophs from well... | place: USA: Clark Mountains Wilderness, California | collected 2010-04-18
GTTCTGGCGCTGACGCCGCAACAGGCACGTCGTAAAGCCGGTCTGGCATCCAAACACTTCTGGTTAGCAAACATGTTGCAGAACTTTTGGCAACCTACTTAGATCCCGGCAGGAAGCACAGCGGTGCGATGGTACGAATGCAGCTGGGATCGCGGGGCAAGTTCGAGCACCCGTCACGATAGACCGCAGGAGACAAGCCCTCGCGCGGGACCAGACGCATGCCATGCGGGCCAGAGGGCATCACGACCCAGTACACGGGTTCGATGTGCCGATGCTGGGTGGCCTCGTGCGCCAGACCGCGGAGTGGCGGAGCAGTGCCCCAAACGCACCGTCAGCCTGGCCCGAACTGAAGTGATTGCCGTTCGTCGGAAGCAGAGTGCTTCGCCGCGTGGCGAGCTGGTCCCCCTTCGGTCGAAGACCCAAACGAGCGGGAAACCTGAGACGGATTTGAGGGGGTAAAGTGGTAGACCAAAGTACAACGCCGCCACCTGCTAACTTGACAGCAATTTTTGACCAAGGGTAATCACCGCACTCACCACAAATTATTCTTAGGTGTCCAGTGGCCCCACAAAATACGACTGCGTCTACTCCAGCTCTGAAAAGCCGCCTTTACCGCTGGTTCATGGGAGCTTGCGGGGTCATCATCCTCCTCGGTGGAGTTGCCAAGATCGCGACCGGCCTGGAGAGCTTCAGGCTACCCGACTGCGATGCTTCCGGCACGATCGAGACCGTTAAAGATCTGTTTAAGAGTGCGAATGCGGAACTGGACGAAGTCACCGATGCGAGATTGGTGTCTGACGAGAACGGGAAGAATTGCACGGCGCATGTCAAAGGCCAGGGGGAAGAGGCCAACGTTACCTATCGCGTATTCTGGGATGGCTGGTCCAAGAAAGTCCAACTCGGAGAAGTGACGATCGATCCTGCGCCAGCTCCGGCGGCTAACTCCGTGCGTTAAGATCTAAGAAAGACGCGGTGGATGACGCAAACTCGGCGCGGCGTTTCGACCGCGCCGGCTCATGAGATTGATGTCCGCCGTGCTGAGCAGCTCTCCCGCAGTCGGTTCAGAACGGACTAGGCAGCGGACTCATTAGGGCGCATCCAGATGCGCGCTGAGGCAAGCTCGATGGCAGCCAGGAAATTATCGGGGTCATTGTCATAGCGCGTGGCAATGCCGCGGAACTGCTCGAGCCTGTTGAAGAAGCGCGCACGGGAACGTCCCAACACCTGCTTTGCGCCGGCGTGACCCGGCCTCGTCGCTTAAACGTCGCCCGGTGAGACTGGTGTCGGTACGCTTGAGGTCAGGAAACCCTCACTTTTCAAATCGCTCCACAGGCCTCCCGGAACCGGGTAGCGCAGCGCCTCTGCGTTTCGCTCCACCTCCTCCGGTGTAACGCCGCCGAGGATGACGGAGGCGACCGCCGGGCCCGCGAGAGCGAATTGCAGGGCCGCAACCGCGAGGGGCACCCCGTGCGCCGCGCAGATCCGCTCGATTCGGGCCACCCGCTCCATGATCTCGGGCGGCGCAGGAGCGTAGTTGAACCGGGCGCCCGGCCGCGCACCCGTGGCGAGGATGCCGGAGTTGAACACCCCGCCCAGGATGACGCCGATGCCCTTGCGCTCGGCAAGCGGCAGGTAAACGTCGAGCGCGTCCTGCTGCAGGAGGGAATAGCGGCCGGCAAGAAGCGCGCAATCGAAGTCGCCGGCTTCGGCAAAGCGCACGCACATGTCGGCCTCGTTGAGCCCGACGCCGATAGCCCGGATTACCCCCTCTCCGCGAAGCCGGTCGAGCGCACGGTAGGCACCCTCCATGGCCTCGCGGAAGCGCTCGTCCACCCGGTCGCGACCATGCGTCCACACGTCGACGTCATGGATCAGGACGATGTCGAGACGGTCGAGGCCGAGACGCAGGAGGGACTGCTCCAGGGACCGCATCGTCCCATCGTAGGAATAGTCCACCACGGAGGCGTGGGGCACGCCGCCGGCAAAACCCGGGCCTCCCGCGGTGCCGCCCGCGGCCCAAGGGTTCATGTGCCGCCCGACTTTTGTGGAAAGCACGTAAGCATCGCGCGGCAGGCGCCGCAGCGCCGACCCGAAGCGCAGTTCCGAGAGTCCGTTGCCGTAATGGGGCGAGGTGTCGAACAGGTTCATGCCCGCCGCATGGGCGGCTTCGATGGTGGCAACCGCAGTGTCCTCAGCGAGCCGGGCATAGAGATCGCCGAGAGGCGCCCCGCCGAAGCCGAGGCAGGTGACGGGAATGCGGGTGCGTCCAAGGGGGCGTGTCGGCAGCATTGGCTAAGATCCATGAACGAGGGAACAGGGATTGGGGCAGCTTTGCAGCCTCCAAAATTTCGGCCGGATGTATGATGAATTCTGTTCGACGCAGGAACAGGAGATCCCGCGGATCGCGTCAGGCTCCGAGTGGCAAATGCCACTCAGGACCTGGCGCTCGAGGCCTGGCGTCGGGAGGCTGCGGGAAAGACGTGGCCGTCCCTCAGGCGGCTCGGCGGGGCTGCGCAGCTTGGATAGCGGCGAAGACCCGCGCAGGCGTCGCCGGCATGTCGATGTCCCGCACCCCGTAGGCACGATCGAGGGCGTCCACGACCGCGTTCATGACCGCCGGGCAGGAGCCGATCGAGCCCGCCTCGCCGGCGCCCTTGATGCCGAGTGGGTTGGTTGTCGAGGGTACGTTCTTGGTCTCGAAGTGGAAGAACGGCACGTCCCCGGCCCGCGGCAGGCAGTAATCCATGAGGGTCGCGGTCACGAGCTGACCGTCCTCGTCGTAGACGGTCCTCTCGTGGAGCGCTTGGCCGATCCCCTGCACGACGCCGCCATGGACCTGGCCGGCCAGCAGCAGCGGATTCACGGTCATGCCGAAATCGTCGCAGATCGTGTAGCGCTCGACTTGGATCGTCCCGGTCTCGGGATCGATCTCGACTTCAGCCACGTGGGTGCCGTTCGGATAGGTGGCGTTCGGGGGCGTGAAGTCGCCGTTGCCGGTGCGGGCCTCCTCGGTGGCCTGCGGCAGCCGGGCGAGGTCCGCGAAGGTGATGCGCCGATCGGTGCCGGCGACCTGGACGCCGCCGTCCGCGATCTCGAGGTCGGCGATGCCCGCCTCGAGGTGGTCGGCCGCCAGCTCTTTGAGCTTCTCGGCGAGGTTGCGCGAGGCCGCGAACACCGACACGCCGCCGACGGGGATCGAGCGCGAGCCACCCGTGCCGGCGCCCGTGGCGACCCGCGCGGTGTCGCCCTGCACGACCCGGATCTTGTCGATGGGCAGGTCGAGGTGCTGCGAAGCGAACTGGGCATAGGCCGTGGCGTGGCCCTGCCCGTTCGATTGCGTGCCGGAATAGACCGTTGCGGTGCCGTCCGGCTCGAGCCGGACGACCGTGTCCTCGCCTTCGCCCCAGGCCGTGCACTCGATGTAGGTGGCGAGGCCGATGCCGCGGATGCGCCCGGCCTTGCGTGAAGCCTGGAGCCTGCTCTCGAACTCGGCCCAGCCGGCGGCCTCCATGGCGCGGCTCATGTGCCCGTCGAAATCGCCCGTGTCGTAGATGCGGTCGCCGATCGGCGTCGTGTAGGGCATCTGGTCGGGCGCAATGAAGTTCCGGCGCCGGACCTCATCAGGGGTCGTTCCCGTCTCCCGCGCGACCCGGTCGACGAGGCGCTCCAGCAGATAGGCGGCCTCGGGCCGCCCCGCCCCACGATAGGCGTCGACGGGTACCGTGTGGGTGTAGACGCCGCGGACACGCACATGGAGCAGCGGCGTGCGGTAGACGCCCGTCATCATGGTGGCGCCGAGATAGGGAATGTAGGGTCCGAACTGCGACAGGTAGGCGCCGAGATTGCCGAGGATGTCGAAGCGCATGGCGAGAAAGCGCCCCTCCGCGTCGAGGGCAGCCTCGCCGGTCGCGATGTTGTCGCGGCCCTGCGCGTCGGCCTGGAAGTGTTCGCCGCGATCGGCCGTCCATTTCACGGGGCGATTGAGGCGCCGGGCGGCCTCGGCCGCGAGCGGGTACTCGCGGTATGTGAAGGTCTTGGTCCCGAAGCCGCCGCCGACGTCGCCGGTGACGACGCGCAGCTTCTCAGGTGCGATCTTGAGGACCTCGTTCGCCAGCGTGTCGCGCACACCGTGCACGCCCTGGCTCGACAGCGTGACCGTGAAGCCCTGCGTGGCCGGGTCGTACTCGGCCACGACACCACGGGTCTCCAGGAAGTTCGTGACGAGGCGGTTGTTCTCGATCCGGATCTTGACCGTCCTGGCCGCCTTGGTGAAGGCCGCCGCCACGGCGGCCTCGTCGCCCATGCCGGCGTCGTAGGCGAGGTTGCCCGGCGCCTCCGGCCAGACCTGCGCCGCGTCCGGCCCGAGCGCGGCCTCGATCTCCGCGACCGCGGGCAAGGGCTCGTAGTCGATTCCGATCGCCTCCGCAGCGTCGCGGGCCTGCGCCACCGTATCGGCAACCACGAAGGCGACTGCGTCGCCCACGTGCCGGACAACGTCGCGGGCGAGCACCGGAATATGCGCGATGTGGCCTTGCGTGCCGTCGCTGTTGGGCATGGGGGCGAGGCAGGGCACGTCACCGAGATGCGCAACATCGGCGGCCGTGAGCACGAGATGCACACCCGGCATGGTTCTGGCCGCTTCGAGGTCCGTGATCGTGAACCGCGCGTGGGCGTGGGGGCTGCGCAGCATCACGGCGCGCAAGCAGCCTTCGGGCGTGTAATCGTCGGTGTAGCGGCCGCCGCCCGTGAGGAGGCGCTTGTCCTCGACTCGCCGCAGAGGCTGCCCGACGCCGAACTTCGCCGTATTCATCGCGATCTCCACTCTGGGCGGGGGCGGAATGAGGCACCGCATCGCCCGCATGAACCTGTCGTGAGCGGGAGTGCGGGGCGCCCGAAGGGACGCGCTCCGTTCCCGCGAGTCTGCGAACATGCCTGTGTGGCGTCGTGCCGACGAGACGCAGCTTATCCCGGCACGGGTCCGGACCTGAACCCGTCACGGCCGCGCGGCCCGGATGCGCCCGGCGCAGGGCCGGCGCGGCGCGCCTCACGCGGCCGCACCGGCCGATTCGGCCCGCGCAAGGCTGCGCGCCTCGGCGCTGGCCCGCGCCAGCTTCAGCTGACGCCGGCGCTGCAATTGCTGGTCCGCAAGCACGCCGAGCAGGATGACGGCTCCCATGACCGCGAAATTGAGCGAACTCGGGATGCCGAGCATGTTGACGAGATTCTGGAGCACCTGCAGCAGCACGGTGCCAAGCACGATGCCGACGATCGAGCCTTCGCCGCCCCTGAGCGAGCAGCCGCCGAGCACGGCCGCCGCAATGGCGTAGAGCTCGTAGAAGTTGCCGTGGGCCGAGGGCGAGACCGACTGGGTGTAGAAGACGAAGAACACCGAGGACAGGCCCGCGAGCGTGCCCGCAATCATGTAGGCGGCGGTGATGACGGCCTTGGTCGGAATTCCCGAGTAGCGCGCAGCCTCCTCGTTCTTGCCGACCGCGAAGAGATAGCGGCCGTACACCGACCGGTGCAGGACCACGCCCATCACCACCGCGACGAGGATGAGGAAGATGAACGTGTGCGGGACCCCGTAGGAGCGCCCCGACATCAGCCATTCGAGGGTCTCGTACCCGCCGCCGTAGCCGAAGCCCTGTGTCGAGTCGGCCGTGTACCAGCGCGCGATCCCCCGGTAGAGCAGGAGGCCGCACAAGGTGACCACGAAGGGCTGCATTTTGAGCCGCGTCACCAGGAGGCCGTGAACCGTGCCAAGCACCGTCCCGCCGAGGATCGTGACCACGAGGGCGGCAGGCCAGGCCATCTCATGGTTGATCAGGAGGTCGAGGAAGACGATGCCCAGGAGGGCGAACATCGAGCCGACGGACAGCTCGATGCCGCCCGTGATGATCACGAGGCCGACGCCGATCGAGATCAGGCCGAAAAGCCCGATCTGATTGGCGAGGTTCATGAGGTTCACCTGCGAGAGGAACTGCGGGTTGATGGCCCCCGTGATCGCCCCGACCGCCAGGATCAGCAGCAGCAGGCCGAGCTCTTTCTTAAGCATGGGAGATCATTTCCTCTCTGGCGTGGCCGACTGCCAGCATCAGGACGTTGTGCTCGGAGAAATCGGGCCTCTCGAGGAAGCCGCTGATGCGGCCCTCGTGCATGACGGCGATCCGGTCGCTGACCCCGATCACCTCCTCCATGTCGCTGGAGATCATCAGGATCGCGACGCCGGCATCGGCGAGATCGCGCATCAGGGTGTAGATCTCGTTCTTGGCGCCGACGTCGATGCCACGCGTCGGCTCGTCGAAGATGATGAGATTCGGGCGCATCGAGAGCCACTTGGCGAGAACCACCTTCTGCTGGTTGCCGCCCGACAGGGTGACGGCGTCGGTCTCGACCGAGGGAGCCTTGATGTTGAGCGCGCGGCGCTGGCCCTCGGCGATCTCCCCCTCGCGGCCCGTGTCGACGAGCATCGCGGGCGCCACGCGCCGGAGATCCGCGAGCGTGATGTTCTGCGCGATCGGCATGTCGAGGAGGAGCCCCGACCGCTTGCGGTCCTCCGGGATCAGGTAGATGCCCTTGTGAATCGCGTCCCGGGGCGTGTGGATCGCGAGCGGCCGGCCGTCGAGGGCGATGCGACCGGCCGTCGCCGGCTGGATGCCGAAGAGCGTCTGTGCGAGCGAGGTGCGGCCCGAGCCGATGAGGCCGGCAAGCCCCAGGATCTCGCCCCGCCGCACGTCGAGCGACACGTGCTTCTCCGGGAAAGCGGCCGTCACGAGGTCGCTGATCGCGACCCCTCCCCCGCGCGGTCCGGTCTTCGGGGGGATGTAGATCGACTTCAAATCCCGGCCGATCATCAGCCTCACCATGGTGGCATGACTGATCTCGGACTTGGCGAGTTCCCCCACGTGGCGTCCGTCGCGCAGGACGACGACACGGTCGGCGCAGTGCTTCACCTCGCCGAGGCGATGGGAGATGTAGATCACGCTGACGCCGGCCGCTTTCAGGTCGGCGATCACCTGGAGCAGCTTGTCGGTCTCCGTGAGCGTCAGACTGGAGGTCGGCTCGTCCATGATGATGACGCGCGCATCCAGGGAGAGCGCCTTGGCGATCTCGACCATCTGGCGTTGCGCGATCGAGAGGTTCTCGACGAGGTCGTCCGGTGCGAAATCCACCCCGAGACGCCGCAGGAGGGGCTTCACCTGCCGGTGGAGCGCCGCGTTGTCGATGAGGTTGAGGAACCCTCCCGTCCGGGGCTCGCGGCCGATGTAGACGTTCGCGGCGACGTCGAGGTTCTCGAACAGGTTCAATTCCTGGTGCACGAAAGCGATGCCGGCGTGAGCGGCCTCCTTCACGGACAAAGCGGGCCGTGACACGCCGTCGATCACCACTGAACCGGAGGTCGGCGACACGACACCGCCGAGGATTTTCATCAGCGTGGACTTGCCGGCGCCGTTCTCCCCGATCAGCCCGACGACCTCGCCCTTGCGGACGGTGAGGCTGACGCCGTTGAGAGCGATCACCCCGGGATAGGTCTTCGTGATCGCGCGCAATTCCAGAAGGATGTCGGACATTCGGCACACAGCTCTCGGTGGCGGCGCAAAGCTGCGCCACCAGTAAGGCACCATCGGCAGAAGGGCCCCGCGCCAGCGCGCAGGGCCCTGTCACGGTCCGCTCTTACTTCCGCAGGAGCTCGCGGACCTGGGTGCTGAACTCGGCAACGTTCGACTTGTCGACGATCTTGGTCGGCACGATCCGGAGCTTGTTCTCGGGGATGAACGACTTGTCGCCCTCGAGGTACTTGGCGAGGTAGATCATCGACTGGTAGCCGAACTCGAAGGGCTGCTGCACGACCGTGCCGTCGATCGCGCCTTCCGAGATGCCCTTGAGAGTCTGCTGGTCCTCGTCGAAGCCGACGATCTTGACCTTGCCCTCTTTACCGGCCGCCTTCACGGCGTTGTAGATCTGCGGCGTGTTGTAGGCCCAGAGTCCCACGAGCAGGTCGATGTTGGGGTACTTCGCGAGCGTGTCCTCGACGTTGGCCTTGGCCTTCGTCTGGTCGCCGCCGTCGGTGCGTATGTCGATGATCTCGATCTTGGTGCCGGCGATCGCTTCCTTGATGCCCTGGGTGCGCTCGCGGGCGTTCGCGGCGTCCATGGTGCCGACGAACAGCATCGCCTTACCGCCGTTCGGGAGCGACTTCTTCATCAATTCACCGGCCTGCCGCCCGGCCGCGACGTTGTCGGTGCCGATATACATCGCGCGATTCGACTTAGGCGCGTCGGCGTCCTGTGTGAAGAGAGCAGCCTTCGCGGCCACCTGGTTCAGGATGTCGGTGGAGTTGTCGGGGTTGACCGGGCTGATCGAGACACCCGCGACACCCTTGGCGAGGAGATCCTCCAGGATGCGCTTCTGCGCCGCCGCCGACATTTCGCCGGGGATGTAGAACTCGATGTTGTAGTTCGGCAGCTCCTTCTGGGCCTTTTCGGTTCCGCGCCGGGCGATCTGCCAGAAGTCGGCCGGAACGTTGACCACGAAGGCCAGCGTCTTCTTGGCCTGGGCGAAGGAGGCTTGCGGCACGAGCGCCCCGGCCGCCAGGCCGGCTATAACCGCGATCAATGCCCGTCTGCTACTAATCATTGGCTATCCTCACCTAACGTCGTTGTCTTATTGAGCCGCTTGCGGCGGCCGCAAATGCTTGGCCGAACCAATTCAGGCGCATCCGGCAGCTCTGCATTAGGGCTTCGGTGGGTGAGCGCTGTCAACCTAGCTTGTGCGCAAATTCGGATAGCCAGTAGCCTGCTGCATAGCCGGCCGATCACTGGCCGGATAGCTTTTCAGAGGGGCAAGGGAGCTGGTTCGGCGGAAGAGGCAGGGGAGCCTGCGAGGCCGGCCCGGCGCATGAGAAGCCGACACGATTGTACGGCCGGGAGGATTTCGTGCAGATGGATTCTCATACATCCAAGTCATCCATGGAGACGACCTGATGGCGGCGATTTACAGCGATCTTGCGGGCAAGACGGTCCTCGTGACGGGGGGCGGCTCGGGCATCGGCGCGGCCATCGTGCGCCGCTTTGCCGAGCAGAAGGCCAAGGTTGCCTTCATCGACATTGCCCGGGACGCGTCCGAAACCCTCGTACGCAGCCTGACCGGCGAGGGCCGCACCGTCCGCTTCGAGCCCGCGGACCTCACCGACATCGGCGCCCTGCGCGAGGCCATCGGCCGGATCCGCCAGGCCTTCGGGCCGATCCAGGTCCTGGTCAACAACGCCGCCCACGACGAGCGCCACCCCACCCCCGAGGTGACGCCGGAATACTGGGACGAGCGCATCGCCGTGAACCTGAAGCACCAGTTCTTCGCCGCCCAGGCCGTGCTGCCCGACATGCAGGCCGCCAACGAGGGCGCGATCATCAACTTCGGCTCGGTCTCCTGGATGGTGGGCCAGGGCGGCATGGCGGCCTACACGGCGGCGAAGTCGGCCGTGCTGGGGCTGACCCGCTCGCTGGCGCGGGACTACGGCCCCTTCAACATCCGGGTCAACGCCATCGCGCCGGGCTGGATCATGACCCAGCGCCAGATGGAGAAGTGGCTCACCCCCGAGGGCGAGGCCGAGCTGATGCAGCGCCAGTGCCTCAAGCGCAAGCTCCAGCCCGACGAGATCGCCCGGTTCACCGTGTTCCTCGCCTCCGAGGAGGCCTCCGCCTGCACAAACCAGCAATACGTCGTCGACGGAGGATGGGTCTAGGGCGACTGCCCCCTCTGCCCTCGCGGGGAGAGGGGGTTGGAATCAGCAGAGATCAAGAAGGAACCCCATCAGGAGGCCTGACATGCCCTCGACACGCCCGAGCGGCGTAAGCGCTGTGCGGATCCGAGCAATGCGACAAACCGCTAAGCCCGGACGAGCGGAGTCCCGAATCGGATTTAGGGCAGCGTCTCCAATGTCGACACGAGAGCCCGAGCCGCGGTCTCCACTTCGCCGAGGTCGACTTTGGTTTAAGCAAAGACATTGGTCATGAGCAGCCGGAGTGTGCCCCCATCTCAGAGCAAAGATACGACCTGTCGATGCGAAAGATGATCAGGCTAAATCTGGACAAGAGATTTCGCTTCAGCAGTCCTCGCTGCCTCGAGCTGCCCTATTTAGGCGCAGATGCAGAATGGAGGCTCGAGATGGTTGAGGGTGGCTGGAACTTCTGGGTCGAGACCGACGGCAAGGTTCGCCTGTTCGTCGTGGCAGAGCCGGACGAGGCGGCAGCCCAAGCTGCGCTCGAGGCGCAGGCGCCGGACCTGCAGGGCTCCAGCATCATCTCCAGGCAACAGCTCCCCGCCCGCGAGATCCCGCTGCTCGAACTCAAGCCTGGGGAGGTGAGGGAGATGGTGCCAGGCACCGAGAGCAACACCCTCGATGAGGGCGGGGTCGACCTGAAGCGGCCGATCTGAGTGGCGAGAGGAGCGGTTGCTGTGTTGCAGCTCCAAAGGACGGATGCCGGGCCCCTCCCCTGTTCGCTGGATTGCAGCAGTTGAGCCCATACCCTGCGCTGCATGCCCTCGTGACGGTCCATCAAGGCGCCGACCGGTCGGGCAGAGATCTTGTTCACCGATGGACAGGTTTTGGAGTGGGAGCCATCAGCGCAGGATGATCGCTGCCGCACTCTCAAGTAGGTCTAGTTGCGGCGGTCACAACCCAAGAAGCGGATGACATTGCATAGGATCCCGTGCTTTGATCAGCGACGGCGCGAAGACGCCGCCCGGGCGAAAAGCCTGGAGTCAAAGGGAGAGAAGGACGTTGTCGCTCCTCGTTCTGCAGGATGTCGGGAAGGAATTCGGCGCGATCCGGGCTCTTTCCCATGTCAACCTCTCGATTAGGCCCGGCGAGGTCGTCGGCCTGATGGGTGACAATGGCGCCGGCAAATCGACACTCGTGAAGATCATCGCAGGCAACTTTCCGCCCTCCCATGGCAGGGTTCTGTTCGAAGATCGGGAGGTTCACTTCACCAAGCCGGTCGATGCCCGCTCCGTCGGGATCGAGGTCGTCTACCAGGATCTCGCTCTCGCCGATAACCTGACGGCGGCCGCCAACGTGTTTCTCGGGCGGGAACTGAAGCGCAAGGTCGGCCCCTTCTCTTTCCTCGATCACGCTGCCATGAACCAGCGGACGACGGACCTGTTCCGCGAACTGAAATCCGAGACCCGCCCCGATGACGTAGTCCGCGCCATGTCGGGCGGCCAGCGGCAGGCCGTCGCGATCGCACGGACGCGGCTTGCCAAGGCCAAGCTCATCCTCATGGATGAGCCGACGGCAGCCATCTCGGTCCGGCAGGTGGCCGAAGTCCTCGATCTCATTCGCCGCCTGCGCGATGCCGGGATTGCCGTCATCCTGATCTCGCACCGCATGCCCGATGTGTTCTCGGTCTGCGAACGGGTGATCGTCATGCGACGCGGGACCAAGGTCGCCGACAAGCCGATCAGCCAGTCGAGTCCCGAGGAAGTCACTGCGCTGATTACGGGCGCCAAGGAAGCGGCGTGATGAGCGAACTCTCTCCGGCAGCCGGCTCCGAGACGAGCGATTTCTCGAATGTGGGGCGGACCCGCTGGTGGCGACGGGGCTTCTTCGCGAGCCAGACCGCCTATGTGGCGGCTGCCCTCATCGCAATCATGCTCGTGATGTCCTTCCTGAGCTCGGCCTTTCTCAGCCCGGGCAACCTGGCGAATGTGGCGAAGAATTTCTCCTTCGTAGGCATCGTGACCCTCGGCGTCACGCTCGTGATCGTCACCGGCGGCATCGATCTGTCCGTCGGTTCCACCATGGCGCTGTCGGCCATCGCCTGTGCCATCGTCATGCAGACCGTGAGTGGCACCGCATTCGACAGCGTGCCGTTAGCCGGAATGCTGGTGTCGCTGGGCGCCGGCCTCGGGGTCGCCGTGCTCATTGGCCTCGCCAACGGCTTGCTGATCGCCCGTGTCGGCCTCTCACCCTTTGTGACCACGCTGGGAATGCTCTCCATCGTGCGTGGCCTTGCCTATGCGGTCACCGAGGGACGCGGGCAAGCTCCGACCGGGCGCGATGTCGATCTCTTCTACGCCATAACGGACGGGAACATCGCCGGTGTGCCGGTGGCGATCATCTATCTTCTCGTGCTCGCGGCCATCATGGGCGTCATTCTTCATCAAACGGCGTTCGGGCGGCACATCTTCGCGCTCGGCGGTAACGAGAAGGCCGCAGCCCTCACGGGCATTGCCGTCGAGCGGGTGAAGATTGCTGTTTATGTCTTATCCGCACTCTCCGCCGGCTTTGCCGGCATCCTGATGGTGGGATGGCTCGGCTCGGCTCCGGCCAATCTGGCGACAGGCTACGAACTGACGATCATCGCGGCTGCCGTCATCGGCGGCGCCAATCTCAACGGCGGCATCGGCGGTCCGGCGGGAGCCGTGATCGGCGCTCTTCTCATCGAGGTCATCCGCAATGGGCTCGTTCTCGCCGGCATCAACGCCTATTGGCAAATCGTGCTCGTCGGCGCGATCATCATTCTGGCGGTTCTGGTCGACCGCCTGCGCACCCTGCGGATGGGGTCTTAAATTTCGCGGTCGAAGGCAGCTTCAAACGATCGGACGACAGAAGCCGGTCATAAACCCCAATCATGGGGCCACGATCAACCAGGAGGAAGTAGTCATGATGAGACGCCTGATCCTTGCCGCGGTTGCTGCGGCCGCTTTGACGGCTCCCGCTGCGGCCCAGCAGACCTACAGGTTCGCCATCGTCCCAAAGGCAATGAACAACCCCTATTTCGATCTCTCGCGCGACGGATGCATGAAGCGGGCGAAAGAGCTTGGAAACGTCGAATGCATCTACAAAGGCCCCGTCGAGCATGAGCCGGCCAGCCAGGCCCAGATCATACAGGACCTGATCAGCCAGAAAGTCGACGGCATCGCCATCTCCGTATCGGATGCCGCCGCGGCCGTGCGCGTGATCAAGGCTGCGCGCGATGCGGGCATCCCGGTCATCACGTTCGACGCGGATGCTCCCAATTCCGCGCGCCAGGCCCATGTGGGCACCGACAACCGGGCCATGGGGCGCGCGCTGGGCGAGGAACTCCTGAGGCTTCGGCCTGAGGGCGGCAAGTTCGCTATGGTCTCCGGCGGGCCTGCCGCTGCCAATCTGAAGGAACGCGTCGAAGGCGTGCGCGATGCCCTCAAGGGTTCGAAGTGGACGGAGGTGTCCGGCTCGCCCACATACTGCAACGACGACCTGGCGCTCGCTGTGCAGCAGATGCAGGATCTGAAGACCGCCAACCCCGATCTCGCCGCGATCGTGCCGGTTGGCGGCTGGCCGATGTTCGTTCCCGAGGCGTACAAGAGCTTCGTGAACAAGAACAAGAGTGCGATGGACCAGGGCAAGTTTACCCTCGTGGTAGCGGATACCCTGAAGGTGCAGCTTGAGCTGTTGCGCGATGGCTACGCGAACGCTCTCGTCGGCCAGCGACCCTATGAAATGGGCGAGAAGGCGATGGACATTCTACTGCAGCTCAAGAAGGGCGAGAAAGTACAGGACATCGTCTATGCCGGCATCGACCGTGTGACCAAAGATAACGTCTCATCGATGTTGAAATAGATTGGTACCTTCATGAACACGCGGTCGTCCTCGGCCGATCTTGGGCTGGGGACGTTCGTTCCGGCTGAATGATGCGTTTGCCGCGAACTCGGCAAACTCCCCTCCCCCAGTCGCCCGTCGTGTCGAACTGGTTTGCGAACCGCGCCCGCGATCCGGGCCTCCTGGAGGACGGACACCAGCGCCCGCTCGGCAGTCTTTCGCGCCTCCGGAAATGGCGGGAGGTAGGAGCCGGTCCACAGCTTCAGGATCTTTAGGTTCAACGGACCGAGGCGTGTGTCGAAGGTGCGCTCACGATAGCGGTTGCGCCAGGCGGTGCGCTCGCCCGGGCGCTCGTAGCGTGCGGCGCCGATCACGCCCTCCACGTCAGCTTCCATCAGGATCTGGAGGACGGTCTCGGCGAGGGTCCGCAGGAACTTGCTGTCGTCGGACTTTTGCAGGGTCTCCAGAGGTGCCGCCTATCGTCGGTTATCGGGTGCTGCAGGGCTCAGTTTGAAGTCCGCAAACTCCACCTTAGCCGCTCGCCCCCGTGGCCACGCCGGCTACTCCCGATTCTCCACCACATCCGTGGATGCTACCCACCGCCCAACCCTACGGCTGCAAGCGGAGCTCCTGCGGATTTTACTATGACTTACGCTTCCTCCGCTTTGGTGTTCCGCTCGGCTTCCAACCACCTGCTTACCGATTTGCGCCACCATGCCGGCAGCGCGGCGCTCGGATGCCTGAGCGATCAGGCGGTGTCGGTCGTGCTCAGGCACAAGAATGCGTCGACCTCGTACATCCAGCGGCGGCTGCAGATCGAGTACATTCGCGCGGCCCAGGTCCAATCAGACCGGAAACTATGGAGTGTTCCTGTGCTACCCTGGGCGCGCTTGCCTGTCGGTGCCCTCCGGGAACAGGGGCAGCGCGGACGATGGGTCGGTCCGTACCGTGACTATGGAGTTCTACCAATGCGAAGCGCTCTAACAATCCCGGCGCTGATCTGGGTGATCTTAGCCATCGCTGGTTCCGCCTCAGCGCAAATACCGCCCTCACCTGCCGAACTCGCCGCCTACTCCGGCCTGCATGCTGCAGCGGTCCGAGGTGATGTGAGCGAAATCCGGCATATGGCCCGAACGGACATGGACCTTAACAGCCGCGACAGCAACGGACGCACACCCGTCCATGTCGCGGCCTTTCAGGGACACGGCGATGCCGTACGAGCGTTGATCGCCGCTGGGGCCGATCCGCACCTCCTCGACAACCAGCGCTACGACGCGGTGACGATTGCGGCCGTCCGCGATGACGTAGCGACCCTGCGCTCGCTGCTCGAGGCTGGCGCCAGCGCGAAGCTGACGACCAGCATCTACGATGGCACAGCCCTCATCGCGGCGGCTCATCTCGGCCATGATGAAGCGGTGCGCCTACTGATCCGTGCGGGCGCGCCGCTCGATCATATCAACAACCTGGGCTGGACCGCTCTGATTGAGGCGGTGGTTCTCGGGAACGGTGGGCCGCGGCACATGGAGACCGTGCGGGCCCTGCTTGAGGCGGGAGCCGATTCGAAGATTGCGGATCGCAACGGGATCACCCCAATCCAGCACGCCCGCCAGCGTGGATATACACGCATGGTGGCGCTGATCGAGGCAGCTCAGAAACGGCCATAGCCCGGGTTCAACGGGGCACGCGTTACCTTCTAATCGGACATCGTGCTCTGTTGGGTGAGCGCTCGACCGTCTCGATCGGCTGCTGGAGGTCATCGTGGCCTCTGCTCCACCATTCGGCGGCGATCAGGTCCGCGCTCCAGGCCTTGCGTCTAGCCGTCCCGGGCTCTTCGTCTGCAGGTTGGCCCTCTCGGTCAGCTCGGTCCAAAACGAGCCGGTCAGATCACCGCCTGCTAGGATGAAGAAGGCTCATGCGTGCCTCTTTGGCCGATCACGCCCCGCAACGAGGAACCGATGTGAGGAGGGTACGGCAGCGCACGGCGTTTGTGCCCTGTGTCAGAAAAGCGCTTGGAGGTCTCCGTCGACCGAGATGGCCTGGCCCGAGACCGTCCGGCAAAGCGGCGAACAGAGGAAGACAATCTGATCGGCCAGTTGCTGGGGCGTCACGTATTCCTTCAAAGAGGCACCCGCGAGCACCCTCTGCTCCATCTCCTCGAAAGGAACGCCGAGCTGCTGGGCCTTGGCTTCGAGCACCCTGCGTTGACGATCTCCCGCGACGATACCGGGCAAGATCGCATTGACCCGGATCCCGTCCTCGCCGAGCTCCCGAGAGAGCGACTTCGTGAAGCCGATCACGGCCCATTTGGCAGCGGCGTAGGGCGATCGCAGAGGAAAGCCGAACCGGCCGGCGGCCGAGGAGATGTTGATGATCGAGGCATTCCGGCTCTTTCGCAGGTGCGGAACAGCCAATCGCGCGCAGTTGAACTGACCGGTGATACAAACCTCCAGGCAGCGGTCCCAGTCCTCCGGATTGATTTCGTCGACCCGTCCGGTCGGTCCAGCGATGCCTGCATTGTTGACGAGGACGTCGAGCCCGCCAAGGGCTCCCAGAGCCTCCTCGAAAACCCGCGCGACATCGGCGCGATTGGCGACGTCGCCGAAGGTGGCGGTCAACCCTGGATCGGTCGACACCGCCGCGTCCAGCGCGCCGCGGTCCACATCGCACACGTGGACGCGGGCTCCCTCCCGCAGGAAGGAGCGGGCAATCTCGAGCCCGATGCCTCCTGCGCCTGCCGTCACCAGTGCGCGCAGCCCTGCGATGCTAAGGTCCATGATCGTTCCTGCTCCTCGAATTGCAGCTCATCGGCCGTGGCCACTTCCTTCCAGCGATCCAGTCGTGATCGCGAACGCTGTTTCGAGGGTGCTCCCGAGACCTCGGCATCAGCTTAGTCCAGCAATCGTCCGGTGCTCTCGATAAAGCCAGCAGCCTCCTCGATGTCGTCGACGACGGCCCGGCGCGCAGCGGTGCCCTTTCCTGCGCCTATGGCCTCGATAAGGCGCCGGTGGTGCCTCGTCGCCCCACCGGTCAGCAGTCGCTCGGGTGAAGCCTTGAGATCAAAGTTCAGCACCGGCCCGATCTTCAGCCACAGGCCTTCTATAATCCCGACCAGTGTCGGAAGTCCCGTCGCCCGGTAGACCGCGAAATGCAATTCCTTGTTGGCGCGCACGGCCTGGTCCGCCCGGGGCTCCAGGCTGCGGGCCTCGGCGAGCAGCGCCTCCTCGAAACGCCGCATGGCAGCGAGATCGGCGTCCGTCCGGTTCCGGGCTGCCGTCTCGGCCGCGATGCCTTCGACCAGAAGCCTCACCGCCGTCAGCTCCCGGAAGCGCGCCTTCGTCATCAACGGCACGCGCACGGCGCGATTCGGCAGCACCTCCAGGGATTGATCGGGGACGAGGCGAGCCACAGCTTCCCGGACCGGCATCATCGACACGCCAAGAGTTTCAGCGATGCTGCGGAGCGACATCCGCTGCCCCGGAGCGAGTTCCCCGCTCATCAGGAGTTCGCTCAGCTCGGCATAGACGCGCTCGCCCAGGGTGACTCGCTCCAGCCGGCCGATCTGGGTGATTGCCGCGGGTGTCACGATCGTGCGTGGGCTCGACAAGTTGTTCATTTTGAGAGAGCCTAGCTGTGATCACAGATCGCGGCAAGTAATTGCCGCGCGAGGATCGGGAGGAACCATAGCTATGGCACATTCTGATGATTTGACCCGCCGTACGCTCCTCAAGGGAGCAGCCGGCGCCACGGCGCTCGCAGGCCTTGGAATGCCGGCGATCGTCCAGGCGCAGTCCGACGTGATCCGTATCGGGCATCTGACTCCCGTCACCGGCTTCCTAGGTCCCCTCGGCGAATTTGCTCAGATGGGCGTGAGGCTCGCCGCTGAGGAGATCAACGCTGCTGGTGGCGTCCTGGGCCGCAAGGTCGAGCTGGTGATCGAAGACTCCGTGAACCCGCAGACCGCGTCCGCGAAGGCCGAGCGCCTGGTGGAACGCGACAAGGTCGCAATGATCATCGGAGAGATCTCGTCCGCTTCCGCACTTGCCATCGGTCAGGTCGCAAACCGCACGAAAACCGTGTTCATCAACACGGGTGCGAACTCCGATGCTCTGAGAGGCTCCAACTGCAACCCGTTCATGTTCCACATCGAGGCAGCGAATTCGATGATGGTGACGGCGGTCGGCAATTACCTGAATAATGAGAACATGATCAAAGGGAAAAAATGGTATTCCCTGACCGCCGACTATGCCTTCGGTCACGATCTGTTTAAAGTCGCCAAGAAATTCGTTACGCAGAATGGCGGAGAATTCATTGGGGAGGAGCTTGTTCCCACCGATGCGACGGACTTCAGCCCCTATCTCCTCAAGATCAGGCAGGCCCGGCCGGACATCGTAGCCTCCAACTTGGCCGGAAACCAGATTACCAACTTCATCAAGCAATATGCCGAGTACGGGCTTCCCTTCCCGATCACCGGCTTCGGTTTCGATACCGCTGTTGCCTGGGGTGCGGGCAAGGGCAACTTCTCCGGCATCTGGCCGCTGATCTGGCACCATATGGTCGACACCCCGTCCTCGAAGAAATTCGTCGAGGCATTCACGAAGAAGTACGGCAAGCCGCCGGAGAACCAGTCGTGGGGTGACTACAACTCTCTCAAGATCGTCGCCCAGTCCTTCAACGAATTGAAGTCGGCGGATCCGCAGAAGTTGGCGGAGCATCTGCGCAAGGGCGCGAAATTCGACGTCCTCAAAGGACGGGAGGGCTATTTCCGGGCTTACGACAACCAGATGGTGCAGGAGATGTATGCGGTCCGAGCGAAGGCTCCCGATAAGATGAAGGACCAGTGGGATATCTACGAGCCGCTCGGCTTTGTGCCGAAACCGGGCGAGGACCTCGAGACCCTAGCGCCGCCGAAGGATGGCACCTGCAGCATGCCTGCGTAACGAACCGGGTATGAGCGAGGCCAGGCTGGTCCAGTTCGCCTGGCCTCGCGGATAAAGACCTCTAGTTTCCTATCTGCCCCTGCTCCCGGCGGGAGGCGATCGCGCAGAGGGAAAGGGAGAGACGCTTGGCCTTTATCTTTCTTCTCGAACAGGTTCTGAACGGCCTTCTCGTTGGCGCCTATTATCTATTGATCGCCCTCGGTCTCTCCCTGATCTTCTCGCTTGGCGGCATCGTCAATCTTGCCCACGGCGCGTTCTACGCCATAGGCGCCTACATGGCCGTGACGCTGGCCCCCCACATTGGTTTCGGCGGCGCATTCGTAGCATCCCCGGTCATCGTCGGCCTCTTCGGCGTCGCCGTCGAGCGCCTCTTCTTCCGGAAATTCTATCGCTCCGACCCGATCCTCAGCCTGCTTCTGACCTTCGGTCTTGCAATGGTCATCGAGCAGAGCCTGCGCATGATCTTTGGCGCTGCTCCTCTGCCGTTCTCCATCCCGACTTGGCTCCGTGGACAGGTATTCGTCGGCGATTTCATCTACCCGCGCTACCGTCTCATCATCTTCGGCGTTGCGCTCGCTGCGGTCGCTGCAACCTGGTTCCTGGTGTATCGCACGTCCTTCGGCCGGGTGGTGCGCGCGGGCGTGCAGAACCCCGACATGGTGGGGGCCCTCGGGATCTCGCTGCAGCCCTACATGACGGCCGTCGCGGCCCTGGGCGTAGGCTTGGCGGGTCTCGCGGGCGTCCTGCTCGCCCCGATCTCCGGCGTGCATCCCGCCATGGGTGCTGAGATCCTCACGGCGGCCTTTGTGGTGGTCGTGATCGGCGGCCTCGGATCCTTCTGGGGCGTCATACTTGCGGCTGCCCTGGTGGGCGTGGTCCGCGGGATCACAATCTACTTCTTTCCCCCTGCGGGCGAAGCGTCGATGTACCTGCTCATGGCGCTCGTCCTGCTCTTGCGCCCCCGCGGTCTTCTCGGCGAACGCATTCAGAGATTCGAGTAGTGTCGATGCCCAAGGTCTACTGGCCTCTCCTCATCGCGGCTGCCGGGCTGGCGCTGCTGCCTTTTGTCCTCGATCCCATCGGATTGCCGCTCCGCTCGTCGATCGACGTTGTGGTGTTTGCAATTGCGTGCATGGGCCTCAACATCCTCGTCGGCTATACCGGCCTCGTATCGTTCGGACATGGTGCGTGGTTCGGGATCGGCGCCTATGCCGCTGCGCTCAGTCAACTCCGCTGGTTTCCCGAATCCATCATCCCGCCGGCTCTCTTTGCCCTGGTCTTCGTCGCCGGAACCTCGCTCCTGCTCGGCGCGCTCATTCTGCGCCGCCGGGGCGTCTACTTTTCTCTTCTCACGCTGGCACTTACGGCAATGCTCTTCGCCGTCGCCTATCGTTGGACGGCGTTGACTGGAGGCGAAAGCGGTCTCGGCGGCGTGGTGCGCCCGCGCAGCTTCGGTTTGGATCTGGCGTCCGATTGGACCTACTACTGGGTCGTCGCCGCCGTGGGTCTTGTCGTCTGCTTCCTTCTTCTGCGCTTCCACAATTCTCCGGCCGGCAGCGTCCTCGTCGCGATCCGCGAGAACGAGCAGCGCGCGCGCTTTGTTGGATATCCCACGAACCGTTACAAGCTCCTGGGCTTCACCATCTCGGCCACGGTGGTCGGCCTCGCCGGCGTGCTGTCCGTGTTCAATCACCGCTTCGCTTCTGCGGAACCTCTGTCGGTAGCGTTCTCGGGCGAGCTGATCGCCATGGTCGTGATCGGCGGGATGCGCAGTTTCCTCGGCCCCGCGCTCGGCGCTCTCTTTTACATCCTGTTCCGTGAGTTCCTGTCGATCTGGACTCAGCACTGGCTCTTCTATTTCGGCCTGCTCTTCGTGGGCTTCATCATGCTGTCGCCCCTGGGCCTGGTCGGGATTGCCCAGCGCATCATCGCGCCGTTCCGCCGCAAGGTCATCGAAGCGGCCGCCATGGCCGGGCGCACCCTCACGGACGAGCCCCTGCCGGCATTCCTCAAACCTGCCGATCACAGCAATGGCGCGATCCTGGAAGCGCGAGGCATTGCCAAGAGCTTTGGCGCGCTCAAGGCCGTGCAGGGCGTGGACATCACGGTTCGTGATCGTAGCCTGCATGCCCTGATAGGCCCGAACGGCGCGGGTAAGACCACGGCCTTCAACCTGCTCTCGGGCTTCTATACCCCGGACGAGGGCGAAGTCCTGCTCCGCGGTCGCTCAATCGCGGGATTGACGCCCGAGGCGATCACTGAGGCTGGCATTGGTCGTTCCTTCCAGATCACGAACCTGTTCCCTGCCCTGTCCGTCGAGGAGAACATCAGGCTCGCCGTTCAGGCTCGGCATCCCCAGCGCTTCGACCCCTGGGCGGCGGCGCGAGCCATCGAGCCGATCGAGAATGAGACCAAGGCGGTGATTCGCTATCTCGGTCTGGCGGGGATCGAGCGGGCCGAGGCTGGTTCACTCTCCTATGGAGGCCAGCGCCTGCTCGATATGGGCCTGGCGCTCGCTACGAGGCCGAGGGTGCTGCTCCTCGATGAGCCTCTGGCCGGGCTGTCTGCAGCCGAGCGCCAGCGCGTCGGGGATCTCATCAAGCACATCTCCTCGGATGTCCCGATGCTGCTCGTCGAGCACGACATTGACCGCGTGTTCCAGATTGCGGATGCCGTGACTGTCATGAACGAGGGACGCGTGCTGGTGGACGGCACCGTCGAGGACGCACGGTCGAGCGAGAAGGTCCAGGAGATCTATATCGGCTCCGGCTCGGCCAAAGTGGCAGCGAAGCCGCGCGAAAGCGCGGCCGAGGCCGCGACCATTCTGACCGCGGACCGCGTCAACACGTTCTACGGCAAGAGCCACATCCTTGCGGACATTACGTTCGACGTGCGCCAGCACGAGATCGTAGCCCTGCTGGGCCGCAACGGCGCGGGCAAGTCGACCCTTCTCAAGACGATCATCGGCATCGCGCCGCATTCCTCGGGATCGATCAAGCTCGACGGCCGGGAGCTGACAGGGTGTCCCGCTGCAGAGATCGCCCGCCTCGGCATCGGTTACGTACCACAGGGGCGAGGCCTCTTCGCCGGGATGACGGTGGCCCAGAACCTGGAGCTCGGCAGGCTCAAGCGTCAGACGGGCCACGGAGCGCGCTGGGACCTGAATCGCATCTTCGAGTACTTCCCGCGCATCCGCGAGAGGCTCGACACGCCGGCCGACCTGCTTTCCGGGGGCGAACAGCAGATGGTGGCGGTCGCGCGTGCATTGTCGGGCGACGTGAAGGTGCTTCTCCTCGACGAGCCATTCGAGGGACTCGCTCCAGCCATCGTCGAGCAGCTGTTCGAAAGCTTCGATAGGCTCCGTCACGAACTGTCGATCATCATCGTCGATCATCACCTGGACCTTGCCCTCGCCCTCTCGGACCGGACCGTTGCCCTCGAGCGGGGCCGCGTCATCCACATCGGTCCGTCCAGCGATCTGCGCGACGACCTTGCGCTTCGTCGTAAGGTGCTGTGGCTTTAGAATCGGAAGACCGCCGGGTACCCGGCGCCGCTGCCGCTGGCGCCGGGCTGGTCGGAGGGTCACAATGTTCTCGACAAGGGCCGCCAGAAGCCCATCACATCCACGAACGAAGGGAGAGACATCTATGACGCTAAGAGCCCTCATCGCCGCCGTTGCGGCCTGCAGCCTTCTTGCCTCGGCAGCGGCTGCCCAGACCCTGCGGTTCGGGCACGCGAACTCGCCGGGTGAGATCGCCCATGACATGTTCAACGAGCTAGCCGATCGAGTGAACAAGCGCACCAACGGCGCTGTCACCATCCGGGTGTTCCCATCCGAACAGCTCGGCAAGGAGGCTGACCTCGTCCAGCAGATCAAGACCGGTGCCCTCGATATCTCCGCGCCCTCCATGCCGGCGATGTCGTCACTCGTCCCCGCTATCGAGATGGCGAGCGGCCCGTTCCTCTGGCGAGACTGGAAGGAGGCCGAGACCGCGATCAAGGGTCCGGCCTTCGACCCGATCTTCGACGAGCTGCGCGACCGGCACAACATCGTGCCCCTCACGCGCATTCTCTACTGGGGCTGGCGCAACTTCACCTTCACGGACCGGGAGGTGCGCAAGCCTGAGGACATGGCCGGGCTGAAAATCCGGGTGCCGGAGAGCCCGATCTGGGTCGAGATGATCCGCGCCTTCGGAGCCGCGCCCACACCCATCCCCTTCGGCGAGGTCTACACGGCCCTGCAGCAGAAGACTGTCGACGGGCAGGAGAACCCCATTCCCACGATCTTCGCGCGCAAGTTCTACGAGGTGCAGGGCGTGCTCGCCCTGTCGCGCCATATGCTCCAGAACAACACCATCATGATCAATAAGAATTCCCTCGCGCGCCTGAGCCCCGAGAACCAGAAGATCCTCTTGGAGGAGGCCGCAGCCGTGTCGGCCAAGAATACCGAACTGCAGCAGGGGCGCGAGCAGAGCATGCTGGAAGAGATCCGCAAGTCCGGCCGCACCCGCATTATCGAGGACGTCGACCGGAACGCGTTCCAGGCCAAGATGGAGGCGGCCTACGGACGCCTGGAGGCACGCTGGGGTGCCGATAACCTGAAGCGGCTTCGCGCTGAGATCGCCAAGATCCGCGGGGGCTAGTCCAGGCGCGTCGCCTGCGCATGACGGCAGATCCTCCGGGGTCTGCCGTCATCCTCCTCGATCCAGGCCCGCCTCTCGTCCTGCGGGCGGGCCCTCACAATGATACCGCTCACGGATCCTATGCGCTCCCTCCTCCGCCGCTTCGACGACGCCCTTACGTTGTTCGAGTATTGGTTCCTGGCGCTGTCCCATGGCCTCATCGCCGCACTTGTCGTGGCTGCGGTGTTCTTTCGCTATGTCCTCAACGATCCCCTGACGTGGACCGAGGAATCCATCGTCCTTCTCTTCACCTGGATGCTGTTCGTCGGGTTGGCCAATGGCTTCCAGGCCCGGATGCACATCCGCATCGACGCGCTTCTCATAGTGCTGCCACGCTGGTGCTGGCGACCGCTCGGCCTCGTGGCTGTCGTGGTGACCGGTCTCACCCTCCTGGCCCTCGCGTGGTTCGGAACCGAGCAGGCGCTTATCATGGCTGGAACAGAGACGCCGATGATGCGCATCTCCGCAGCCTGGGGCGTGAGCGCCGTACCGGCCGGGGCGGTGCTGTCACTGATTCATCTGGCCCGCCACCTTGCGGACCAGGGCCCCGCGGAAACCCTGTGGCCCGCCGATCTCGTCGCAGCCGAGGAGCCCAGCCTATGACGGTCCTCCTCGTCACATTCGCGCTCCTCCTCGCTACGGGCACTCCGATCGCCATCGCGATGATTGCGTCGTCAGGTCTTGTCATCTGGCTTGAAGGCATTCCGCTCACGATCGTAGCCCAACGGGTTTATGCGGGCCTGCAATCGTTCCCGCTCCTCGCCGTTCCACTCTTTACCCTCGCGGGCTCGCTCATGAACGAGTCGGGCATCAGCGAACGCCTGTTTGGCTTTACGCGCGCTCTCGTCGGGCACATCCGCGGCGGTCTCGCGCAGACCGCGATCATCGGCAACGTCTTCCTGTCCGGCATCTCCGGTTCGTCCGTCGCCGATTGCGCCGCAACGACACGGGTTCTGGTGCCGCCCCTGGTCGCGAGCGGATACAGCCGAGGCTTCGGTGCGGCGCTGGCTGCGAGCGCCGGAACGCTCGGGCCGATCATCCCGCCCTCCATCCTCATGGTGATCTACGCCTGGCAGGCCAACGTCTCATTGGGGGCTCTGTTCATTGCAGGCATCCTGCCGGGGGTGGTGATGGCAGCGGCCATGGCCACGGTTATTGCCGTCCTGGCTCGCGTCCGCCGCTATCCAACCTCCGGCGCATTCTCGGGCGCTGTGCTGTGGCGGGAGTTCAAGCGCGCGTTCTGGGCGCTGATGATGCCCGTGATCATCATCATCGGCTTCCGCATGGGGGTCTTTACGGCGACCGAGATCGCCGGAATCGCAGCGCTCTACTCGCTTGTGATCGGCTTGTTCGTGTACCGATCCCTGCGCCTCTCGCAGATTCCTTCGATCCTCGCGACGACCGCGCGCGAGACCGCTATCATCCTCATGATCGCGGGGGCTGCGGCGCCGTTCAGCTGGATCCTCGGCATCGAGCAGGCCCCCCAGCAGGTGGTGGCTGCCGTGAAGGACATCACCTCAGAGCCCTGGGTGGTTCTTCTCATCCTGAACGTCGCCCTCCTCCTCGCTGGTATGGTGATGGAGACGCTGGCGATCATGATCATCCTGGTGCCGATCTTGATCCCGCTCCTGACCTCCCTGGGGATCGATCTGGTTCACTTCGGGATCATCCTTCTCATCAACCTGGTTCTGGGGCAGGTCACGCCGCCGGTCGGCGTCCTGCTCTTCGTCTCCATGACGATCGCCAAAGTCAGCATGGGCGCGATCCTGAAGGAGATCTGGCCCTTCCTGATCGCGCTCCTGATTGCGCTGACGCTTATCACGTATATCCCCGCCCTGAGCCTCTGGCTGCCCAAGGTTCTGGGGCCCTGACACCGGAGCACTCCATGGCTCGCATTACACAAGTCGAGGTGGTCGAGTTTTCGTTTGCGGCCCGGAATCTCGGCCGTTCGGCCCACAACGCGCAGGCGGTGTACAACATCGGCTACAGCCCCAACGCCTCCCTTGATCTCACAAAGTTCGCGGTCGTGATCCGCTCGGACGACGGCGGAACCGGCGAGTACGTGACCCACTGGGGCGGCACGCGGGCCACGATGGCCCAGACGCTGGCCTTGGCTCCCAACCTCCTCGGTCGTGACCCCGATCAGCGCGAGTTGATCTGGAACGAGATGAAGAGGGAGCTGCGCCAACACGACGGCATGGGCATCGGCCCGATCGACATCGCGCTGTGGGACCTCGCCGGCAAGCGGTTCGGCGCGTCGGTCTCGCAACTCCTCGGCGGATTCCGAACTCGGCTGAAGGCGTATGCCTCGACCTACCATGGCGATCGCAACGGCGGCCTGGACTCGCCGGAGGCCTTCGCGGACTTCGCGGAAGCGTGCTACGCGCTCGGCTACCGCGCCTTCAAGGTTCACGGCTGGCATGACGGCGATGCGCGCGAGGAGGCCCGCAACGTGCTTCATGTCGCCCGGGCAGTCGGTGATCGCATGGTCCTGATGCTCGATCCCGCAAACGAGCTGCGCACCTTCGCGGATGCGCTCTATGTCGGCCGCGCTTGCGACGAGGGCGGGTACTTCTGGTACGAGGATCCGATGCGCGACTGCGGCGTTTCGGCCTTCGCGCACAAGAAGCTGAGGGAGATGATCAAGACGCCGATCCTGCAGACGGAATACCTGCGCGGCTTCGAGACCAAAGCGGACTTCCTGATCGCAGGCGGCACCGACATGCTCCGGTCCGATCCGGAATACGACCTCGGGATCACGGGCGCGATGAAGATCGCGCACCTCGCCGAGGCGTTCGGGATCGATGTCGAGATCCATGCCTGTGGCCCGGCCCATCGCCATTGCATGGCGGCCACCCGCAACACCAACTTCTACGAGGTCGCGCTCGTGGGCCCCGATTGCCCCAATGCCGTGCCGCCGGTCTATACCTGCGGTTATTCGGACCAGCTCGATGCAGTCGATGCCGACGGTACCGTGCCGGTTCCCACCGGGCCGGGCCTCGGGGTGAGTTATGACTGGGACTACATTCGCCGGCACGAGACGGCACGTCAGGTGTTCGAAGCCTGATCAAGCTCACTTTGTGGGCGGTGAGCCCGATGTGGAGCCACCCGCACAGCTGAGGGCTTCCACCCATTCAGACGATCGAGAGGTCGCTTGCAGGGCGCGCCGGCAGGATCTTGCTCCGAGGCTGAGGCCGGCCGCGCTTTGCCCTCCCCTGTCCCATTCCCTGAAGGAGCGCCCCGACGGCCTCGGCACAAGACCTCATTCATGCGTTCGACCACCCTCTGCGCCGGCACAGGGAGGAGGATTGATCGTGGTTACACCTGGCAACCCTTCAAATCGGATTCAACCGGGCGAGCAGAGGACGCCGCCTGCCGGTCTCTGCACGATGGTCGGGAAGGGCTCATCGGATTGCCGGCCCTTTGGCGCGGGAGGGGAATAGCGTCTTGCAGCGGGACCGGCTAACGTCTGGCCGCCGTCCAGGACCGACGGGCGATGCGGACGGAGCCGCGCATGAAGTCGACCGACTATCCCCCGTCAGAAGCCGGAATTGCTGCGCCGGATCTGGGGGCTGCCACGCGCGACTGGCCGCTCGAGATCTATCGCGTTCTGAAGGACGCCGGCATCCGACAGGCATCCTATGTCCCGGATGCGGGGCATTCGCGCCTCATCGAGCTCTTCCACGCCGACCCGGAGGTCGGAACCACGGTGCTCACCACAGAGGAAGAAGGCGTTGCCATCGGTGCCGGCGCCTGGCTTGGCGGTCAGCGGTCCGTGCTCCTGATGCAGTCGAGCGGCGTGGGCAACTGCATCAATATGATGTCGCTGCTGCCGGCGTGTCGATTCCCGTTCCTGGCGCTGGTAACGATGCGGGGCGAGTGGGCGGAGTTCAATCCCTGGCAGGTCCCGATGAGCCGCGCCACCGAGCCCGCGCTGGCGGCCATCGGCGTGACGACGATGCGCGTCGACCGGGCCGACGACGCGGCTGAAACCGTTTCTGCCGCTGCGGCCCTCGCCTTCGACTCGGACCAGCCCGTCGCGGTTCTGCTCTCGCAGCGGCTCATCGGACGCAAGAAATGGACGGGTAAATGAGCGCGGCACTGCAGAAGGATCTCGACCGACGCGAGGCCGTCCGTGCGCTCCTTGCCGAGCGCGGCGACACGCTCCTCGTCACCGGCCTGGGCTCGCCGAGCTACGATGCCTTCGCGGCAGGCGACCATGAGGGGACGTTCTATCTCTGGGGTGCCATGGGCGGGGCGGCCCTGGTCGGATTGGGGCTTGCGCTGGCCCAGCCGCGGCGTCCCGTGGTGGTGCTGACCGGCGACGGCGAGCAGCTGATGGGTCTCGGCGGTCTTGCCACCATTGCGAGCCGCAGGCCCGCCAACCTGAGCATCGTGGTGCTCGACAACGGCCGCTTCGGCGAGACCGGCATGCAGATGAGCCATACAGGGCTGGGCCTCGATCTCCACCGTGTCGCGGAGGCGGCTGGCTTCGCGAGCGTCACGGAGATCCGCGACCTGGTGGGTGTCGAAAACTTGCGGCGGGAGCTCCTCCGGACGACCGGCGGCCCGCGCTTCGCGACCTTGCGCATCCGGGCCGACAATCCCGAGCGGGCTCTGCCGCCGCGGGACGGCGTCTACCTGAAGAACAGACTTCGCACGCATCTCGGGCTGCCGGGGACCTGACCGAAGGGCGTGCACGCTGCAGTCCTGCAAAGAAGTAGCCCCGCTCCTGCTTGGCCTGGGGCCGGAACAAGAAAGGGAGGAAGATGGACACGATCGGCTTCATCGGTCTGGGGCGCATGGGGCGCCCCATGGCTACGAACCTGCGCCGCAGCGGGCGCGAGATGATCGTCTACGACATCGCGCCGGCGGCCACGCAGGCCTTGAGCGCGCTCGGCGCCCGCGCGGCGAACGGGATTGCCGGGGTCGCCCAGGCGAGCGATGTCGTCTTCACCATGCTCCCTGCGTCGGCCGAGGTGGAGGCCACAATCCTCGGCCCGGACGGAATCCTGGCGAACAGCCGACCCGGACAGGTCATCGTCGACATGAGCACCGTCGAGCCGAAGACGACCGATCTCATCGCCGCGGCGGCGGCCGAGCGAGGCGTCTCGGTGGTCGACGCGCCGGTCGGACGTCTGGCCGCCCACGCGGATCGCGGCGAGAGCCTCTTCATGGTCGGGGCCTCGGATCAGGACTTTCAGCGCATTCTGCCGCTGCTCCAGGCCATGGGAACGACGATCCACCATTGCGGTCCCGTCGGAACAGGAATCCGCACCAAGCTCGTGAACAACTACCTCGCCATCATTCACTGCCAGCTCAACGCGGAGGCGCTTGCCCTGTCGCAACGCTTCGGCCTGGACCTCACCAAGACCCTTGAGGTCTGCTACGGCACCACGGCGACGAACGGGCAACTGCGCGTGAATTGGCCCAACAAGGTTCTGGCGGACGACATCGCCCCGGGCTTCACCATCGACCTGGCTCACAAAGATCTCTCGATCATCGTTGCGGCTGCCAACGCCAACAAGGTGCCTGTGCCCGTTGCCGCGGCGGCCCGTGAGATGTTCTCGATGGCTCGGGCCGGGCGCTACGCAGGCGCCGATTTCTCCGCGATGGTCGACGTGCTGTGCGACGCGGCCGGGATCGAAAAGCCCCGGCTTCCGAAAGGATGGAGCCCGGACGGAGCCGGAGGGGCGAAACCCTAGATCCTACGAGGCGCCCGACCGCAGTTTCAGTTGTTCCGCCACATCCTCGACGGCAAAGGGCGGGCTCGTCAGCACCCTCGCCTGCTGCTCGGCCGGAAGCCGGGCGAGAACGCGAGCCATTGAAGCTTGGGCCAGCACAACCACATCATTTGCCTGTGCGGATGCCGCAATGGCATCCGCGACGAGATCGTCATGCCGGACCTGATCACCTGCCAACAAGGCGGGATAGGCCCCCTCTACCAGCCGCTGGTCGAGGGTGACGGTGCGTCCCATCTTCTCAGCAGTCTGCGCGATGATTTCACGGGTGGGTCCCAGGGTCGTCTGTAGGGTCGCCACGACGCCGATGCGGGTGGCGCGGGACACCACCTCACGTGCCATGCGGGAGTCGACCCGGACGATGGTCTGGGGCACGTCCGGCTGAACCCGGGTGCAAATCTCGCCGATGGAGGAACAGGCGTTGAGCATGAGATCCACGCCACGGTCGGACATCACCCGGGCATAGCCGCGCCAGCGGGGTTCGACCGCGGAGAGATCGCCACCGTTGGCAGCGAGTTCGGGCAGGATCGAGTCGTCGAGGAGGTTGACGATCGTCGCGCCGGGGATGCGCTCCCGCAGCAGCGGCCCGAACAGGTCTAAGGTGGCGGGTGAAGTATGGATCACGCCGATCTTGGGCTGCTGGTTCATATTCGGCTCTCCTTTGCCTCGGGCTCGCACGACCAGGATCTTTCGCGCGAGACAAACGTCACGTGCGGCTCCCTTCGGCCAGGGGCTCGCACGTGATGAGTTGCACGCCCGTCGCGTCAAGCCAGGAGCGGACCTGCGGCGGGCAATCGGTCGTGGTCACCACGTGGGAGATGTCCTGGGCCCGCGCAAAGGTCGCGAAGCGCCGCATTCCGAACTTGGTCGAGTCGACCACGATCACGCTGTGGCGCGCAGAGCGGATCATCGCACGCTTCACCTCCGCCTCGTAGGGGTCGGCGCTGGTGAAGCCGCTGTCGAGGTCGACCGCGGCGGCGCCGATGAAAGCCCAATCGGCACTGAGCTGGGCGAGATCCCGTTCGGCCCCAGGCCCGATCATGCTGAGCGATCCGGGCACCAGCTTGCCGCCGATCACGTAGGTGACGACCGTTGGGTAATCGGCGCAAAGCTGTGCGATCGGGATACTGTTGGTGATGATGGTCAGGTTACGATGTGAGGCGAGGTGCCGGGCCACCGCAAGTGTGGTCGTTCCGGCGTCGAGGATCACGGCTTGGCCGGGCTCCACGAGGCCCGCAGCCGCGGCCCCGATGGCGTCCTTTGCGTGCCCCTCGACGAGGCCTCGCTCGCCGACCGGGGGAACTTGGGACGCCTGTTGGCTGGAGGAGGGCCTCAGGACGGCGCCACCGAACACGGGGTCGGCCACTCCGTCGGCTGCGAGCCGCTTGATGTCACGCCGGATCGTCTCCTCGGACACGCCGAAGCGCTTGGCCTCCGTCGAGACCTCCAGGCTTCCCTGCTCGACGAGCAGGCGGCGCAGGTGCCGATTTCGTTCAGCGCTCAGCATTGGATATCCGTCGCCTGGGGCCAACCGCCCGCCTCAGGCCTGGCCTGCGCTGAGGAGGTAGGTTTCGATCTTGTCGACGACCGTGCGCTCGACCGCGTCCTGTGCAAGGCGCATCTGGTCGGGCGGCAGGGCGCGGCAGGCCTCGTCGGAGAGGCGCTCCGTGCGGCCGAGCGCGGTCAGCATGGCGTGCTCGAGGTCGGTCGCGATGTTGACCTTGCTGATACCGCCACCGGGCAGGCGGATCGCGTCCTGGATCATCTCGGCGGGCACGCCCGAGCCGCCGTGCAGCACGAGATGCACCGGGGTGCGCTCCCGGATGGCGCGGAGCCGCGGCAGGTCGACCCGGGGCTGTCGGGTGATGTAGTGGCCATGAGCCGTCCCGACCGCGACGGCGAGCGCATCGACGCCCGTCTCGGCCACGAAGCGCTCAGCCTCGTCGGGATCCGTAAAGTGCTCCTCGTCTTCGTCGGTTTCGATGAAGTCCGTGGTGCCGATCTTGCCCAGCTCGGCCTCAACCGAGACATCGCGGGCATGCGCGAGGCGGACCACCTCGGCGCTGACCGCAATGTTCTCCTCGAGCGGCTTCGCGGACTGGTCGATCATCACCGAGGTGAAGCCGGCATTGATCGCCTGCTCGATCATCCCGATCTCGAATGTGTGGTCGAGATGGAGCACGATCGGCACCGTGGGCTTCACGTCCTCATAGGCCGCGAAGAACGCGTCCGCGAACTGACGCGGCGTGGTGCCGTAGCGCTCGAACTCACGCTGCGAGATCTGCACGATCAGCGGCGAGCGGGTCTTCTCGCCAGCGCGCAGGATCGGGGGGATCATACTGGTGTAGCGCGGCGCGAAGGAGCCGAGCGCGTAACCGCCGCGCTCGGCGGCGGCCAGGGCGGGTGCGAGGCGGGTAAGAGACGCTGTCATGCCTGAATCCGTTAAGAAATGGGGTGAGCTCGACGCGGCCTGAAGGCTCACATCACGACTTTGGGCAGAAAGGTTACGAGCGGCGGCACGAGGAGCAGCAGGACTGTGACCAGGAGGAGAGGAACGATGAACGGCAGCACAGCCATCACGATCCGGTAGAGCGAGATCCCGGAGATGCGGCTCAGGACGAAGAGCACCATGCCGAAGGGCGGTGTCAGGAGGCCAATCATCATCGTGAGCACGATGATGACCCCCATGTGGAGGGGATCGAGACTGCTGGCCTGCATGATCGGCAGCAGCACCGGCGTCAGCACGATGATGGCGGCAGTCGCCTCGAGGAAGCAGCCGACGATGAGCAGGAAGCCGATGATCAGGAGGCCGATCACGATCGGGTCGGTCGACACTCCGGCCATCCACTGCACCATGGCGTCGGTCAGTCCTGCGCGGGTCACGAGATAGCCGTAGATCATCGCCATCGAGACCACGAGCATGATCACGCCCGTGTCGACCACGGTCGAGCGCATGATCTCAAGGAGGTCGCGAAACGAGACTGCCCGGTAGATCACGGCCGAGAGGAAGGTCGCGTACAGCGCCGCGATCGCGGCCGCCTCGGTCGGCGTGAACACGCCCGAGACGATGCCGCCGATGAGCAGCACCGGGGTGAGCAGAGGGAAGAAGCCGTCGCGGAATGTCTGCCACACCACGGGCAGGGAGAATGGCGCGCCGCTCGGCAGGTTCCTGCGTCGTGCGATCATCGCGATCCAGATCATCAGCGCAAGGCCCATGAGGAGGCCCGGGATCAGCCCGGCGATCAGGATACCGCCGACCGACACGTTCGCCATGAGGGCATAGATCACGAGCGGCACGGAGGGCGGGATGATGGGTCCGATCGTCGAAGAGGCTGCGACCACCGCGACTGCGAAGTCCTCGTTGTAGCCCTCCTCGCGCATGGACTTGATCACCACGGTTCCGAGGCCGGCGGCCTCGGAGACTGCGGTGCCGGTCATGCCCGCGAAGATTACGCTCGCCACGACGTTGACCTGCGCGAGGCCGCCGCGGAGCGACCCCACCAGCGCTTTGGCGAAAGCGTAGATCCGATGGGTTACGCCGCCGACGTTCATGACTTTGCCGGCATAGATGAAGAAGGGCACCGACAGGAGCATGAAGTTATCGATGCCGCTCACGGCCTTCTGGACCATGAAGGCGGTGTTGAAGGGGAAACCCCGCTCCAGAACCGTGATGATGATCGAGGTGCCGCCGAGCGCATAGGCGACCGGCACGGCTGCCATGAAGAGGCCGAGCAGGACGAAGACATAGGCGCCGACCATACTCAGGCCCTCCGGCGGGCGAGGCGCAGAAGATCGCGCACGAGGGGCTCAACGGCGAACAATGCCATGAGCCCGAAGCTTGTCGTGAAGGCGAGATAGGCCCAACCGTTCGAGATCCAGTCGACCGTCGAAAGAGTTGTCGGCCAGACCGAGCGGACAAGCGGAATGCTCCCGAAGAACAGGAACAGAACCACGGCAAGGCTGAAGAGCCGGACGACGGGGCCGATCCACACGTCCCATCGCGATCCGATCACTTCGGGCAGCGTGTCGATCACGATGAGCGAGCCCTCGCGCGCGCCGACGGCCGCACCGAGGAAAGCAAGCCATACGAACACGAGGCGGCTCACCTCCTCGGTCCAGGGCACCGAGATGGAGAGGATGAAACGGCAGACGATCTGCGCATTCACCAGGATCAGCGCTGCAGCGAAGAGCAGCGCCGCGACGATGTTGAGGCTGCGGGTCAAAGCCTGCATGTCCCATCCTCTCCGGGAGCGCGATGGTTACTGGATCTTCGCGATCTCGTCGGCGGTGGTCACCGACCAATCCTCCGCGAAGAGCTTGTCGATTGCGGGCTTCGCCTTTGCCATGAAGGGCGCGACGTCCGGCTTCGTGAACTGCATGCCGGCCTGCTGGAGCTTCTCACCGAGCGCCTTCTCGCTCGCCGCCGAGAGTTCGTCGCCATAGGCCAGCGCCTCCTTGGCGGCGGCGTCGACGATCTGCTTCTGGTTGGCCGAAAGCCCCTCATAGACCCTGTCGTTCATGAGCCAGAGCGAGGTGGCGTAGAGGTGGCCCGTCACCGCAATATACTTCTGGGCTTCGTTGAGCTTGAAGCTCGCGATCTGGTCGAAGGGGCCGTCCGAAGCCGAAACCACGCCCAATTTCAGGGACGTGAAGAGCTCCGGCAGGGCGATTGGCACCACTACGGCGCCCGTCGCCGAGAACGCGTTGATGAAGGGCTTCGACTGCCCCATGCGGATCTTCATGCCCTTGAGGTCGTCGACGCTGTTGATGGGCGTGTTCGAGGTAATGTGGCGGTAGCCGCGGCCCATCATGCCGACCGCGCGGACGCCGTGGTTCTTGCGGAAGATCTCGCGGACCTCGTCGCCGAGCTTTCCGTTCCACGCCTTATAGACGTGCTCCCTGTCGCGGAACACGAAGGGCGCATCGAAGAATGAGTACTTGGGCGCCAACGACACGATGGGATAGGTGCCGAGCACCCCCATCTCGAGCTCGCCGATCTTGAGCGCCTCGACGATGTCCTTCTCGCCGCCCATCTGGCCGCCGGGAAAGAGCTTCACGTCGATGGAGCCCTTGCTGCGCTCCTTGGCGAGATCGGCGAAGCGCTTGGCAGCCTGCATCATGTCTGTGCTCAGCTCGAAAGCGCTGGCGATCCGCAGCGTTACGGGCTTGTCCTGAGCGAAGGACTGGGTGGGCGCCAGCGCCCCCAGAACGAGGCCGGACAGCAGACTCAAGAGATGGCGGCGTTGCATGGTGGTTCCTCCAGCGAAGCGGCTTCTGGCGAGCCGATCGCCGGACGCTAGCATCACACAAAAATCCACGCAATCTCACATCTTTCCTCAGACAGGGAGTAGCTCAATCGGTAAGCAACCCGTGGTCCGTCAGCTGCGCTCAGCGAGAAAAAGGTCCAATCCCGGCCTGATGAGAGGTGCAGGGTCGGACGCGGATCGGATGCATTTGAGCACGGAAGCTGCCTCAAGAGGATGACCACTGGCCGACCCCTCCTCGAGGTCACCCTCATTGCGCCGGGAGGATCCGCTTTCCCTCTCACAGCCGAGGGCGCTCGAGCGCCGGAGGCCGATCTCCTGCGGCCTCTCCGGGGGCTTGGCCGAACGATGAGGTCGGCCTAACAACGAACCAAGGCAATGCGGCACGAGCACCTTCGGTCGAGGGATCTCAGGTCAGAACTCTCTCCTTTTCAGAAGGTCATGCAGGCTTCCCGCTCCGACACGCGCACAGGCGAGCCACAATTCAGCACCCAGAGGGGTGGGTAAAAGTGCCCCTCCTCGCCTTAAACCGCACGCCCTGAACTCGCGTCGTCAAGACGGCGTTCTCATGATGCAGCCGTGTTTAGGGAGAGTCGATCATGACCAAACTGACCAAAGTGGTCCCCACTGTCGCCCTCGTGCTCGGACTTGGAACAGCGGCAGTCACGGCTGCCCCGGTCCCGGTTCTCACCTTCACGCAGGACAGCACCTATGCGCTTGCCGTCGTGGAGAAATCCTCCTCCAAGGTGGAAAGCACAAAGGCGTGGCTGAGGACAAAGAAGACCCAGACGAGCCGATGGCTCGGGCGGCAGAAGCAGAAGCTCAAGCGGCTTGCAGACTAGAGCTGTTTCGACTTGCGTCGGATCAGCTCTCTTCTTGTGGTTGACGCGTTTTCTTCACGTGAGCCGGATCCACCTCACTCGAAAACGCTCTAGCCCCGCAGGGATCGGTCGTCCGCTTTGGGTGTTGTACCTGAACGACGTGTGATCTTTGAGGACCGAAGGGAGGAACTTATGCGCCAGGTTCAATGGATCGTGTTTGCTTCTGCCACTCCGCTTGCCATCCAACCTGCTCTGGCACAGGCAACGGCACCGGCGACCGCCGGGGGCACGACAGGCGGCGGAGCCGGTTGGCTGTGGATCCTCGTAGTCCTTCTCCTGATCGGAGCGGCGGCCTGGTACTTCATGCGCAGACGCTCCGCGACCTCACGCACGGTCGGCGTCAGCCACGACCGGGTGGAAGGCTCAGCTCAACAGGCGAAGGGCTCCGTCAAGGAAGGGGTTGGAAGTCTCATAGGTGACACGAAGCTCCAAGCCGAGGGACGCGCTGACAAGGTAGAGGGGAAAGTCCAGAATTCCGTTGGCGGCATCAAGGATACTCTCAGAGGACAGTGAACTCCTCTCGACTGAACGATGTGCCGATGGCTGTCTTGGTGGCGGGTGCATCTGCGTGTTCGACAGCCTCCGCCCTGCGTCAAGCTGGGCTTGGTGATCCATCGTGAATGTCCGCATTAGTCCTGGCAGGCAGCAGACCATGCTTCCAGGTCAGAAAAGTGCCGGGAGCCGACGCAGGGCACCTGTCTGAGAGGGTGATGCCCCCTAGCGGGGGCATCACCCTTTCAAGATACAGCAGCCGGGGAAAATGCTCGGCCGCGTGGAACAGCTGTAGGCGGGCAAGCTTGGGTGCGTTGTCTGGCTCCAGTGTGCTTGCAGTTCGAGGCATGGAGCGACAGCGGGCCGACATCAAAAAGCGGGAGTTTTGCGCGAGTTCGCACGGGAACTGCCGGTACATCGCGGGGTGACGATGGTGCCGAGGGCATCGCGGCCGCCCAGGGGAGGTCGAGCCCGGGGACCTTGGCGGTTGCAGCCACAGCGAATGCCGTGAAGAGGATTGCGCCGAGCGCCAGAAGGAGGATAGGGCACAGGTTGAACTGAAAGGCGGGCCAGTCCATCCGATCCGCGTTTGCCTGAAGCCGCGGTCGCAGAAACAGGACGAGAGCGAGCTGCGCGTCGAGTTCGACGGTGGGCAACCCCGGTATGAGGGTGAGCGCCGTTCCGCTCCGGACGCCCTCGCGATTTCGGAACTCAACGCAAGAAGAAGGTCATGAACGCATTGTCGAGGAGGACGGTTCCGCTGCGGGTCAGCTGATGTTGCTGCTCCCTGAAGCATCTGCGCGCCCCGCTTTGGGAGCTACATCTCGAAGGTTGTGGTCGCGCCGAAAAAAGTGGCTGGCGGCTTTGTCGATCAAGGTCTCTGCGGTGAGACCGATCAGGGCTCCCGCGACGACATCGGCGGGGTAGTGAGCCCCACGCGGGATCTGCACAAGTGCGACTGCCGCCGCTCCGGCGTACGCAGCGTGCCGAGCGTTGGGGTAGACACGGCCCGCAGCGCGCGCCACTGCAACGCTCCCCGCCGTGTGGCCCGAGGGAAATGAATGCCACGGCCCCTCATCCGGTCCGAGCGGCTCGACCTCGTACTGCCCCTCGTTCAAGAGGACTTTCGGCCTCGTTCGAGCCACCAGGCGCTTGAGGCCGGTTTTGATCCACGTCGCGAGCACAAGTGACCCCAGCATGCGGGCCCCCGCTCCAGCGGCGCGGCGGTCTCCCGCCAGCACGCCATAGGCGAGAACCGCGCCCGACAGCACCAGCAGCGGCGGCTGATCCCCAACCTCGCTCATGGTTCCCAGACCGCGCACGACGGGATGGTCCCTGCGGGCAGCAAAACGCGCTGCAAGCGCGACATCGGTCTCCTCGGCGGCGGAGCTGGCTTCGACCTTCGTGCGGCCCTGGTCAGTGTTGATGGTCAGCATGGCTCGTCAACGCCGACCCACCGAGCACGGTTCGGAACTTTGTGCAGTGCAATACGTTCACTCGCCTCCTCAGGCCATCACGAACACCGCAGAATCGAAACGGGGACTTATGCGTCGCACCACCAAGACAGCTCTCGTGCTGGGCGGCGGCAACGCCCTCGGCGCCTACCTTGCTGGCGCCTACGAGCACCTCCATCGGCACGACATCCGTCCGGACTGGATCGTCGGTGCATCCGTGGGCGCCATCACAGGTGCGATCCTGGCCGGCAACGCCCCCGACCAGCGGCTCGAGAAGCTGGGGCAGTTCTGGGCTGAGGCGACGCAGCACACCCGTGCAGCCCTGAGCCGGAACGAGTCCTTGCGCCAGACCTACAACGGCATGCACTCGGTCATGACCCTGCTGTTCTGCCGGCCCAACATCTTCCAGCGCCGCTATCCCGGGCTGTGGTCGATCCTGCCCTGGGTACCAAACGACGTCGCGATCTACGACCACTCACCCCTGCGGAGCACCCTGGAGCGCCTCGTGGACTTCGAGCGGCTAAACCGTGCCGAGGTCCGGCTGACGGTCGGGTGCGTCGACCTCGAGAGCGGGAGCGAGGTCTACTTCGACAATACGCGCGAGGAGATCCGGCCCGAGCACATCCTGGCCAGCACGGCCATCACACCCGCCTTCCCGCCCGTGGAGATTGGCGGGCGGCTCCTGTGCGATCCGGGCTACGCTAACAACCTGCCCCTCGATCCCCTCTTCGACGAACCACTCGAACAGGACCTCCTGTGCGTTGCGGTCGAACTCTTCAGCCTGCGCAGCCCGCAGCCGGCTTCCCTGGATGCCGTGCTCGAGCGGACGCAAGACATCCTGTTCGCGAGCGCGGCGCGGCGGAGCATCAAGGCTCTGCAGCGGGAGTACGATTTGCGCGAGCAGCTCGACCCGAAGGGGCCTCGGGTGAGACTGCTTCACCTCGCCTACCAGGCCGCCAGTCACGAGCTCGCGACAAAGACGTTCGACTTCTCTCCATCCTCGATTGCAGACCGCAGAGCAGCAGGCGAGCGGGACATGGCCGTGGGCTTGGGCTTGCTGCACGAAGAGGACGGCCCGGCCCGCCGCTTCAGATACTGGTCTGTCGATTCCGAAAAGGCAGCGGAGATCGGGCCCCCTGCTGGCTCCAAGGGCGAGCTGGTTCGCGCAGCGTGATCTTAGCTGTCCTGGTTCCGTCATGTGTGTTCCACCCGGGGGCATGCCGGCCAGCGGCAAGCCTCGGACCACGCCGCGGTGCCGGCCGAATGACCGTGACGCTCACCCGCGAACAGTAACCCAGCACAGGCCCTCCCATGCGCCCCGAGCCCCTTGCCTTGCTCGGTTCGATCATAAGCGCCCCATCGCCGAGCGGGTCCGAACAGCCTGTGGCAAAGCTCTACCGGGAGTGCACAGGTCGCTTCGCCGACACGGCCGCGTTCACCATTGCCGCCCAGTCCGGGCTCGCGGTGGACATGGGCTCGGCTGCGCCAGGGCGAGACAGGCCGCGCCCTCAGGACCGCGCGGCTGCTCCTGGCAGAGAGCCCCTCCACGTGGCAGGCCCTCCTGGTCCGGCAGCCCAATCTTGCTTCCCTCAGAGAAGATCAGACGGTCTCGCTGTGAGCCACGCAGCCGGTGACCTGACGTCAGGAGCCAAATGTCCACTTCAGGTCAGGCAGAGATCCTGAATGCCTCAGCTCAGAGGTCCCTAGGCCGCCGAGAGCAGACCTGAGCGCCGGGATCCGGGAGGTGCGACGGGCGGCCCCTTCCCACACACCGTCCGCGCACGAACGCTCCGCCTCCCTAATCCTCAGCGAGCGAGCTTGGCCGCATTCCGAGCGCGTGGGTAATTTGTGGGCAGGTTGGTGCGGTTTGGAGCCGTTGCATGCGCTTCCTGGCCGTTCCAAGCGAGGCCGCTGCCGGAGTGGCTTCGGACGAAAACCCTTTGCTTTCAAAAGGCTAAAATGGTCGGAGCGACGGGGTTCGAATCCACGACCCCTAGTCCCCCAGAACAGAAGCCTATGCAGCTATGACGCTGATTTCGTTGCTCTTTCCACTCTTTGATCGATCATCGTGGGTACCTGTGTGGGAGATGCCTGCTATATGGGGAGCGCCTTTACCTACCGCCGTCGGGTCGTTCGCCTTAGCGCGCATCTGGATGCGAGCCAGTGGGTCCGTCGCCTACTGAATTTTATCGGCTCCATCATCTTCAAACTGCAGGACAATACCAGAGTCGGTTAAGGCGTAATTTGCGACGACTGAATGGGGCTTCAATGTAGTAAACATTGCGTGATCTAGAGGATAATGAGGTTACACTAAACCGATTTGCCAAGCGTCAATGGGATCTAAGTCCAATCCAATGCGGTACTTTAGTCTGATCATAGTGTTAGCTCGTTAGGTGATATTTGAAATGCTGCGGTGTTATCATATGTTGATAGCAGAGTTATGGTGTACAGATAGGATTGAGGAATAAAGTGCGTGTTGCGTTCCATTCAGGCGAATTTCGAGCAACCCGGTGGGGATTTTCCTCCGCAGTTAACTCGCGATAATAAGACCGTTTCAGGCGTAACCCGCGAGCTGGCAGCTGCATTGCTTGCACCGGCCATACAAATATTCCCGTGTTGCGCACGAAACATGCCGGCCGCCCTTGCTCTGATTATAATCTCTCTGGAGCGAGCTGGAACAACTGACGCCTCAGTTCTCCTTTTCTTCCTTCTTGGCTATACAGCTCTCTTCGCTGTTGGAGCGGTTGCCGCAACCCTCGTGAGGGAGTTCTCCTCCGGGGCGCCTCATGCTGTGCGCTATAGGCGTGCCTCTCGTGTCCAAGTTCGCATGTCCCAGCGCGCGGATCGACTGGTGCTTGACATTTCAGGCAACGGTAATGGTTTCGACAATGCGCCCGGCTCGTCGACCGCTGATGAACTCTCCGCGAAGAACGCCGGCTCGATGCTACTCGAAGCACGGGCGGAGAAATTCAAGAGCACACTTTACATCCCGTTCTCACCGAATAGTACAAATCTGTTGTTGGAGTGTCCATTATGACGCGAGATACATTGGCTTTGCGCGTCGTTCTCGCAGACGACCATCCTATTGTCTTGAGCGGCTTAAAGGCGCTACTTGGATTACGTCCCGGAACCGAGATTGTGGGATCGGCCGGCGATGGCGCAATTGCGCTGCAAACGATACTGTCGGCCGAGCCTGATCTGGCAATATTGGACATCAATATGCCCGCACTTAGCGGCGTTGATGTCCTGGAGCGCGTCGAAGGAGAAGGACTTTCCACACGCGTAATCCTCCTGACTGCGTCCGCAAGCGACGCGCACATTGAGCGTGCGGTGAGCTACGGTGCATGGGGAATTATGCTCAAAGACTCTGCCGCTGACGATCTTCTCGTATGTATAGACAAGGTTATTGCTGGGGAACGGTGGCTTCCACCTGACCTGATCGGTCCAGCCATCGCGCGGGAAACGCAACGCAGGAGCGAGAAGAGAAATCTTGAGGATGCCCTCACGGCTCGGGAGCAGGAACTTGTGCATTTAGTAGCGGAAGGCCTCTCCAATAAACACATTGCACGTCGGCTCAACATCTCCGAAGGCACCGTCAAGATTCATTTGCACAACATCTATCAGAAGCTGGGCGTTTCCAACAGGACAGCACTGACCACTTTGGCGCACCGCAACCACGGGGAGCCCCACCAGTCTAACCACCCCGCCTCGCCGAATTCGGAGGGAGCCTCGACGCAAAATCGAATCCAAGCACCCGACGAACATGTGACATCCAGCGAAGGGCGACGAGAGCCGTAGACCTGCTCGCTGTTGTTCATCCAGGTGGTGTAGAAGCCGACATCCCGATTGACGCCATGGATCGGCGACCAGCTTTAGGCGATGTTGCCGCTATGAGGATCTCTGGGGTTCGCGCCACAGCGGAGCTTCATGCCTCAGCCTGATGCTGGCGTCTTACGACTCTCTGAAGGCTCGTGCGATCTGGTCCTGGAGGGGCTTGATGAAGTACTGCAGCGGCGTGCGGTCGTGCGTCTGCACGTACACCTCCGCCTGCATCCCGGCCTGGAGCTTCACATTCCCCAGACGCGCCACC